>Ga0056111_1000092_pt1 | contig 15784 bp, 14 predicted proteins | sample WorMetloBBELIZE2_FD_83874 | JGI IMG/M metagenome (GOLD analysis project Ga0056111, IMG submission 83874) | Marine gutless worms symbiont microbial communities from Max Planck institute for Marine Microbiology, Germany - Olavius longissimus B... ... | reverse complement strand
GTGCCGCTTGCCGCTGGCATTGAAGGGTGAGATGCGGACCAAGCGATGGACCCCGATCTCGGTTTTCATATAACCAAATGCATATTCGCCGGTCGCTGTGAAGGTAGCGCTCTTGATACCGGCTTCTTCACCCGGCTGATAGTCAAGGACATTTACCTTGAAGCCTCTTCGCTCCGCCCATCGGACATACATCCGGAACAGCATTTCCGCCCAATCTTGCGCTTCCGTACCTCCGGCGCCGGCATTGATGGAGATGATGGCATTTTTGTTATCGTCTTCCCCGCCGAGAATCAGATTCAACGACAGTTCCCGGATCCTGGAATCAAGTTGCCGGGCCTGAGTTTCGACTTCCGAAATGGTGTCGGAGTCATCTTCCTCCTCCGCCAGTTCGAGAAGAACACCGGTATCCTCCAGTTCCCGGGCAAGGGAGGAGAACCTTTCGATAATCCCCGAAATGCGCGTACGTTCTTTGAGCAGCAGTTTGGAATCTTCCGGATTATCCCAGAAACCGTCCTTGGCGATCAGTTTTTCGATTTCGGACAATCGTTGTTCTTTGCCGGCCAGGTCAAAGATAACCTCCCAGCTGTAGCAGCTTGTCTTCGTATTTAGATAATGTTTGCTTGAGTTCGTCGATCATGGCGGCCCCTCCACAAGACCTGTTTTCAATATCATCGAAGTGATTTCAAATATTCTATTTTGAAATAGGATAGTAACACGACCTAAAATCATCGTAAAGGCCCGTTTCCCTCTACCCGCACCAAGAAGCAGGAGGCCGTCAACGGACGTTCTTCCGACGGACAACGGAACGAAATAAAAACAACAGGGATATGACCGCACACAGCCAGGCAAACACATCCCCCCATTGGGTGTAGATGGTGATCCTGTCAAACACGGGAATCGACTGTGCGATAACGGCATCTTCAAACAGGGGGGTGGTCTCCAAAATGCGGCCGACCGGGTCGATGAAACCGCTGATACCGGTGTTGGCGGCGCGGACCAGGGAGCGCCTGTTTTCCACAGCCCGAAATACCGGCATGGAAAAGTGCTGAAATGGCGCACTGGAATGACCGTACCAGGCATCATTGGTGATATTGACGAGAATCGTCGCGCCATTTCCCGCCATGGCCCGGGACAGCTCCGGGAAAATGACCTCGTAACAGATTAATACCCCCAGATCCCCACGGTCCCAGGGGAGCACCTTGCCAGGCAAACCGCTGCGAAAATCACCGACATGGGCGACGATCTTGCCAAGGAAAGGCAGCCACTTCCTCAGAGGCACGTATTCTCCGAACGGAACCAGGTGCGCCTTGTCGTATCGGCCGGCCACCGTGCCGTCCGAAAGGACCAGGTAGGCGCTGTTGAAGTAGGCCTGATCGGTCCCCGTCACCAGGTATGAAGGGCTGCCGAAAAGAAAATCGGTTCCGGTGTCCCGGACCCCGTCAATCACCTTATGGGTCAGACGTGCCTGAACACCAAAGTAAAATGGAGTGGCGGTTTCCGGCCATACCACAAGATCCGGTGCCCATCGGCTTGCTGCATTGGATAATTCCAGGTACTTTTCTATGGATTGGACCTGGTGTGAGGGGTCCCATTTCAACGATTGCGCGATGTTGCCCTGTACCACAGCAGCCCGGACACGGGGTTTGTCGGCCAGTTGTCGTTCCATCTCGCCGCCCCGCCAGATGCCATACCCAATGCACATCACCAGGGCCATGAGTGACGCCACGGCCGCCACCATTGCAGAACTTCCGGAGACCCGGTTGTTCCGCCAGTTTCTTCCTGACAGCCATAACGTTCCAATGAAAGCGGCGGCATTGCATAGGACGATAATTCCCGAAAGGCCATAGGCTCCGGTGATATCGCAGATCTGAATGAAAATCTGACGACGATACAGGCAGTGTCCGACGATCCCCCATGGAAATCCGGTGAACAACACCGAGCGGAGAAATTCGAGCCCGACCCAGGCGGCCGGGGCCGAAACGAGCATGAACACGGGATGATGGCAGGTCCGATGAACCATGACGGTAAATGCTGCCCAGAACAGGGACAGATAAAACGCGAACAAAAATAGAATCGGTACACCCAGGGCATAGGGGAGATTCCCATAGGTGTTCATCGTATAGGCCAGCCAGTATATGAGCGAGATGTAGTGGGCCAGGCCGGCGAACATGCCCATGCGAAGGGCTTTACCGATAGTGCGGATGTCCTTCAGGGACAGGAAGAGCGGCACCAAGGAGATCCAGGCAATCCAGTCCACACCGATCTTCGGAAACGCGGCGCTCATAAGCAGCCCACTCAGCAGGGCAAGACCGATTCGACCACGGTTCAACTCAATGGCTTCCTTCATGAATAAAAAAAAGCGGCGGAACACCTGTTCCGCCGCCATTTTCGACAGTTTGGTCGGGGCGAGAGGATTTGAACCTCCGACTTCCTGCTCCCAAAGCAGGCGCGCTGCCAGACTGCGCCACGCCCCGGTTATTTCCCCGGAATTCCTGATAAAACAGGAGCCGGTAGGGAATGTCTTCTACCATTGTTTGGACCATCCCGCAAGTCGCCCGCCCCGCCAACCGGGTTTGCCATATGATGGCTTCCTGTGCTGCCTTCAGCCCCCCTTTGAACACCGTAACCACTTGGAATCACTTAAGGAAAAAATCATCGATACCGGCTGCAATGGCCCGGGCGAGATCCGCCACCCGCTCTGGCTCCTTCAAGCGAAGCTCCGTTGCGGGATGGGTCAGATATCCGATTTCAATCAAGGCGGCCGGCATGTCCGCTCCCGCCAATACGGCCAGCGGCGCCTCCACCACGGGAACGGGTCTTGATGGGTACTGCGCGGAAAGCGTGCTGACGAGGATTTTCGCCAGTCGCCGGCTTTCCGAAATATGGGGAAGGTATCCCAAACTCCAGGGCGTGAAACCGGTCGGCATCTGACCTGAAACATCGACCCCATCCGCGGTGCCGGTTAGCCCCCCAAAAATCACCACAGATATCCCATCCAGATGGGAATCGTATGCGCCGCCAGCATGGAGACTGATGAACAGGTCGGCGTTCTGATTGTTCGCCATAGCCGTACGATCGGCAATACCCATCCGGTAGTCATCCGACCGGGTCAGGACGGTCCGATAGTGATCTGCCAATTCTTCCCGGATCTGCTGGGCAAGCAAGAGGGTGAGTCCCTTTTCCGTGGTGCCGCCGGGACCGATCGCCCCCGTTTCAAGGCCGCCATGACCGGGATCAATAACCACAACTTTGGGAAGCCGGGTTGCCGCGGCCGTGAGAGGTCGGGCCATTCCGCTGCACACAAGGGTACCGGACAGCAAGAGTCCGAATATTATTACAACCGGACGGCAGAAAGGGGTTTGGCGGGCCATGGAAGATCCCAAATTTTCTTGACACTTCCGAAGGTTAATATTAATTTCCAACGTTTATTAAAGGTATTTTTTCATTCATCACCCTTCGATGTCAAGAACGAACCATCACGCCTCTTTTCCCTTCAATGCGAGAGTGGCGGAATTGGTAGACGCACTGGACTTAGGATCCAGCTCTGGCAACAGAATGGGAGTTCGAGTCTCCCCTCTCGCACCATGAAATCAAATCGCCGCCAATGCCAAGGGCACGAGCGCGTTTCTAATGGAAAGGAAAATCATGCAGGTCACCGTTGATGATGTCAGCAGCGTCAAAAAAACATTACACATTGAAATCCCGGAGAAAGATGTCCTCCGGGAATTGGACAGAGCCTACCAGGATCTTGGGAAAACCGCAAAGATCAAAGGGTTTCGCCCCGGTAAAGTACCCCGTTCGGTACTGGAAGGACGATTCAAGAAAGAAGTGAACGCAGATGTCCTATCCCGGCTGATCCAGGAGTCCCTGATCAATGCCATCAAGGAAAAGGATCTCAAGATCGTCGGCAATCCCCATGTGGATCCGCCCGAACTCACCGGTAAAGGCCCTTATAAGTACTCAGCCACCGTGGAGCTGAGGCCGGAAGTTCCGGAGATCGACTTTAAAGGACTCTCTCTGAAAAAACATCTGTATGAGGTCAGTGAAAACGAGATCGAAACCCAGCTCAAGATGCTTCAGAAGAATTTGACCAAACTGGAGCCTGTCGAGGAGGAGCGGCCCGTAGCCGCCGACGATTTTGTCATGATCACTTACGAGGGTTTTGAAAACGGAAAACCCATACCTGAGCTCCAAAAAACAGACGATTTTACCCTCCACATCGGCGAAGGGATGATTACATCCGATTTCGACGACCAGCTGGTGGGCATGACCGCCGGCGAGGAAATGAAGGTCACCGTGAGTTTTCCGGAGGATTATGCCAACAAGCGGATTGCCGGCAGCGCTGTCGATTTCCAGGTGCTCTTAAAAGAAATCCGAAAGGAGGCGGTGCCCCCCATCGATGATGTCATGGCCAAAAAGGCCGGCGATTACAAGAACCTCGACGAGCTCAAGGAGAAAATTACAACCAACCTGAAAGCCGGTTATGAGAAACGGGTGGAGCAGGAGATCAACGAGCAGGCGTTCGAAGCGCTACTTGGAAGAGTGGACTTTGACGTGCCGGATGCCATGGTCGAGGCAGAGCTGGAAGCCATTGTGTCCGATGCGGAGCGGTCCTTTGCGTACCACCAGATGTCCATGGAAGATGCCGGCATCACACGGGAATCTCTCCAGGAGAAATATCGGGACACGGCACTCAAACAGGTCCGCCGTCACCTTATTCTCGGCAAAATCATCGAACAGGAAAACCTGGAACTCCCGGATGACAATCTGGAGGCGGGATATGCGGACATGGCCCAATGGGTGGGCCAGGGTGTGGACGACATTCGAAACTACTACAAACAGAACCCGGAGCAGCATGAGTTTTTCAAGCACACCCTGCTTGAAAAAGAGGCCATGAAACTTATTATTGATAGTAGCGAAATCAATGAAATTGTTCCCGAAACATCTGATGACAATGAAAAGGGCGACGTCGCCCATTCGGATTAAAGGCTAGTTGGAGAGACTAGTCTGTTTTTTTATGGATAACATCTGACCGGAAGGAGTGAACTGTGCCGCTAATTCCAATGGTTATCGAGCAGAGCAGCCGGGGTGAAAGGGCCTACGACATCTATTCAAGGCTACTGAAAGATCGGATTATCTTTCTGGGAACAGCCATAAATGACGATATTGCCAACCTGTTGATCGCCCAGCTGTTGTTTCTCGAATCCGAGGATCCGGATAAAGATATCAATTTTTACATCAATTCGCCGGGAGGTGTTGTCACCGCGGGGCTGGCAGTATATGATACAATGCAATACATCAAGCCGGATATTGCCACAGTATGCATCGGCCAGGCAGCGAGCATGGGCGCGTTGCTTCTGACGGCCGGAAGCACCGGCAAACGCTATTCGCTGCCGAACTCACGTATCCTGATTCACCAGCCCATGGGCGGGTTTCAGGGGCAGGCATCGGATATCGAAATCCAGGCGAAAGAGATACTTCGGATGAAGGATGCGCTGAACCAGATCCTGGTAAGGCATACCGGTAAGGATATGGACACCATACAGCGCGATACAGACAGAGATTTTTTCATGTCGGGCATCGAAGCCCGGGATTACGGCATCATCGATCATGTCATTCAGAGCCGCGAGGATCTGGATGACATCGATAAAAAAGTGGAGGAGTAGCATGACAAAAAAAGGGGATGGCAACGACAACCTGTTCTGCTCATTCTGCGGAAAGAACCAGAAAGAGGTGAAGAAGCTGATCGCCGGCCCTGCCGTCTACATCTGCGACGAGTGCATCCAGCTTTGCAGTGAGATCATCGAGGAGGAGACGGAAAAAGAAACCGGCGAGATGGAGCAGCTTCCGGCGCCCAAAGAGATTAAGATGCTGCTGGACGATTATGTCATCGAGCAGGATGAAGCGAAAAAGGTGCTCGCCGTCGCCGTGCACAATCATTACAAGCGTCTGGAATCGAACGTAAACACGGGTGAGGTGGAGATCGAGAAAAGCAATATTCTGCTGATCGGGCCCACCGGATGTGGAAAAACCTTATTGGCCCAGACACTTGCACGATTTCTGAACGTCCCGTTTACGATTGCCGATGCAACCAGTCTGACCGAGGCCGGTTACGTTGGAGAGGACGTGGAAAATATCATTCTATCGCTGTTGCAGAATGCCGACTACGACGTGGACCGGGCACAGCGGGGGATTGTTTATATTGATGAAATCGACAAGATTGCCCGAAAATCGGACAACCCCTCCATCACCCGGGATGTCTCCGGGGAAGGCGTTCAGCAGGCATTGCTTAAAATCATTGAAGGCACCACCTCCAGCGTTCCGCCTAAAGGCGGGCGTAAGCATCCCCAACAGGACTTTGTCAAGGTAGACACATCCAACATCCTGTTTATCTCAGGTGGCACCTTCACAGGTCTGGAACAGATTATCCAAAGGCGCCTCGGATCGAAGGTGATGGGATTCGGCGCAAAAATCATGCAGACCGATGACCGGAATATTGGTGAGATTCTAAAAGAGGTCCAACCCGAGGATCTGCTGAAGTTTGGCCTGATTCCGGAATTTCTGGGCCGTCTGCCGGTGGTGGCCACTCTGGATGAGCTGCGGGAATCATCGCTGATTCGGATCCTGTCCGAACCTAAAAACGCCCTGATCAAGCAGTTTAAAAAGCTTTTCGAAATCGAAGGGGTCAACCTGCGATTCACCGACAGCGCGCTGTCTGCCATCGCCAAGGAAGCGATGAAGCGGAAGTCCGGAGCACGAGGACTGAGGGCCATCCTCGAGACCAGCATGCTCGACATCATGTACCAGATCCCGTCCATCGACAATGTCAAGGAGTGCGTGATCAGTGAGGAGGTCATTGTGCGAAGGGAGGATCCCATATTGCTCTATGAACAGACCAAAAAACAGGCCTGATCCGCTCCCAGGAATGTTCTGGAGCGATAAAATACCAACGAACTAAGATAGATCCGAGATTCTATGATACCAAAAATTTTCAACAAAGATATCCCCCAAATGCCCGAAGAGAAGCAGATACTTTCCATGCTGCCCTTAAGGGACCTTGTCGTCTTCCCCCACATGGTGGCCCCCCTGTTTGTCGGACGCCCCAAATCGGTCAATGCCCTTGCAGACGCCATGAACAAGGACAAGAGTGTGTTTCTGGCAACCCAGCGAAAGGCCAAGATCGACGATCCCGACCAAAAAGACATTCACACAACAGGAACCATCGGCACCGTGCTTCAACTTCTCCGGCTCCCCGACGGTACGGTAAAAGCGCTTGTTGAGGGAAAATCGAGAGCCCGAATCACCAATTTCAAGCCCAATGAGGAGTTTTTCCTGGTGGAGCTGGAAACACTGGACGAACCTCGACTGAGCGATCCCCAGAAACAGGCGTTGATCCGGGCCATGAACGAAACTTTCGACGAATATGCAAAACTCAACAAGAATGTGGCCAAAGAACTGGTGAGCAGCGTGGGGGCAATCACCGACCCTTCTCAGTTGGCGGACACTATTGCCGCGCATTTCAATTTTAAAATCGAAGACAAGCAGAGACTTCTCGAGGCCCTGGATCTGGACAACCGAATCGCCCAACTGCTCCGGCTGATTAAAATGGAAGTGGAAATTTTCCAGATGGATCAGCGCGTTAAGGCACGCGTCAAGGAGCAGATGGAAAAAACCCAGAAGCATTACTATCTCAACGAGCAGATGCGGGCGATCAAAAAGGAAATGGGCACCGAGGAGGATCCCAGCGACGAACTCAAGGAGCTGGAACGGCGTATCAAGCGAAAACGCCTGCCAAAGGAAGCCGCCGCAAAAGCCCGGCAGGAGTTCAAGAAACTGAAGCTGATGACCCCCATGTCGGCGGAAGCGACGGTGGTCCGCAACTACGTCGAGTGGATCATCAGCATGCCCTGGTTCGAACGGAGCAAGGTCCGAAACGACATCCCTGAAGCCGAAATCATCCTTGACGAGGACCACTACGGGTTGGACAAGCCCAAAGAACGCATCATTGAATATTTGGCTGTCCAATCTCTGGTGAAGAAGATTCGCGGACCGATCCTCTGTTTTGTTGGGCCTCCCGGTGTTGGGAAAACGTCACTGGCAAAATCTGTGGCACGGGCCACCGGCAGAAAGTTTGTGAGGCTTTCCCTCGGCGGTGTCCGTGACGAGGCGGAAATCCGCGGCCACCGGAGGACCTATATCGGTGCCATGCCGGGAAAAATTCTCCAGTCCCTTAAGAAAATCGCCGTCAACAACCCGGTGTTCTGCCTGGACGAAGTCGACAAGATGAGCATGGATTTCAGGGGCGATCCATCTGCAGCACTCCTTGAAGTACTCGATCCCGAACAAAACTACAGCTTCAACGATCATTATCTGGACTTGGATTACGATTTGTCCAACATCCTGTTTATCACCACTGCCAACACCCTGCCGGATATACCCCTGCCCCTTCAGGACCGCATGGAAATCATCCGGCTGCCGGGATACACCGAGTATGAAAAATATCACATTGCCAAGGATTTCCTGATCCCCAAGCAGGTTAAAGCCAACGGCCTCGGGGGCCTGCCGCCTAAAATATCCAAGAATGCCGTCCTGACCATTATCAACGAGTACACCCGGGAAGCCGGCGTCCGAAACCTGGAGCGCGAAATCTCCTCGGTATGTCGCAAAATTGCCCGGGAGATCATCAAGGACGATCGGGAAACTTCGGTGCACGTCACCGCAAAATCCATTCCCAAATATCTCGGTCCGCAACGATTTCGGAAGAGTCAGATTGAAGAAGAGGACCAGGTCGGCATGGTCACCGGGTTGGCCTGGACACAGGTCGGTGGCGAGCTTCTGGTAGTCGAGACGATTACCATGCCGGGAAAAGGGGATCTCAAAATTACCGGCAAATTGGGAGACGTTATGAAGGAGTCTGCCCAGGCGGCTGTCAGCTATGTGCGATCCCGTGCCAAGAGGCTCATGATCGACGAGGATTTTCATAAAAATCTGGACCTTCACATCCACATTCCGGAAGGTGCCATCCCAAAGGACGGCCCGTCGGCGGGTATATCCATGTGCACGGCGATTGTTTCAGCCTTGACAAAGCGAGCCGTATACCGCGATCTGGCCATGACCGGCGAGATCACCCTGCGGGGGCGGGTGCTGCCTATCGGCGGTCTCAAAGAGAAAATTCTGGCGGCCCATCGGGGGGGAATCAAAAAAGTGCTTATCCCCAAGGAAAACGAAAAGGATCTGAAGGACATTCCAGCAGATGTCCAACGGCAATTGAAAATCGAGATCGTAGAGCACATGGATGAGGTGCTCACCCACGCATTGATCCTTAGCGACGGTGAAACGCTGTTTAATGAAAATGACATCGCCTTTGGAATGCTTCCCGATACGGACGCCGATCAAATCAGCCGAAAACCGCTGATATAAAACCGCAAAGCGGTTTTATAAAGCGAACAAAAATCAGTTTGGACAAGGCCGGGTATTTCACCGGCCTTTTTCATTTTTGATACGGCAGCAGTTCGAAATGGGTTCCCAAACCTGTGGGGTGAATCCCAACTACTGAGCGAGAACGCTTTCGGATCATCATTTTCGGAGAAGGGTCAGATCCACAGGTTTGACCCGTGGACCATATTTTATTATAAGCGGGCTGAATCACTTGACCACCACCCATAGCCTCCCATGACGAAAGACAAACACATCATCACGATGCTCGTCGAGAACGAGCCCGGTGTGACCGCCCGGGTGTCGGGCCTGTTCGCCAGCCGGAACTACAACATCGAAACCATATGCGGCGCTCCCACGGCGAATCCGGAGATGTCCCGGATCACCATCACCACAAAATCCAGTCCTGAACGTTTCGAACAAATCATGAAGCAGGTCCGGCGTCTGATCAATGTTATCAAGGTGCGGGACATGACCGGTGAAGAAGCGGTCAAACGCGAGATGGCGATGGTGTGTGTGAACGCCAAACCCAAGGATCGCCCGGAGGTCTTGCGGATCATAGACACATTCCGGGGAAAGATCGTGGACACCGGCCAAACCCATTATATTTTCGAAATCACCGGTGGACAGGAAAAGATCGATGCACTCCTCCGCCTGCTCAAACCCTATGGTATCAAAAAAGTGGCAAGATCCGGTGTGTTAGCGCTATACCGGGAATCGGAGTAATGTCACGGTGGGCATTACGGGAAATGCATAAAAAACAGAGTCTGGGGAAACATGCGAAAACCCCAGACTCGTTAAGGAAGAAAAGCGCAGGCATGAGCATAGCCTCCCACTGCCTACACCTCTAAACATAAGTCATAAACTGCGGAAATCAACAATCCACTCAGTGAACGGGGAAACGCCGGCCCGGGACCCTCGCTGGAATCACCCGCCGACTACCGATAACATGCCGTCATTCTTTCAAATGAATCCATTCACCGATTCTTCGGTCGGGTCATGAGCACGTTTGAGATATTGCAGGAAAGGACGTGCGAGGCAGGCGACGATCATGACAAACGTCAATGCCAAAACCGGATTCACGATACTCCAAAATGCGACGGCGATCAGCGATGGGGCGGACACCAGAAGGATGATAACGGCGTGGGTGGCTATGTATTCCTGCAGAACTTGCATTGGGGCTCCTTCCATTGAAACGGGTAATAATGGAGGCTTAAGCAAATATCAGGCCAGATCAATTCCTTCCATAACCTCCCTTTTTCATAATAGAATTTATTTTACAACGCAATGGATGCGACAAAAATGTCGTGGTCGGGAGATCTAAATAGTCGGAATCCGGGAAGCTCGGAATTATCGGGAACAAAAAAGAAAGCCTGCCATGAATCATGGCAGGCTTCAGATTTTATGTGGCGGGAGCGACGAGACTCGAACTCGCGACCTCCGGCGTGACAGGCCGGCGCTCTAACCAAACTGAGCTACGCCCCCGCAGTATGTTCAATCGTCGACGGATTGCTCTGAAACACCATTTATCGAAGCAACCTGTCAATCGGTCAACGATGTCACCGATGTGGTAGGCGGAACAGGGCTTGAACCTGTGACCTACGGCTTGTAAGGCCGTCGCTCTCCCAACTGAGCTACCCGCCCAAAGAGACGATTTTGGTACCAATTTGATAATACAGTGTCAAGCGTAAAATCCGGATATATCGGCCTGCTCACAGGATCTGGCATTAAGTGTCCTGCGATGGCAACATTCATGGCTTATTACCATCGGGAGCCATATGTTTTGCGAGCTGGAAAAGTCCATTTTCCAGTTCGATGACCTTTCCATCTTTTTCCCATTCATACAGCCACCACAGGTTAATGTCCGGTTCTGCAACGCCCTTTAATAGCATTCTCACGTGGAATTGCTTGAGCGTCACCGGTACGCGAAGCACTTCGCTTGCAGCATGCTCCCAAATGCTTCGGCGAAGTGTGACGGCATCGGGATCGTGATGTATGGTTTGGAAGAGGGATTTCCGTTCATGCATATGCCCGGAAGCTATGTCGAAGCTGCTTCCATCCGATGGGATGGAAGGGGTCGCTTCCTTATGACGCCGCTTGCGGACGTAGTTCTCGAGACCAATCACTTTTTTCCTTGTCACGGTCTGTTCTCCTGGATGGTAATAATTCAGCGGCAAAACGCCTCCCCACTTCGGTGCTCCCCGAATATGCCCGGAATGATCGGTTGCCGAGCAAACGGGCGATTCTGTCGCGCCAGCCACGAAATCCGCCAATAGCTCCATTTTTATGCGAGATCGGCACCGATCAAATGCGTTTCAAAATGGATGACACAATCAGATCACAGAGACCGAGCACACAGCCGATCCAGAACACAAGGGCTCCGAAGAAGCTCCAACTCCAGCCGCTGCCGGATGCAATAAGTGCGAACACCAATCCTCCAAGGGGAAGAAGCGCCAGCAGCAGCGTCGATATCCATCCCTCACTTTTGGCTTCTCTGTATTTTCCCGTCATGATGATTCCTCTGCATTACGTTCCATAATGATCAACAGGACAAAGGGCGGGGATCTGGTCAATGGATCGTCGCAATATCCAAAATATGTGTGAGGGTAGGATATGACATTTTTTCAAATTGTCCTTGACAAAACGCGCCATCTCATTGACCGGTCGCGCCAATTTTGCTAAGCTAATAGAATCTCCCGGCGAATTTCAGACTCGGAGTTTCCAATTTCCGCTTCATCCAACACGATAGTCGTGCTTGACCGTCTCTTGGATGTGACGGAAGGCTCTCCAAAGGCGGACACGCGGAGCATGCTCTAAATAGACGTGTCCTCAGGCGTAATGATGGTTTCGAAAACTTCAATCCAAAAGAAATTGATGGCAAGCGACCAATGGGGAAGGAGGATATGAAAGATGCAGAAAACCTGTCTTCTGGCGCCGGCGGCCATTCTCTGGGAACTCCTGGAAATGTATGGGCACGATCCCGAGCCTATTTTTTCCCAGCAGGGCATTACCAGGGACATGATGCTAAGACCCGGGGCGCGGGCCCTTCAAACAGTGGGAGACAACCTGTGGTACAAAGCCTCCCAAACGATCGACGACCCGTGCTTCGGTCTGAAGTCCGGCAGCCTCTGGCACCCTTCCTACCTGAATGCCCTGGGCTATGCCTGGCTGGCCAGCGGCACGCTGCGGGAAGCATTGACCCGACTGGAGCGCTATATCCAAGCGGTCACGAAAATCGCCGTGCTTCGGCTGGAAGAGGTCGATGACGGACTGGCGATGAATTTGAAGTTCAAGCCGACCACGATCGTTATTCCATCCCGGACAGATTCTTTCTTTTCTATCGTTACGTCCATGTGCCGGATAAATTACGGTGCGGAACTCAATCCTGTCTCAGTCAGCTTTATCCACGAAGCGCCTTCCTGCGCTGGAGAGTATTTTGCCTATTTCAAATCCCCCGTCACATTCAGAGCGGACAGGAATCTTCTTGTTTTCCCGAAAGACAAGGTGGATGCCCCGTTAAAAGGCTACAATCCGGAAATCGCACGGATTCACGATCAGATCATTATCCAATACCTGGCCGGACTAAAAAAGGAAGATATTGCCCAGCGGGTGAAAAGCGCGATCATCAAGCATCTGCCGTCCGGCGGCGTGTCGGATGAAAAAGTGGCAAAAGAGTTGCACATGAGTGTCCGCAGTCTCCAGCGAAGCCTGCGCAGCGAGGGTACCACCTTCGGGAAACTGTTGGATCAGGTACGCAAAGATCTGGCCACGGATTATGTTCGGGACCAGGGGATGAATCTCACCGAGGTGGCCTTCATACTGGGCTTTTCGGAACTAAGCGCATTCTCCCGGGCCTTTAAAAAATGGACCGGCAGATCCCCCAGCGAGATCCGGCAGGCGGCATGAACACAAGTGGCCCGTGGGCACCAAATGGCATGTATCCGGAGCCACGGTTCCGAGGCGTTAGTGGGTGGTTGGCGTTACAGATTCCGCAGGAGGCTCCACACCCTCAAGTTGCCGTGTGATCGACCAAATCACCATCACCACAGCATTCCGGACAATCGAGAATCTTTGTAAGAAATTATCCTTTGTGAGCCCATCCAGATAGATTCGCTGGGTGAGAAGAACCGTCGACATCGGCTCCGCAACGCCTGCAAAATCCACGTTCAGGGATAGAAGTCGAAAACGCAGGTTCCAAAGGGTCAAGCGCCTTTTCTTTTCGGGGAGTTTCTCGAACATCTGCTGGTGCTCATCGGCCAGATTGACGCGCGCTTCCAACTGAATCATATCGGGCCTTGCCTTGTTCTGCCCGATCAGAATTCTTCTCTGGGCGGCGTCTTCAGCTCGGATCAGCCATTCCGCGTCCGGATGGGGCTGCTCGGAAATTCGCCAGCCTTCTCCCATGAGCCAGTTCTGCACCTTTTCCCGGATTGCGCTCGCATGTTGATCCTGTTCTTCCATACTTTCATCTCCTCACAAAAATAAGTTACGGCAATGGCAAACATCCTGACAGATGTTAACTATTTATCACATTCCGTCCAATTGGAGAAGCTGTGACGAACTCTTTGCGAAGAATTGCATGGTTCGTTCAGGTTCGCGCTTCAGATCCGGAACCCGGCGTCCCCATTCATGTGAAATTGGATGAAGGATAAAGGAAGATCGGGCGATACGCCTCATATGTTGATCGACCCATGACAGATGTGTAACAATCAATGCACATTCGACAAAGGGGCCGGCAAACCCATGAATAACATCACATCCATATCCAAAACACAGTACCTCAAAGGTATCCAGTGCCAGAAGGCGCTCTGGCTGTATCGGCGGCGGCCTGACCGGCGGCGGCCTGACCTTATACCGCCAGTATCGGAAACGCGGCAGGCGCTTTTCGATATGGGACATGAAATCGGGAGCCTGGCCCAGGATTATTTTCGTGGCGGCGTCGAAATCACCGCACCCTACAACCAGACGGATAAAGCCATCGAAGACACTCAAACGGCGGTCAAAGAAGGCAACTCGGTGATCTTCGAAGCCACCGCCGCCTCTCCGGACGGCGCCTATTCCAGAATCGATATTTTCCATAAAAAGGGCGCCTCCGACGTATGGGACATGATCGAGGTCAAAGGGTCAACCAGTGTGAAGAATTATCACATCGACGACATCAGCCTGCAGCGATTTGCCTTCGAAGGTGCCGGGTACACCATCGCAAAATCCGTCCTCATGCACGTCAACAACCAGTATGTTCGCTATGGCGATATCGATGTTGATCAACTCTTCACTCTGGAGGACTGCACCGAAGTGGTAGAATCCAGGATCGAAGAAGTGCGTCCCAATCTCCTCAGGTTTCTCGAAACTCTGAACATAAATAAGGAGCCGAACGTCCCTATCGGCCCTCATTGTTTTTCACCGTTTGCATGCGACTTTATCCATTACTGCTGGCAGCACGTGCCGGTCCACTCCGTGTACGACATCTTCTCCGGAGCCAAGCTGCAGGGGTTGCTGGGCCAGGGTATCCTGAGCGTGGAGGACGTGCCTCAGGGTTTTGGCATGACCGAAAGGCAGGAAATTGCGGTCAAGAGTATACAGGATAACCGCGTTCATGCGGACCAATCCGGGGTCCTCGATTTTCTCGACAGACTTGATTACCCGTTGTATTTTCTCGACTACGAAACGATCAATCCGAACGTTCCATTGTTCGATGGGACTCGTCCTTATCAACTGATCCCTTTCCAGTTTTCATTGCACGTTCAGGAGAAAAGGGGGGCGACTTGGTGCACAGGGAGTTCCTGCACACCGAGGCTACAGATCCACGACAGGATTTTGCCAGGGCCCTCGTAGACGTGTGCGGAAGGCAGGGGTCAGTGGTGGTATATAATCAGCCGTTTGAATCCCGGATCAACCGGGAGTTGGCCGACGCCTACCCGACATATGCCGACGCCCTGCTGAACATCAACGACCGGATGGTCGATCTGCTTATCCCGTTCCGTACCCGGATTCTCTATCACCCGACCATGGGGGGATCGGCGTCCCTTAAGAGCGTGCTGCCGGCATTCGTAACGGATATGAACTATGATGATCTGGCCTTCCAGGACGGTGACACCGCTTCCGTCAGGTATTTAAAATGCATGAAGGGGTTGGTGTCGGAGACAGAGAGGCAGGAGATCTTCGAGAACCTGAGGGTCTATTGTGCGCAGGATACCCTGGCTGAGGTGAGGCTGCTGGAGATATTATATGAGTATGCTTAATATCACCGCAAAGACGCTGAGAAGGCCTCTGGATTTTGGATTGAAGAGCTAAAAGCTCAAAGCTGAAAGCTGAAAGTTGAAAGCTGAAAGGTAAAAGATAACACATG
>Ga0056111_1000091_pt1 | contig 15806 bp, 18 predicted proteins | sample WorMetloBBELIZE2_FD_83874 | JGI IMG/M metagenome (GOLD analysis project Ga0056111, IMG submission 83874) | Marine gutless worms symbiont microbial communities from Max Planck institute for Marine Microbiology, Germany - Olavius longissimus B... ... | reverse complement strand
CCTGGCTTTCGGCAGCCTGCCTCTCCAACTGCCGCAACTGACGCGTCAGGTGTTCTATTTCCTTTTTATCCGACATCGCACATCCCAGGGAAGCGGAAAACTATTCCACGCGGTGTGAGTGATCGTAATGTGTGACAATGTTTCAGATGACCAATGGATGGTGCGCAGCCATGCCCGGCCTCCAAGCGGATCACGTGCTACCTTACGCAGGAACGCATGCTGAGTCAACAACCTCCGTGACGCCGAATCGGTCCCTCCGCTGCATCCGATCCAGCGGCACCGCCGGACCCGGCAGGGGCCAGAACAGACCGGGATCCGTTCTTCGGACATGATGCTCTCAGCGTATCCGGTGCCGTCGTGGCAATTACGGCGAATGTGTATTACTATATCTGAAGTCGGAACGGAATTCCGATAATGTGCCCAAATAAAAATCTAACAAATTTTATATTCCGGGATCACCGGTTCTATGATATAAGGCCATTTTCACCGTGAGGGAGGGGGCTTTTCCAACCCAAAACCCGGAGGTAAAAATGAACGTTATCTTCCGATGTGACAACGCGGACTGCGATACCACGGCATCCGAACCATTCGCCCTTAGAATAAAGAGCGAGGCGTGGATGGATGCACAGAACATCGCCACGATATTTTGCCCGAATTGCCGGTCCACCCTGGTTCCCCGGACGGACGATACAAACGACGACAACCGGCCGGAAGCGGCCTGATCCACATCCTGCCTTCTGCCGCCGGGCGCCGTCAGCGCCCGGCGGTCATGACCTTCCGATACATTTGCCCGCAGCACATCGAGTATTTACATCGCGATGAAATCGTGTAACGATTTTAGCAAATGCCAACGGCATGTCCGCCTTTGGTGTGGCGGATGATTCTGCTTCTATGGTGTTGAAAGATCCATATGGCCCGCCGTCTGACAACATATTTGAATCGCCCCATAAAGATCGGCAATCGCCGTATTGACAAGCGGCTCATCATGGCTCCCATGACGTTTCTCGGGCATGTGGCGCTAAGACGGGTGATCGGAGAATTTGGCGGCTTCGGCCTGTTGTGGACCGAAATGTGCAACGCCAGGCGGATCCCGACCGAAAACCGGGTCGGTTCGCCGTATTTCTGCTGGCAGGACAATGAGCTATCCCATCTGGTCTGCCAGATCTTCGGCGCAGAACCGGAACGCATGGCAACGGCCGCCAGAAGGATCGAATCGGAAGGATTTTTTGGTGTGGACGTCAATTTTGGCTGCTCGGTCAAAACGATTTGCAATCAGAATTGTGGCGCAGCGCTCCTGAAAGATCCCGACCTGGCGGAGAACATCGTGAACACGATCCGAAAATCGGTATCGATACCCCTTTGGGTGAAATTCAGAGCCGGATGGCAGGATGATCCGTCCCATGCCGTCAACCTGGCCCGAAGATTCGAAGCTGCCGGGGCCGACGCCCTGATCTTCCATCCCAGGGTATCTCCGGACCGACGGTCGCGGCCTCCCAAATGGGCGTACATCGGCATGGTGAAACAATCGGTGTCGATCCCTGTGTTTGGAAACGGTAATGTTTTCGACAGAGATGACTGCCTGCGCATGCTGGACAGCACCGGCTGCGACGGTGTCGCCCTTGGGCGGCTCGTCGTAGCCCAGCCCTGGGTCTTTGCGGCATGGACAAAAGGCATACCGGTTACGCCGGAAATGTATGAGACCAGTATCCGCCGCGTGGCCAACTATCTTGTGGCGCATTTTGGAGAGAAACGGGCCTTGCGCCGGTTTCGAAAGTTCAGTCTCTATTTCTCCGCAAACTTTCGCTATGGGCACACGCTCTATTCATCGATTATGGGGGCGGAAGGGATGTCGGCCACCTGGACGCGTGCGCCCGGTTTTTTGAATCACCACCGGAATTGAACCGTCGGCCCAACATGAATTTCTTTAATTAGCTATAATCAAAACGGCAGGCAGGGGGCTTTCATTCGATGGTAGCGAAAGGAGCGGAACGCCAACCCGTCCGGCGAAAAGGATATCGTCTAAAATCGGTCATCAGACCGATTTTAGTATCTGGTTTTAGTAACTGGGGATCTTGCGCACTACCTTGCCGGCCGAAGGATGATTAAACACCAGTTCCCTCGGCGCAGTAAATGCGTCAAAAGAGATACGGCCTTCCACCTGGCCGCCGGCGATGAGCTCGGTCATCATATCGCGACAACGATAGCAGTCAAACGCCCGTCCCGATTCATCCAGCAGCATGAACTGCTCGGGACGGATTTGAATCGCGTCCCTGCCGGTATTCTTTAGCCAGACATAAAATTTGCCGCCTCCGAGGATCTTGACAGTCATGAGAATCTGCTCGTTGCCTTGAAACGCTTTGAGATCGCGGTTCTGAAGCTTGCGGATTTCCTCCCGATACAGGCGCAGGGCCTCCCGTTTTCCCTTTTCTTTCGAAATCTTTCCTCGTACAGGGCGACTTTCTGTTGATAGCGAGGGTTTTCAGGATCCAGCTTGAGCAGATATTTATACACGCGCAGGTTGTCGAGGGTATTTTCGGCCGGGATTTGCTTGACAAAACGGTCCAGCCGGGCGATCTCCTTTCGGGTTTCCACATCGAGGCGGGGTTTTAGTGATTTTGTGGGCGGTGTTGGGGTCGGGGTTTTTCGGAGCTGCGAAGAGGAGTCTCTCGGTTTCGTCGTTCTAGATTTTTTGGGTGCGGACTGGAGCGCCAGGCGGCCCACCCCGATAACGCGTCCCTTCTCGAAGACCACCGGTGTGCAGCTTTCCCGGTCCTTGATGCAGTTCGCCGATTTGGATGCGGGGTAGTAGTAAATGAGCTTGCCGGCGCCGTGGGGCGCGATGAGGCCGGGTTTTCCAAGGAGCTTGATCACTTCATCTTCGGTGAGACCGGCCTCGATCTTATTCCAATTATCGGGTCTGGTGCCCATCAAACCGGACACGCATCCGAGGTGGGCAACTGTAAGCAGGATTACCCCCCCATATCAGGAATACCGAGAGACGGCGTACCGGGATACCCGAAGAAGCCGACATGAAAAATCGTCTGACCCTGTGATGATTCATCATTCCAAACGTCTCTGACCGGTTCAACCGGATACCTGGACAACGGCAGCCATAACATCCCCATCTGCCCCGGCAGATATCGCGGGGCTTGTAATAAACCCGCGCCACGATGTCAACTGCAGAAGGGTTGGTTAGCCCCCCTTGCAAAAAGTGAAAAATGGGTTAAGCTGGAACTCTGCCTGATCTTACTACAACCTATCTCAGGTATGTCCATGCAGCATATCCGGCCGTCAGGCCACCTCCTTCAATCGGATTTCGGAGTAAAGCAGATGCCGCCGTCTGTATCCAATTTTTCTATAGTAGCACAGAATTTGTCACGGATATATACCATGGGAGAAACACGTGTGGTGGGCGTCGCCGAGATCGATTTGAACATCACTGCCGGAGAGCTTGTCGTATTGAAAGGAAACTCCGGTTCCGGAAAGAGCACCCTGCTCTCTCTGCTGGCCGGTCTGGACCGGGCCACCGCCGGATCCCTGCGGGTGGCGGGACACGATTTAGGCAATGCCGATAGCAATGAACTGACCCGGTTTCGCCGTGAGGACGTCGGAATGGTATTTCAGGCGTTTCATTTGCTGCCCACCCTCTCAGTTGAGGAAAATGTTTGCCTGCCGGCACTCTTAGCCGGGGGGGACCGGGTAACGATCCGAAAGCGAGCCATGGAGCTGCTGGACTGGCTCGATCTGGACCACCGGATTCACCATCTTCCCGCCCAGCTCTCCGGGGGTGAAATGCAGCGCACGACCATTGCAAGAGCGTTGATCAACGATCCAAGTATCATTCTGGCCGACGAACCGACCGGCAACCTGGACAGCCGGAACGGGAGGGTCGTCATGGAACTCCTCGCAGAGTTGAATCGGCGCTGGGGACGCACGGTGATTATCGCCACCCATAGCATACTGGCCGACCCTTTTGCCTCCCGACAGATTTGCCTGAAAGACGGCAGAATACACCACCGATCATGCGACGCCTGACATTTTTTCTAAGACTCTTCATCTGGTTCAGTGTGCGCTTTGCCGGCCGTCACCTGGGGCGGACAGTGATCGTTATCCTGGGTATCGCCTTGGGGGCTGCCGTGTTCACCAGTGTCCGGCTTTCCATCCATGCCTCCATGGACGCCTTTTCACGCAGCATGGACCGGATCGCCGGAGATGCCGATCGTTCGCTGGTAAAGCCGGGAGGGCGCGTTCCGGAGGCGCTGGTAGCAAAGCTGCTCCGGAATCCGGTGGTCGCAAGAGTTTCTCCGGTATTGATGGCGTATGTCCAGATAGGCGACGGAGCCGCAGAGCCGGTTCTGCTTATCGGATTCGACCCTTTGCTGGATCGATCGTTTCGGACCTGGCGGCCGACACCGGAATCCGAAAAAAACGGCAGGATGTGGGCCGATCTTATTGCCGATCCGTTCACCCTGGCCATCGGAGCCTTGGCGGCAAAACAGCACGCTGTTGGTGTTGGGGATACCGTCGTTGTCCGGCATTCCCGACGACAGACCCTTTTTCGCTGTGTCGGTATCCTTGATGCCGACGGCATTGGCATTGTCGACGGGGGTCGGGTGGCCCTGACAGACATCGCCACGTTTCAAGAACTCACCGGGCTTTTCGGGCAGGTGGATCGTATCGATATCCGGCTCATCGCGGATGCCGGGGAAGAAACGGATCGGGCGCTCATGGCGGATGTTCCGGACGGTGTTGTTGTCGCGCGTCCGGAGGAACGCCGGGATAGCGGCCTGCAGATGATTCGAGCCTACCAGCTCAACCTTTCCATTTTAAGCTTTGTGTCTCTATTTGTCGGGATGTTCCTGGTGTACAGCCTGATCGCACTGAACGCTGCCAATCGCCGTCGTGAGCTGGCCATCCTGCACGCCAATGGCGCATCCGCCAGCCAGTTGTTCCTGTTGTTTCTGCTGGAGGGTGCTATGCTGGGCGTGGCCGGATGGCTTTTGTCGGTTCCTGTGGGATCGGTGATTGTGCGATATATGATCCATGGGATCAGTGAGACCATTACGACCCTGTTTGTCCGGGTGCACGTGGATGGTCTCACATTGAGCGGGTGGGAGATGACGCTATCATTTGCAGTGACATTCGTCATCTCTCTGGCCGCAGCGGCCTACCCGGCCCGGACCGCCATGAACGTCTCGCCAAAGGAGGTTATGGCGAACAATCCGGAAACCGGAACCGGACGGAATACCGCCGGTCTGCTGGGACTCATGGGCCTGCTGGCGGTGGCATTGGTGCTGCCGCTGGCCGCCGTTCCCGGCCCGCCGGGTCTCCCCCTGCCCGGATACCTGGCGACGTTCCTTCTCTTCACCGGATTCACCCTGCTGTCGCCGTGGTGTCTACAGAGTCTGGGCCGCCGGTTTTCCAGACGCCGTCATCGGATCGGTGGTGAGCCGGCCTTTTTGGCCGCCCGATACATCGGTGTCAGCGGGATGCGTTCAGCGATTTCAGTCGGCGCATTGATCACGGCAAGCGCCCTGTTCTGTGCGCTCGTCATCATGATCCACAGTTTCCGCCATACGGTAGATTTGTGGGTCCATCAGACGATTAGCGGGGATGTCTTCGTGCGCCCGAAAATGGCAGCCGTCAACCAGTATCGGGATCCCATTCCGACCGATCTGATGCGTATGATTCAGAACATGGAAGGTCCGGTGGATCTTCTTCCGTACCATCGGATCTATCTGCGTCACAAGAACGTGATGTTCCAGTTTGAAACCGTTGATGTAGAAACGTTTCTGAGACATGGCGGATTCCTTTGGGTGGCAGGGGATCCGGAGAAGGCGCTTCCGGCCTTTGCACGTGGCGAGGGCATCCTGGTCAGCGAGGTGTTTGCCAATTTAACCGGCCACCATATTGGGGCCCTATTTCAGACCCGTATCCGGGACCGGCTGCTGAGACTGCCGGTTCTCGGCGTTGTCAGGGACTATCGAACACGCGGCGGCGTGGTCTTCCTCGCCATGGCACCGTTTAACCGATTGTTTGGAACACCCAACTGGGGTGGGGTGCGTTTTTACCTGAACGCATCGACCACCGATACGGAACAGGCGTTGGCAGCATTGCAGACAGACCTGGTGGCATTGTCCGAAGGCCGTTTGGAGATTACCGACGGGAGGTATTTACGTCGGGCGGTATTGCGGATCTTCGATGAAACGTTTGCCGTCACTTCCATCCTTCTGCTCATCGCTCTGGCGGTGGCCGCCCTTGGCATTGCATCCACGCTGTCCGTATTGGTCCTGGAGCGCAGCCGTGAATTTAATACCATGATCGCGATCGGTGCCAGCAACCGCCAGATCCGCCGCACGGTATTCTGGGAGGCCATGCTTATGGTGTCGGTCGGAGAAATTGGCGGGCTGTTGTGCGGCCTGTTACTGTCTTATCTTCTGATCTTCGTGATCAATGCCCAGTCTATCGGCTGGACGTTCCTGTACCGGATCGATTGGGGTACCGTCGGTCTTTCCGTTCCGTTGATCGTTTGTGCGGCACTGGTTTCCGCGATTCCTGCAATCCGGCTGGTTTTTCGTATCCCCCCGGCGGCAGTGCTTAGAGAAGCCTAACCCGATCCCGGCATAACATTTTTTCAGGGAGCAATGAGAACGAAAATGGCAAATTCTTTCTGGGTCCCGATGGGTGTGTTGACCGCGGCATTGCTGCTCGGGGCGGCGGTTTCGGGCAGCGCCGGCGATTACGCAACTGTAACCGGTCCCTGCCAACTCCGCTTTCCCGAAGACCACGGCGCACACCCCCGTCATCGCACCGAATGGTGGTATTATACCGGCAACGTGAGAAGCACCGAGGGACGGCGCTTTGGATATCAGTTTACCATTTTTCGGTACCGCCTCTCCTCCCCGGGAAAACAGGCGTCATGGCCCGACCCGGCTTCTCAATGGCGGACAGCCCAGCTTTTTATCGGCCATGGTGCCGTGTCCGATCTAAACCGAAAACAGCATCTCCAGGCGGAACTCATGTCCAGGGGAGCCCTCGGGCTGGCCGGAGTCACGGAAGATAAAGACGGCGTGCGGGTATATCTGAATCAATGGCAGGCACGGATCGGCCCTGAACAGCACCGGATCCAGGCCAGCGGCGACGCCTTCTCATTGAGCCTGGACCATACACCGTTGAAAACACCGGTATCCCACGGGGACAAGGGGTACAGCCGCAAAGGAACGGCTCCCGGGCGGGCGAGCTGCTACTATTCGATAACGCGTCTGGATACCGCCGGTATCATCACGGTAGCCGGAGAGCGCCATGCCGTGGAGGGTGTCAGTTGGATGGACCATGAATACAGCATGGCACCCCTGGAGCCCGGTATCCGGGGGTGGGACTGGTTCAGTCTCCAGCTATCCGACAATACGGAGCTCATGTTTTTTTTGCTGCGACAAAAGGAGACCGGCATCCATCCGGCATCCAGCGGGACTTTCGTGGATGCTGCGGGAAAGGCCCATCACCTCACGTTCGACGCATTGTCGGTAACGGTGAAACAAACCTGGCAAAGTCCGGAAAGTGGCAGCACCTACCCGGTCGCATGGATCATCGACATACCACCGCGACGGCTGCAACTTAGCGTAACCGCAAATCTGAAAAACCAGGAAATGAGAACATCTCAGACCAGCAATGTAAACTATTGGGAGGGAAGCGTGTCGATTACGGGAGCCGCCGGCGGCAGTCCGGTCTCCGGGGTTGGTTATGTGGAGCTCACCGGCTACGGGAAAGCTTTCGATGCGCCCATGTAGGTCAACGGCAGGTCTGTCTCAGATTTTCGGGAGGCTACAGGTTTAGAGGAGAAACAGGTTATTGACAGCCCTTGCGAATGGCCTGTTTTATGCGCTGTCGCGCCTCGTCCGACAGCCCTTCCGTATCGATGTCGCCGGGATTCCCATTCTCCCAGCACCCGGCGGCGCACAATATGTCCAGCTGCTGCCGAAACTCCGAACAGTGCCCGCACATGACCAGGTGCATCCATATCCAAAGCCGCCGATAAAGCGGAGGCGAGGTGTCCATCGATTCGGAAACCACTTCCGTAATCCGTTGGCAACTGGTCATCCAATTAAACATCTACGTTAACTCCGAGGCCGCTTCATCGATCCAGTTGACCTCCAGACAACTCCGCAGCGCCATTCGAGCCCTGTACAACATTACCCAACTGTTGGTCGCCGTGATATTGAGAACCTTACAGATCTCACCAGTGTCCAGACCATCGATCTCCCGAAGGATGAAGGCCCTGCTCAAGCGCTCAGGCAGTCTTGCCAGGCACTTGTAGAAAATATCCATAAACTCTTTCTGTTCATACAGCTTGGTGGGATTTATTTCCCATCGGTTGGGTGCCATTTTCCATGCACCGTTTTCCTCGAAAAGACGATCAATATTTTCCCGCTGGAGGATAGCATCATCGGTGGGTTTTTCTCGTCTGGATTTTCGGAAGTGATCGACGATCTTGTGTTTCAGGATTCCGGCCAACCAGCTTTTGGGAGTGGACCTTCCCTTGAATGGCGCTCGGGCCTGAAGCGCGGCAAGCAAGGTTTCCTGAACCAGATCTTCTGCCACGCTCGGATCCTTGGTTCGGGAAAGGGCGAAACGGTAAAGGTAGTCTCCGTATCGGTCAACCCAGAGCTCGGGATCTTCAAGGGTTGGTCGCGAATCATCCGTCATGCCATCACCTGTAGTATCGAGTCGGTCCTGTTTATAGCAGATTGGATCCTGTTATGGAAGATTTCATAGTAGGTGGGGTCACTCGGGGGACGGACCTAACAGTGGGGTCAGATCAAGCAGCATCTGTTCGTCCACGACTGAAAGCTTTAACGCCGCCTGGGGAGAAAGCAATGCAAAAACGCCCTCGGAGCGGGCGCACAGCACCTCGCCATCCTCCCGATACAACCGGCCTTCCATCACAGCCTCTTTCGGACCGCGCGGCTCGAGGACGTGCCCTTCCGCTCGAAGCGGTGTTCCGATGGGGACCGGCTTTTTAAATTCGATAGCCATCGAGCGTGTTAAGATGACCCGTTTCAGAAGGTAGATGGCGGCCCAACTCATCACCTCATCGAGCATGGCGGTAATTACGCCGCCGTGGGCAAGATGCCGCCAACCACACATGTGTTTCGGAACCGTCACCCAGGAGACGAGCCGGCTGGCATCGGCATGAAACCGCATTTGCAGGCCGCTGGCATTGACCGGGCTGCAGGCAAAGCAGTTCTGATTTTCCAGCGCGGGCAGTGGGCGTAGCCCCGTGAAGTCTACCGGGTCCATTGCGTTCCTTGGAAGCCGGTGTCTGAACCGGCGCGTTTCGTCATATCGCAGATCGCCCATGCCGAGATGCGCATGGTCGCGGTGAACACACCGGAACCGGGCATGGGCAGACAAACGGATCTCCTTTTAAAGGCCTCCGTTGACAATTTGTACTGTGGATTCAGTTTAACGCAGGAGTCGCTTCACCTGGTCTAACGTCAGGCTTGATCCATCGACCCGCCAGTCACCGGAACTCGTCTGGCTGCCGTTGAGAATACCCTTTTTGAGCCATTCGGTAACACCAAACGGCGTTAGAAAGGTCATCTTGCTGAATTCTTCCACAGAGTAGCTTGAGTTGGTATCAGTGACCGGTTGCGCAGCGGGTGCCGCAGCCGGTTGCGCTGTGGATGGTGATTTCGGGGATGGCTTTGCTGGAGCAGGCTTTTTTGGGGCAGATTTCTTCGCGGCGGCCTTTTTCGGAGCGGCCGCACCGGCCGGAATCATCCATTTCCCGCCTTGTTTTACGCCTTTGATCTTTCCGCTGCGAAGTTGTTTGGTTACCGTAGACACGGTCATACCCATCTGTTCGGCGTATTCCTTAGTGGTCAAGTAGTCGCCCTTTTTGGCCATCTGCTGATATCCTTTCGTTTCGTTGACGTTGGCCCGTTTGCTTTTAAATAGTTTAGAATAAATGCTTCCTGTTGTCAAAAAAACGTCCACCAGCCGAATCAACTTGGATCATAACCAACCGCCATTCTTTACTATTCCATGATGTGCACATATTTTTCGAGAAGGGCCCGTTCGATCAGCCCGGAGCGGATGCGGATGCCGATAAATCCGCTGTTTAAAAACACGCGGATGTGCGCGCCGTCTCGAATGACGATCATTTCCACACCTTCCTGGGTACCGCGCTCCTGGGAAAGACGGACCAGATCCGAGGGTTTGGTCACACGCTGTCCGTCGTAGTAGAGAATCATGTCTCCCTCACTAAGATTGGCAAGATCCGCTTGGGAGCCGTCGATAATGGCGATGATGCGCAGACCGTCAGCAAAGGGCTTTTCGGCGGAATGCGGCACGGTGATATCAGGATCCGATCGCTTCATATTCGGATCCAGTGAATCCGGAAGGATGGTTACCCGGATCAGTATATCGTCTCGATATTCCAGAGCGTAGCTTTTGACGTTCAATACATGCAGGAGGCTGCGGAGGGTGTCCTGGCGTTTTCCACTTTGTGAAAAAACCACCGGACGGTCCGGTTCAAGGTCAAGACCGTCGAAACGGATACCGCAAGCTGTCTGGATATCATCGAGGACGGTTGCCGCCGGCGTTCCAGCGGCGTGGACACGCATCAAATCCCCATCGCAGACAGTCGTTGATGTATTCGAGGCCGCCAAATCAAACGCCGACAGGATCCCGATCACTCCCGAGACAATCGCCAGCGCACTGATTTTTCGAAACTGTATCAATGCAATAAATTCTTGGACAAAAGTGTCCTCGCCGTTGGGGTCAGCTCACTTTACGCAAGGACCGGCATCATCCAGAGGTGACCCATACAAAAACAGCCATCAGGGTTTTCCCACATTGGGCACCACACCCTTGGACAGCGGATCGGAAATCCGTTTTTCCATTGGCAATCCGGCGGTTTCCCATACCGCCCAACCACCGCTCAGCACCGATACGTTCTCAAATCCGGCAGCGCTTAATATTTCGGCAATTCTGAGACTGTCTTTTTCCCCGGGGCTCGAGCAGTACAGAACGATCTCGCTCTTTTTGGGATAGTCGGCCAGCCACAAATTTGTGTCTTCGGGGGTCTCTCTGCGCGCCCGTCGAATTTTCAATGTACTGTTCTCCCAATTGGATCGCAAATCGATGATAAAGAGCTGAGGGTCCTCGAGGCGGGACGTCAGATCTTCTTTGGTGATGTGCCGGAAAGCCATGAGAATGCCTCCAAACTTATTCGCTATTGGGTATTGGGTACTGGGTTTCCGGTATTTGACGTGTTGGATCACGGTCGGCCGGTTTGCCCGCTTGCCGGGTCGCAGCTCCGAAGGAGCGAAGCCCGGCGGGCCGGTTTAGCCGGTTTGTTGGTTTGTAAACGTCATTTGTTCCGCTTCGCGGAACGTCATTTGTTGTTAGTAACATCTTAGTGCTTTCAACTTTCAGCTTTCATCTTCGAGCTCTTTTATGCTTTCAGCGCAGTTCGCTGTTTTTTTACGAATTTCGCTGCGGCCAATCCGGCCACACATCCTTCCCCGACAGCTTTAGCCATCTGCCACGGCGGGCCACAGATATCTCCGGCCGCATAAACACCGGGAACATTGGTCTGCTGGGTTTTGTCCGTAACGATGTATTTGAACTGCTCGGGATCCAGGGCCACTCCAAGGAATCCCGCCAGTTCAACGGCTCCCTTGGCACCGGATTCGATAAACACGCCGCTCACGTTCAGCACTTCGCCATTGTCGAGTTCAAGCCCTTCGACCGATTCTTTTCCGATGATACGGCTCACCTTCTGGCCGATGTGCAACATCACGTCCGATTCCTGGACCTGGAAGGCCAGACGCTCCGAAACATCGAGCTGTTTGGCCACCAGATGGACCTCTTTTGCATAAAAAAGAAGGGTCAACGCCCCGGAGATGGCCGCGGATTCGTTACCCACCACGGCGACGCTTTCACCCCTGTAAAAGTTGCCGTCACAGTCGACGCAGTAGCTGACCCCTTTTCCGAGAAAGTCTTTTTCACCCGGAACCCCGATCCGGTTCCGCGAAACACCCATGGCCAAAATCAGCGTGTGGGTAGTGATCCGCTGCTCACTTTCGGTAACAACGACAAAGCCACGGTCCGACGGGGAAATCTCCACCACATCCTCGAGAATGAATTCCGCACCCGCATCTTTGGCCTGCTGTACCCCATCCTGGAGCAGTTGTTCACCCGATATTTTTCCAAGGCAGCAGTAGTTTTCCACATGCGCCCGATACAGGCTCGACTTCGTTTTCCGGCCCATGACCACAACCGATACCTTCGCCCTGCCAGCATGAATTGCCGCCTGAAGTCCGGCCGGTCCGGTTCCGAGTATGACAACATCTACGGATAGGTCGGTCATAGAGTACCTCCTTTAGTCGTTACCCCGCCGATGCCGCGGAAATAATGGAGCGTTGACAAATAGAATACGCACTGATCCAAATTCTACAAGGTTTGCGTCAGTTGGGGTCCATTTCGGGAGGGTCATCATCCTGATCCCGGGTATCCAGATAAGCCAATACCATCTGCCAGCCCAGACCAATAATTACGGCGGCACTGATCAAGATGATCAAATTGGAAGAAAAAAAGGTAAGGATGAAATAAAACGAATCGTTTAGATGGTACGCAGAAACGAGAAGATGAATACCAAACAGAAGGAATCCGATTCCGGCCAGAAAAAGGGCAATGGTGCGTATCCACCACCATTTTTCAGGCGTTAAAACGGACTTCACATCAACTGCCGTTAACCTTTTCCCTGAGTTTTCCGGAGCACTTGAACGTCACCACTTTGCGTGGATTAAGCATCAGATCCTCGCCGGTGGCTGGATTGCGCCCGCGTCGTTCTTTTTTGTCTTTCACACAGAACTTCCCGAAGCCGCTGATCAGGACATCATCACCGTCTTCCAGTGTCCGCTTGATGATTTCCAGAATGGTCTCGATGATTTCGGCCGAACGGCTTTTTGAGAAATGCAGTTCCTCTTGAACACTGGCTACGATCTGCGCTTTCGTCAGTGCCATCTTCCAAACCCCTCTCCTGTTTGCTTGTGTCAAATCTCCATTTATGGTTTTTTCTCATTAAATCATCTATTTGTCAAGAAATAGGTGAAGTTACTAGAGAAAATTAGACATCATCCGTGTCACGGCGCACGGATGGGCCGGAATCGGCGATGTCCGTGGCCATCATCAACGTCCGACCCGGAAGGGAAAATTGGAGGATACGTTCCCCCGAAGGCCCGGCCCCCAGACGTCTATCCTGTAAATGGGGAGATGATTGATGACGGCGAGCCAAACCGTATAGGCCAGCGCGAGTCCAATGACCGCAAAGGGGTATAATGGTGTTGACGATCTCCACTTTGACAATTGACTCACGGGTTTATATGCTTAGGATAAATGAGTGAGCTTATCTTAAGAGCCCCAGTAAGAAAATTTTCACCACGATGAACACATAATTCAGGCAACTTGAGCTTTATGGATAACCGCGTAATTGAAACTGACGGCGATCCGGTCCATGTAACAGCGGGGCATTCGGGACGCCGCTAATGACCATCACCCAGAAATGATCATCTAAACCATTTATGGAAGCCCACGTCCAGATTAAATTGTTTGCAAGCCTGAAGCAGTTCCTGCCGGAATCGGCCGACCATTACCCGATCGACCCCGGCACCTCGATCCAGGATCTCCTTATCCGACTGCAGATACCACTGGAAGAAGCAAAGCTCATTTTCGTAAATGGCGTGAAAAATGCGCCTGACACCATGCTCAGCGGCGGCGAGCGGATCGGCGTGTTTCCTCCAGTGGGCGGCGGATAGTGTTGGACATCAGGTATTGGGTACTGGATACTGGATACCGGTGTTCAGGTTTCGGGTGTTGGGGCTACGCCCTTCGAGCGACGACACGACCCCTCAGGCAGGGATTCAGGAAGAGCTGAGAGATTAAAGCGATAGACTCAGGATCCAAATTAATACTCAAATCATATTGAATCCTGAATCTTGGATCTTGTATCTCTGTTTAACCGGCTAACCGATCCATCTTTTTATTCTATGCTCCTGAATCGAACAAATCAAGCATATCAAGCATCCATCATCGTAAATGACAGATCAGGCCAGCTTAATCGAGGAAATTGAAAAACGGGCTGTCGACAGGCAGCTGCCGGACGGATCCCCGTATCGCAGTCTGCCCATGCACGACGTTCTTCACTTGACGCGCCGTTATGCCATGCCGGGTCGAAGGATAGAAATCAGGGCCCTCGAAATCGGAGTCATACCTGAGCGATATGCCCGGAATCTGCACATGATGTCCACGGAGGACCAGGTGCGACTGCTGAAATCCCACGTCAGCGCGATCGGTCTGGGCGGACTCGGAGGTTCTGTCACCGAGATACTGATCCGCATCGGTGTCGGGCACCTATCCTTGTACGACGCCGATCACTTCGAGGACAGCAATCTCAATCGTCAATTTCTCAGCCGTCTGGACAGCGTCGGCCGTGCCAAAGCGGAAGCGGCCGCGGAACGTGCGGATCGGGTGAATCCCTCGGTGGAGGTCCACGCAGCCAAAGCCCTCGTCAACGCCGAAAATGCGGTAGCGCTACTGGAAAACAGCGACGTTATCGTCGATTGTCTGGATAATATCCAAACCCGCTTTGTGATTGAAGACGCCGCCCGAAACATCGGCTGCCCTTTGGTGTCCGCTGCAGTTGCCGGTGCCTCCGGGTATCTTACGACGGTATTCCCACCCGACCCGGGACTCGAATCGGTGTTTGGACCCCGGGAAACGGTGACGGAAAAGGGGTCTGAAGCGTCGCTGGGATGTCTTCCCCAAGCGGTCACCTTCCTGGCAACCCTGGAATGCTCCGAAGTGATTAAAATTATTTTGGGGCGCGGATCCCTGCTGCGACGCAAATTGCTCACCGCCGATTTGATGGACAACACCTTCGAAATTCTGAACCTTCAATGAAATTCGATTGATTTCCCATCATTTTTCAGATAGTTGACAGTTGACCTGCCCCGGCCTTGGGCCGAATTTGACGCGTCCCGATGAGACGAGTAACGGTCGGTAAATGAAGATTTCAGAATGGTTCAGGGGGCGGAATGACGCTGATTATGGCATCGACGGTAGCCGGCGGTATCCTTCTGCTTGTTTTGTTGATGCATCGCTATGCGCTCCGCGGCTCGCCCCGGGTGGCGGTTCTTGCAGGTTTTCTTTTCGGAATATCGTTTCTGACCGTGGCAGGAATCACCTTTGTTCTGTATGAACGGCTGGGATCGGATGCGTGGCAGCAGCTTGTTTTTGAATCGTATGGGATGCTGCTGGATGTGCTCGTTATCGGGGTCATTCTGGGAGCCTTGCTCGAATGGCGGTTGAGACGTCGGGACATCCAGCGGGATCAAGACAACATAGACGACCTCAGGGGATGGCGCTCTCCTCTGGCCTCACATCGGATCCGGGGAAGCATTCTGCGACTCCACCGTCGCGGGGTGAGCAAAATCGCTCTGACCCGCTGCTATCTGCGCAACATGAATCTGAGTTCGGTGGATCTCTCGGGTGCAACGATTGTCGGCACCGATCTTCAAAACGCTACCCTGTCACGGACCACGTTTCGCCAGGCCGACCTGCAGGGTGCCAATCTCCGGCACGCGTTTTTGTGGCAAGCCGATTTGCAGAACGCGACCCTGTGGTCGGCGAACATGAAGAAAGCGACGCTTGAAGGGACGAACCTTTCCCGCGCGTTGCTAAAAGATGCCGATCTGACGTCAGCGAATCTCAGGGGTGCGGACTTGACGAAAACCCGGGGG
>Ga0056111_1000089_pt1 | contig 15976 bp, 14 predicted proteins | sample WorMetloBBELIZE2_FD_83874 | JGI IMG/M metagenome (GOLD analysis project Ga0056111, IMG submission 83874) | Marine gutless worms symbiont microbial communities from Max Planck institute for Marine Microbiology, Germany - Olavius longissimus B... ... | reverse complement strand
CATCTCCGAAAAACTGGAGATCCACTACCGGGAAATGCAGGATGTGGAGTTTACCATCGAGAAGGGAAAACTCTGGATGCTCCAAACCCGGGACGGCAAACGGACCGCCCAGGCAGCGGTCCGGATCGCCGTAGAAATGTCAGAAGAGGGCCTTATATCGCAGGAGGAGGCGGTAAAGCGCGTCTCTCCGGACCAGGTGGATTTTTTTCTCCATCCCCAGTTCTCCCGGGAATCCGTGAAGACCGCAAAGGAATCCGGCGGTCTTCTGGCCCGTGGTCTCAATGTGTCTCCCGGAGCGGCCCGCGGGGTTATCGCGCTGGATGCCGATCTTGCTGAAAACTGGGCCAAGGAGGAGGGAAAGCAGGTCATCATGGTCCGTCCGGAGACCAAGCCCGACGACGTGCACGGAATGCTCGCCGCCAACGGCATCCTCACCAGTCGCGGCGGCCGGACAAGTCATGCCGCGCTGGTGGCGCGGCAGTTTGGAAAACCCGCCGTGGTTGGCGTGTCGGATCTGGAAATCGACCTGGGGAAACGGCAGATCGTCGTCAAGGATCTCATCCTGAAAGAAGGGGATTGGGTGTCCATCGACGGTACGACCGGTGAGGTCTTCAGAGGCCAATTGGAAACCCAGATTCCGGATATACGGGATCCGTGGCTGATGAAGCTTCTGGATTGGGCGGATGGGTTTCGGACGCTTGGCGTCTGGACCAACGCCGACTACCCGGAAGATGCGCTGCGGGCCAGAGAATACGGGGCGGAAGGCATCGGCCTGTGCCGTACCGAGCATATGTTCTTTGAACCGGATCGGTTGCCCCATGTCCAGAAAATGATCATGGCGGATTTACCGATTGAACGGCAGGAATCTCTGCAGATACTGCTGCCGTTTCAACGGGATGACTTTATGGGGTTGTTTCGAGTCATGGACGGACTTCCGGTGATCATCCGGCTCATTGACCCGCCGCTCCATGAGTTTCTTCCGAATCACACCGACCTGCTTAAGGAGCTGGGAGATTTGAAAATTCGGCTCCAGCACGCCGCGACCGTGGCGGACATCGATGCCATCATGCAAGAGGTCCGAACCAAAGAAATGATTTTAAGCCGGGTGGAGAGTCTTCACGAAGCCAATCCCATGCTCGGACTCAGGGGCGTTCGCCTGGGCATTCATATTCCGGAGCTGACCATTATGCAGGTGCGCGCCATTTTCGAAGCGGCCTGCATGGTTCAAAAAGAAGGCGTGGCGGTCCATCCCGAAGTGATGATCCCGTTGACCAGCCATGTCAATGAACTGAAACGGCAGCGGCAGGTGCTGGAACAGGAAGCGCATCGTGTGATGACGGAACAGAACACGGATATCGAGTACAAGTTCGGTACCATGATCGAGATTCCCAGGGCGGCGTTGACCGCGGATCAAATTGCCGAGCATGCAGAGTTTTTCTCCTTCGGCACCAATGACCTGACTCAGACCACCTTCGGTATTTCCCGGGACGCCGCGGAAGCCGGATTCCTTATCGAGTATCTTGAAAATGAAATCCTGCCATTTAATCCCTTTGCCACCATCGATCGGGACGGGGTCGGCGAGCTGATGGACACCGCTCTCAGGAAAGGACGCAAGGTCAAACCGGATCTTGAATGCGGAATATGCGGCGAGCATGGAGGAGACCCCGAATCCATCCGTGTTTGCCATCAACTGGGGCTCAATTATGTATCCTGTTCGCCGTTCCGGGTTCCGATCGCACGACTGGCCGCCGCCCAGGCATCACTCCTAAAAACAACGTCCGGATGATGCCGTGTGATCATTGCCAAAACCCATTAAATTTGGTACATTAGCTAAGATTTGTGGCGCCCTGGAGGCGCCGCTGGTGTTGTTTTGTGACAATATAGGGGGGCGAACCTTGTCGAGGTGTCTCGCGCCGGGGAGATGTTACCATCTCGGGGTGTTGCCGATCTGCAAGGTACCTGCCACAGCCGGAAGGAGCGTCTTTGGAATATGCAGTAAATCAAACGCAGCTCGAAGCCATCGAGGACATTATCCGACGGGATTTCATCGATCTCGGAGTCCACTGTACCTGCCTGATTGACATGGCCGGCAATATTGTCGCCAATCTGGACGACGGCAAAACAAGTTTCGACGTGTATTCACTGGCCGCCCTGGCGGCGGGAAACTTCGGTGCCGTAAGTGCCATGGCGAACATGGTCGGAGAACAGGAATTCTCCCTGCTCTTCCACAAAGGCAAAACGGAAAGCATCCATTTCAGCAGGGTGACGGATGAATTTTTGCTGATCACGATTTTCGGCAAAGAGACGTCCCTGGGATTTCTACGTCTGAAGGTTGCAGAAGCAGTCAAACAGTTTGAAAAAATACTCAGGTCCTAACAGGCTGGTGCTCTTCAACGCTACCCTATGGATGATCTGCGACGGGATCTGCTCGAGTGGGGATGAGAGGAACTGCAAGTGGCTTTCATTAATCTGAAGAAAAAGGAAGTTCAAGCGAAAATAGTCTATTATGGTCCGGGAAGGGGCGGCAAAACCACCAATCTGGAGCAGATTCACAAGACCTTTCGAGATCGTATCGCTTCGGAAATGGTCGCCATCAAAACCCACGGGGATCGAACCCTGTTCTTTGATTTTCTACCGTTCGATATCGGTCAGATTAAAGGCTACAATGTGCGCCTTCAGATTTATACAGTCCCGGGCCAGGTCAAATACGATGCAACCCGCCGGTTGGTTCTCCGGGGCGTTGACGGTCTCGTCTTTGTGGCCGATTCCATGCAGCTCCGCCATGAGAAGAATATCGTCTCCCTGAAGAATGCCGAAGATAATCTGAAGCTGTATAAAAAAGATTTATACAAGATTCCCCTGGTGCTTCAGTACAACAAGCGGGATCTTGGCGACCAGGGGATACCGATTCTAACTATAGAAGAACTTGAAAAGGACCTGAACTCCAAACTGCAGGTACCGTATTATGAGGCCAGTGCCCTGATTGGTGATAATGTGGTTGAAACCCTCAAGAAAATCATTTCACTAACCATGGCGTCGCTGTCGAAGGAGCTTGAATAGGAGGTATTCGCGTGCCCGGTAACCAGAAAAATCAGAGTCAGGAAGAATTTGACAGTTTGCTGGACGATCTCCTGTCCGAAGAGGCAACTCCGAGCGATACGGCAGAAAAGGACGTGGTGGTGGATGAAAATCCGTTAAGGGGGCTGAAAGCCGTCCTACTGGAGATGGATTGGGAAATCAGCGACGATATCATGGCGGAAATGCTGGCCCATGCCGAAGGTTTAAAAAAGACGTTTCAAGACAACAAAGTGAATTTACTTTTTCTTCAGCTGCTGCAAGCCGTGGGAAAATACATTAAATCCCAAAAGGCGAACGCGCATCCGGATGCCATTAAACTTCTTAGCTCCATATACACCGGGCTTGAAATCGTTTCCATGGCCGAAGGTATGACGGATGCTGAAAAGCAGAAGATATTAAAGATCGAAGTGGAACGATTCAAAGCGCTCAAGTCAAAAGTTGCCGAACGCGACGATGGCAAAACAACTGCAGAAACAACCGGAAAAGCCCCGCCTCAATCGGTTGCCACAGGCGAGACCAGATTGGATGAGGTGATACAGAACGCAATGGATGCCTTGCGCAAAGACATCACGGATCTTATCCGTGCGGAATTTGAAACCCTTCGAAAGCAGCTGAATTCGTCGAAATCATGAAAAAGCCTTCTTTCCGAGATCTCTTTAATGACGTGGTGTTCGATTTTATCGCGTCTCTTGATGATGTGCCTGTGGGTATTTACCGGACCTCCCTGGAGGGCAAACTGGTGGCCGCCAATAGAAAATTAGTCGAGATTTTCGGATTCGATTCCCTCGAGGAGATCACGGAATATCGCATTGTCGATCTATACCGGGACAAGAAAGACCGCGGCGCTCTGATTTCGGTACTCCATGAGAAACGATTCGTTGAAGATCTGCACCTGGTCTTTTACCGAAAAGACAGGAGCACCATCGACGTTGCGGTAACCTCCCGGGGCGTATTTGATGATGACGGCGAGCTCATATTTAGCGACGGCATCATCCGAGATATCACCCAGGAAAAGGCTGAAGCGGCGTCGATTTCGCGACATCAGAAGCTTCAGGGGGTACACGAAATGGCGGGAGGTGTGGGTCACCACCTGAACCAGCCACTGACCATTCTGCACAACCTGATTTCCGAGCTGCTGGCCGATCCCCAGGCGGGGGACACCGTCCGGGATACCGCCATGAAAATCCATGAACAGGTCCAAAAACTGAACGGCATTGCAAAAAAAAATTCAAAACATCAAGGATGTCGAGTGGATGGATTATGTCGCCGGTGTTCAGATTGTGGATATCGACAAATCCTCCTAACCTGACCCATTCTTCAGCGTTTCTGTTTGATCAGAGACGATAAACAACGAACGCGGTTAACGCTACCCACACAGACCAAACGCTATGATGAGAAAGGTGCTTTTTGTAGATGATGACAAGGAAATGCTGGACGCCATAAAGGACGGATTGGGGCGGTACAGAGATTCCTTTTCGGTGACCATAGCGGAAAACGGCGCCAAGGCGACCGAACGGCTCGCAAAGGACAACTTCTCCCTGGTGGTCACGGACCTTAAAATGCCGGGTATGGATGGTTTCGGCCTGCTGACCAATATCATGAACAATTATCCGGATATTCCGGTGGTGATTATCACCGGCTTCGGCACTCCAAAAATGAAACAGCTGGCCCGAGAGGGCGGTGCTGGGGCTATATCACCAAACCCTTTCTCATCGACAATCTTGCACGCAAAATCATCATGACCCTGGAGAAGGAATCGGAAGGGGGCTCCATTCGCGGGATCTCCGCCGGGTTGTTTCTACAGTTGGTGGAGCTGGAGGAAAGGACCTGTACCATACGGTTGACAGACCGGAAAAGCCGCCAGCAGGGGGTGCTCTGGTTCAGGGAGGGAAAGCTACTGGACGCCCGGTACGGAAATCAGCAGGGTATCGAAGCCGCCTACACGATTCTATCCTGGCAAGATGTCATCCTCTCCATCCAGAACCGTTGTCCCAAAAACGACAATAATATCCAGGAGGACCTTCAAACCGTCCTCCTGGAAGCCATGCGACGACATGATGAAGCCGTACCCGATGAAGGGGATAGCACCGATTATGGAGATGAGTATTAACATTAAATTTAATATGTTGTAAGCGATTACCAAAATAGCAGGGATTATCCGGCATGTCGCGCATCCCGATGGTCATAGCGAACCGGATGCTTGGCCTGTATCTTGCATTGTGTCATTGCACTTTTTAAGGATCCGAAGCCAACATGCTGCTCGTCCGGGGAAGTTGTACTAAAATATGTGTAAATCAAAGTAGATAGGATATTTCGCCGCAAAAGAGCGCATCGGCCTCCGATCCATGAGGCAACAAAAGAGGCGGTAGCCCCCCACGAAGGGAAGGTTGTCCGGGAATACGACAAATGCCGCCCATGGAGGTATTCGGCGTTTCTGACAACGCACACAAACCGCTAAACCAACGAAAAAGGCGATGATCATGAGCGCGGATGTCGCTTCTAAAATCAAAGAGGCGGAAGTTTATCATTCCATGGGACTCTTTGTAGAGTCCCTGAATGTGTACGAGGATATTCTGTCGCACCTCCCTGACAATGACGATTCCGGACGGCAAGGTGTCCAGGAAAAAATTGAGGCTCTCCAGAAGCAGATCAAGTCCCTGGAGGATGACACCCAGACATCCATCTCCACGGACGACCTGGATATCATCAAGAAAGCCCTTTCGGCCGACGACAACCTGCCGGGCCTCCACGACAGCGCCAATGCCTTCAAAGAGTTGGGACTGTACAGTGAAGCGGTCAGTGAATATGAAAATCTTCTCAAACTTGGATACGATCCGGAGAAATTTCTGGAGGATTTTGTAGACGCCTACTTGCGGGTGCAGCCTGCGGACGAAGTGACGAAACGGATCAGTGGCGCCATCAAGGAGAGGAAGGGCGACCCCGCTGAAAACGCCAAGCTGCTCTTTCTCCTGGGTACCGAGATGGAATCCCGGAATCACTCCAATTCGGCCATGGAACTGTATCAGTCCGCGTCCAAGGTGGATCAGAAAAATCCTGAATATCAAAAACGTCTGACAAACTTGAAAGCCAGTTTTTCGAGCGGATCCCGATACGATTTTCTGCTCAATCAGAAATTGGTGACCACCGACCAGCTCAAAAAAGCGCTCGAAATGTCCAAAAAGATGAAAAAGAGCGTGGAAACCATCCTCATCGAGCAGTTCCGTGTCACCAAGGATAAGATCGGAGAATCCCTGTCTCTCTATTACAACTGTGAATTCAAAGCCTATGACAGTTCCGCCCCCACCCCTTTGGAACTGATCCAGAACCTGAAAAAACAGTTTTTGCTCCAGGAGAGCTGGGTCCCACTGGCCTGGGACAAATCCGGCGTTGAAGTCCTTGTGGACGATCCCAAGGACCTGAACAAAACCGACAATATCCGCTCCCTGATCCGATCGAAAATACACGTTTCCATAGCTATTCGTGAGGACATTGAGGCATATATCCGGCTCTTTTTTAATGAAAAGCGGCAGGAATTCGCAGCGGCTGAAGGCGAGGACATCGATAGCGACTTCGATCTGATTCCGGATATCTCCTTTGAAGAAGAAGAGGAGATGGAGGAAGATTATGACGAACTCGATGAGGCTTCCGGAAAAGTGGTCAAGCTGGTCGACCAGGTCCTGGTCGCCGCCTATCGCCAGGCCGCATCGAATATCCACATCGAGCCGTCACCGGTCACAAAGGCCACGTCCATCCGATTCCGTCTGGATGGCGTCTGCCAGGAATACCTCCAGGTGCCCAACACCCTTGCCCGGGGTATCCTGTCCAGAATCAAAATTATGTCCAGCCTCGACATTGCCGAGCGGCGGCTTCCCCAGGATGGAAAGATCAAATTCAAAAGGAAAGGGGTGGAGGTCTTTGAGCTTCGTGTGGCAACCCTTCCCACGGCCGGGGGATTTGAGGATGCGGTCCTGAGAATCCTGGCAAAGGCCGACGCCATGAAAATGGATGAAATGGGACTGACCGATCGGAACCTGGAGGTTCTCCAGGGGATCATTGCGAAACCTTACGGCCTCGTTCTGGTTGTGGGGCCGACCGGTTCGGGGAAAACCACCTCTCTCCACGCGGCGCTGGGACACATCAACAAGCCGGGTATCAAGATCTGGACCGCGGAAGATCCGGTCGAAATCACCCAGGCGGGCCTCCGGCAGGTGGAGGCCAAACCGAAAATCGGCCTCGATTTTGCCCGGATCATGTGTGCCTTTCTCCGGGCCGACCCGGATGTTATCATGATCGGTGAGATGCGGGATCATGAAACAGCCTCCATCGGTGTCGAGGCGTCCCTGACCGGCCATCTCGTGTTCTCCACCCTGCATCCCAACAGTGCTCCCGAAACGGTGACGCGTTTGCTGGATATGGGGCTGAATCCACTTAACTTCTCGGATGCCTTCCTGGGCGTCATGGCCCAGCGGCTCGCACGGCGCCTCTGCAAAAGCTGCAAGGAGACCTATACGCCTTCGGAGGAAGAATACGAAGACATTGTAAGAGACTTCGGAGAGGACCAATGGGATAGAGCCGGCATCAAGAGCCACGGAGATTTAAAGTTACACAAGCCGGTGGGGTGTGCGGAATGTTCCAACGTCGGATACAAGGGCCGGATGGGCATCCACGAACTGATGGAAGGCACCAAACCCATCAAGCGGATGATTAAAAAGGAAGAGAGCATCGAGGCCCTGTTCGAGCGGGCGACCAAGGAAGGGATGAACACCCTGAAGCAGGACGGTCTGATAAAGGCCTTTGATGGTATCACGGATGTAAATGAGATCCGGCGTATCTGTATAAATTAGATGTTGGGTATACGGTATTCAGCATTTTGATTCTGATACCGCGCGTGCGTACCTCAGAAAATTAAGGTATAGGAGCTGAAAGCTTAAAGTCAGAAGCTGAAGGCTGAACTGGCAGGGCACGACAAGACCAATCAAAAACCGGAATCACCCATTTCTTCATTCTGGCCAATCCCCAATCCCCAATCCCCAATCCCCAATCCCCAATCCCCAGTACCCAATACCCAGTACCTGTTGTTACCCGATGGCGTCAGCAATCCTGGGGAGCATCCGTTTGATGCTCATACGGGCCAGGGCCTGGTTCCCGTCAGGTTCCAGGATGAGAATCACCACAAAGGTCATGGATCCCTCCAGGGATGCGCCCAGCATGACCACAATCCCCTCTGATGAGACGATGGTCATCTCCCGGGCATCCCGAAATCCGGTTTTTTCACACATTTTTCGGGTGCCCTGGAAGACATTGCTGAACATGGCGGCCGCGTATTCCAGATCCAGTTCCTCCCCGGACATATCGCTGGCCAGGACCTCACCACCGGCGTCGAGAATGGCCGCCGCCCGATAGCCACCGATGGTGAACAGATCTTTAAGGAGGCGACTCAGGGTGTCGACGGCTGTCTTGCACCCAGGGGGAGGGGACGGGACGGGTGATGCGATCTCGGGGACATGGAAAGCCGGCTCATCCTGGAATTCTTCGGGATCGGGTGTCGTTTCCGGTTCGTCGGGTGTGTCGATCTCCAGGATCAATTCTTCCGGTTCAGCGGCTGCCGGGTGCATGGGCCGATCCTCGTCGACGTGTTCTTGTGGCGGCGCTTCATCCAGCTCTTCATCCAGATCAAAACTGCTATCCAGCCCTTCCACCAGATCGATATCGTCATTGACCCCCGCTTCAGGTTCCGCGGCCGTGATCGGTATCTGCGGCAGCTCCGGTTCCTCATCCGGTTCGTCCTCGAGTGCCTCGGCGATATCGATTTCGTCATCCAGGTCAAGCAGTTCAAAATCTTCTTCCAGATCATCCATATCGTCCGCCAGGGGCTCTTTTTCTGCAGATAACGCGGCCTCGGCTTCGTCCTTGCGGCGCATGGAATCCAAAATAATGGCCGTCAGGTCTTTCTGTATCCGCCGGTTCACCTTTTTCTTTCCCCTGGCCAGGTTTTTAAAGCGTATTTTGACCCGATCATGGGGGATGATTTGCAGGGCCGCCTCTTCCCCCGTATCCTCCCCGAAGACCGCATCAAAAAGGACCCCGTTTTCGAAGTAGATATAGCCCTTCCGCTCGTCCATGGTTTCAATTTCAAGCAGACAGGTTTTCCGTTCCATATGGATCATCTGAAGAAAGTTGGCGATGGAAATGCCGTTCAGATGCCCGGCGGGCTCGTCCCGTTCCAGGGTCGGGAGGATGGTCTGTACCAACTCTTCGATTTCGAAAGGCTTTTCAATGAATCGGAGGACATCCAGGCTGATTTTTTCCTTGAGCCGCGGAGTGCCATGGGCCGACATCACGATGCACGGAATCTCGGGATGATGATCGTTCATATAGGCCAGCAGGCTCAACCCATCGACTTTCGGCATCTGCAAATCGGTGACCAGCAGGGAAACGGGGGTGGTTTTCAGGATATCGATGGCTTCCTGGCCGTCCTTGGCCATGATGCTGATAAACTTGTTCTCATGCTTTTTCAGCCCGGTTTGGAGAATCTTCAGCAAGACCGGGTCATCTTCCACGATCAGCACCTTGTCCATACTTCCCCCGTTTCTCAAAGTTCCCGGCGCCCGTTTTTGCCGGAGGTGAGCGGGCCGCCGAAAAGGTCGATCCGTTCTAAATTTAATATGATATCAGTGAATTGTAGGAAAATCAACAAGATGATCGACCCCAGGGAGACCACTGCATCGGGTTGGACATCGGCCATGGTTACTTGCACAAGGGATTCGTAAATGCTGGAAGGATTATTTCCGGTAGGTCTTCATCTCGGCTGCAATCTGCTCAAGCTCTTTCCGGATGCCGGCCAATTGATCGGCAGCGTTTTTCAGGTCTTGGGCCCTGGCGTTATCTTCGATATCCTTTGCAAAGGTGTAGATGGTTTGAAACCTCATGTTCCCGGATGCACCCTTGATAGAATGGGCTGCGTCCGCCACCGATTGATGGTCGTCTCTCTTGATCCCATCCGCCACCTTGGCAATATCGGATTCGCAGGTGTTGAGAAACAGGTCCACCAGGTCCAGAACGTCGGATTCATCAAGTCCGAGGGTCTTGGAAAGGTTGCGCAGATTCATTCAGCAGGTTCCTTTCTTTTCCGTGCCCGGAATTTGTTTGACGGTGCAGAAACAATGATATGCACGGCACGGTGCCTGCCTATCGCGGCAGGCATGGCACCGGTCATCACTGCACATTTGACACGCGAAGCAGTCCCGGCACGGATGTTTCTTTACACCTTCCGGATGATGATCCGGAACGTAAACTTGTCCCTTGATACCTGGCAGTTGGACAAAGGGCATCGCTACCTTCTTGTGTGAACGTGATTGCGGCCTCCATCCTGGCCGAAGCCGGAACGTCCGGCTCATTATTTCCGGTCTGAAACTATAAAATGGAATCTATCGTTTGTCCAGACTTCCGGGGACCATTCGCACCAGGTTTCGGGTCACGGCGTCTGTATGGCGGCCCGTATGCGCTCCAGGGCCGTGCTCAGAAGAGCCCGGGAGCATCCGAAATTCAACCGGAGAAACCCGTTGCTGCCAAAGTCCTTCCCATCGGATGGCCCTACGCCAAAGGATTCAAAGAATTTCAAGGGGTTTGTCAGACCGGTCGTCCTGGCATCGATCCAGGCCAGATAGGTGGCCTCCACCGGCCATGTTCGGAGCCCCGGCAGTGCATCGATATGGCGTTGCACCAGATCTCTGTTTCCCCTCAAATAAGAAAGAAGCTCGGACAGCCATGGTCCCCCATCTCTGTAGGCCGCCAGTGCCGCTGTTAGACCAAGGACATTGACATGGGGCACAATGCCGTCCATAGCCGTTTTAAACCGGGCGCGAAGGCGATTGTTGGAAATAATGGCAAATCCGCATCCAAGCCCGGGTATGTTGAATGTCTTGCTCGGTGCCATCAACGTGATGGTGCGGTCGGCGGCCTCCGGACCAAGGGATGCTGTCGGAATATGATTAACATGGGGATCTAACACCAGATCGCTATGGATCTCATCGGAGCAGATGACCATGTCGTGCCGGGCGCAGAATTCCACCACCCGGGAGAGCTCCTCCTGTCGATAGACACGACCCACCGGATTATGCGGATTGCAGAGCATAAAGAGACAGGATCGCGAGGTCCGACGCTTATTCAGTTGGTTCCAGTCCATGGCCCAACCGGCGTCTTCGATCAACAACGGCACGGAGATCAGATTCCGGCGGGATAGTTTGGGCGCTGACAGAAACGGCGGATAGACGGGTGTGGTTGTCATCACTTCGTCGCCGTCGTTCCCCACCGCGCGACAGGCGATGTTCAGCCCGGACACGATGCCCGGGAGCCAGACCAGCCAGTCCGAATCCACCGGCCAGCCATATTTCCGTTCCAACATGTCGACAACAACGCGATTCAATTCTTCGGAAATCCCGGTATACCCGAAGACCCCGTGTTTGACCCGCTCGCGTAACGCGTCAATGACCGGTTCCGGAGATTGAAAATCCATGTCCGCCACCCACATGGGAATGATGTCCGTGGATTTATAGCGCTCCCACTTCGTGCTGCATGTTCCCGCCCGCTGAACGGGTGCATCAAAATCGGATGTCATAAACGCGCGTTCCCCTCATTCAGGTAATGCACCAACCAGGCGGGGCGGTCGGTCATGAGGACATCCGGGCCGGTTGCCAAAGCGAGGTCTGCCTGCTGCGGCGTATTGCAGGTATAGGTCATGACCTGCCTGCCCATTCGATGCGCCTCCTGCACCAGATGCGAAGACAGTTTTATTACCGGCACACAGATGGCCGATATAAAATCCGGAAGTCCACTCAGATCGGTGTTTTCCAGATTCCAGATATACCTCCATTTCGAATCCAAGCGGTTGGCATGCGTCAGCACGTCAAGATCAAAGGATAGCAGCAGAACATGTCGGCGAGAGGGCTCAGGGACCAAAGACCTCAGCATCTCCATTACGATGTTGGTTAGCCGAAGGGTATGTCTGGAGCGACGCTCCGCTTTGTGGGACTTGATTTCGAGAAACAGGCGGGTACGCGAAGCATAGTCTTTGAGCACATCGGCGAGGGTCAGCACCTTTTCCCCCTCGAAAGTTGGCGAATACCACTTTCCCCAATCCAATTTCCGAAGCTGCTCAATCTTTTGGGCGGCGACCCGCGCCCAGCGACCATTGATTTTGTGCAGCGTTCGGTCATGATAGAGAATCGGAACGTGGTCACGGGTCATTTGCACATCGATTTCGACACCGTCACAGCCGCCGGAGATGGCTGCCTCAATGGCGGATCGGGTGTTCTCAGGGGCGACATCGCTGGCACCCCGGTGCCCCACAACCAATGGCCGGAGGGTGGTCGGGACGCTATCCGATAGATGGGGGGAAGAATGGATCATCAATGAAATGGATGGGAATACACCACGTGTCATCAGAGCGACATCGTCGCGATTCATACAATCGCCGCACGATGCTATTCGGGAAATTCCAGGAAAATGTTTTCGTCTTTTCCATCAATTTGCGGGATGTTCGCGCTCCAATCGGATATCTTGCATCCATCAGTCTCTTCAGAGGGGATGGCGCACTCGATATACGGAAGTACCGGATCGCCGGCATAGGATTTGAGGTTAATCATGAATGCCTGGGATTTCGGAAATTTATTAAATTCCATGAGCTCAATGAAGAAGAACGTGCAGACTCCGTCGAAGAATCGTTGTTCCTCTTTGTAAGCGGATATGCGATTCTGGAACATGGTAATGGCATCGTTGCTGGAATCCGCTTCAACGATAAGCGTAAAGTCGCCATGTCGCCGCTCGGTTTCGGTGGATGCCCCCTGATTCGAGACATAGAGAAAGTTTCCGACATAAATCATGGTGTGTCCTTTCCCGATCGATCTGCGCTGACCGTGTGCGTCGGTGCCGCCAAGCACATCGACTTTCGTTTTGCCATCCGAGACCCGTTTATTTACCTAACAACCGTCTTAAAATTCAAGAGAAATCGTAATGCGACCCTCCACCGACGGCATGACGGAACGTCGAAACCCACACCTACCATGGCCCCTAACGGATTGTCCCGATCAGTGCGCAGATGAAGCGGGCGGCCAGCTCGGAATCGACCGGATACCGACAATACGAAACAACCCCCAGAGCACCAGCAAGGGGATCACAACGGATTGCAGAAGGAATACGGCCGCCAGTATCAGCGTATGTTCCGCATATCCCGCAATCTTTTCCTGAAACAGCGCCAGCCGCTTCTTTATCGTGTCGAGCCCCTCGGATCCGCTGAAAAGGGACTCCAAACGTTCCCACCAGGAGACGGAGGCATCATCGGAACTACCATCTGCCGGTTCCAGTGACGTTTCCCGGATTTCGGTGTTAATCGCTTCCAGGGATCGGGTCGCTTCGGTGTAGGGCTTTTCCAGAAACAGAAGGTACACTCTATCGCTGGCCAGGGCCATCACAGGCATCCCGAATCGGATCACCACGGCGATGAGCACAAGCCGGAATCCCAAGGCACAGATGCGTTCTCCCCGGGGCGTGGTTCGCCAAATGCCAATGATGACAAGAAGCATGGCCACAGGTAAGAGGCATGAGAATCCGAACCATACGCCGACGTCCATGAGCAGTTTTTGAATTCCCAGGGCCACTGTGGCGATCAGCATCACCCATGAAAAACGCTCCACAAGGTCGTTTACGGGGTCCAGGATTTCTCCGGCCGCCACGGACAACCCGACCCCGGCTGGGGCGGCGGCAACGACGGTACCCTGGACAACCGAGATAATGCCATTGATTCCTCTTACCACTGCATAAGTGTACAATGAGCGTTCCAGGGTCTCATTGTAGTAGCGCCGGCCGGCCTGATCCAGCTTTCCCAGATACAAACGGTCCACAACAGCGTCAAGTACGGGGGTGACCGCCATGAGGCCGATCAGACCGGCGGCAAGGCATCCGAGCCACTTTCTCCGGACGGGGGTTAATGCAAGCTTCTCCATATTCCATCTCCTTACGGATTTTAATTTTGGAAAGAAATTCCGGGACGCGACACTCGAATCGGCTCGGTGGGATAGGAGAAAGCCGTGTGATCAGTTGGTAAGACTTTGAATGGGCGCTGGTATCAGGCCGCCCAGTTTCAGGAACCGGTCGCGTGTCTCGGCATTCTTGACAGGAATGATGGTCGCCCGGCCCAGCAGGCCTCCGAAATGGGCCTCCTGTCCGGCGGATTTACCGGGCACCGGGATCAGACGACAGGCGATGGTTTTCCGATTGCATACACCGATGGCCATCTCGTCGGCAATGATCCCGGCGATGGTCTCTTCGGATGTCGCACCCGGTATCGCCACCATATCCAGCCCGACCGAACAGACACTGGTCATGGCTTCCAGCTTTTCGAGACCCAAATAGCCTCCCTCTGCCGCCTGGGCGATGTTCAAATCTTCACTGACGGGGATAAAGGCGCCGCTGAGTCCGTCGACGTGGGAACTGGCAAAGGCGCCGCCCTTTTTTACGGCGTCATTGAGAAGTGCCAGCGCCGCCGTGCTTCCGGGGACATCGATATTGGTAAGCCCCAGACTTTGGAAAATTTCTCCCACACTGTCCCCCACATTGGGCGTCGGCGCCAGGGACAGATCCACGACCCCGAAGCGGATCCGGAGATTCTCAGCCACCTCGCGGCCGATGAGTTCACCGACACGCGTCACACGGTAAGCGGTTTTTTTGATAATTTCCGATAAACGCCCCAGATCCAGGTTGGGTTCGGCGGCCAGGGAGCGGTCCACGGCCTTTTTGACCACACCCGGACCGCGACCACCGACATTGATCACCGCATCCGGCTCTCCGATGCCGAGATAGGCGCCGGCCATAAACGGAATATCCTGGGGAATGTTGGCGAACACGCAAAGCTTGGCACAGCCGATGCCGTCGCGTTCCGCTGTCAGTTCGGCGGCCTCTTTAATGATCCGCCCCATGAGCATCACGGCATCCATATTGATCCCGGCCTTGGTAGAGGCCACGTTTATCGAGGCGCATACCCGTTCGGTCTCGGCAAGGGCCTGGGGGATGGCTTCGATAAGCGCCCGGTCTCCCTGGGCCGTCCCTTTTTCCACAAGGGCGGAAAAGCCGCCGATAAAATCAACGTTCACCTCGGTGGCGACATCGTTCAGGGTTTTGGCGATCTCTACCAGATCGTCCGATCGAAACGGGGCGCCCACAATGGCGATGGGACTAACGGCAATCCGCTTGTTGACCACAGGGATACCGTATTTTTTTCCGACCCGGTCGCACGCATCCACTAAATTTTCTGAAAGATGCTTAATGCGGACCCGTATATTGTGCTGGAGGCGGTCCAGATTGTGACTGGCACAGTTGATCAAACTGATTCCGAGCGTTACGGTCCGAACGTCGAGATGTTCATTTTTGAGCATCTCACGAGTTTCGATGATCTCTCGGTCAGTAAGCATGTCCGTTTCCTGTGCGTCACCCATCCCTTACATGCGGCCGCCATTGGGAGAGATGGGGGACGATTATATCCGGTTTATGGCCGAAAAAATATTTCTGTGCTGGATACTGATATCCAGATTGAGCTCGCTGGCTTTCTCCCGCAATGCCTGATCCAATTGATGCTGGTCTACATGTTTGGGCACGTCGACTTCGTAGATCATGGCATTGTTGTTGGGGTCGTCACCGCCTTTGAACACGGCCTGGAGGTTTGTCACATTCACCCCGAAGTGTGCGATGATCGCCGTGATTCTGGCCACCAGGCCTTTCTGATCGGGTCCCATGGTGGTGATGATAAACGGTTCGCTGTCCGGGAACGGTTGGAGTTCTTCGATGCTGCCGACATCCCTCAAAAACACGTCCAGCCCCAAAGGTTCGAGACCGGCTTTTAAATGTT
>Ga0056111_1000088_pt1 | contig 16169 bp, 13 predicted proteins | sample WorMetloBBELIZE2_FD_83874 | JGI IMG/M metagenome (GOLD analysis project Ga0056111, IMG submission 83874) | Marine gutless worms symbiont microbial communities from Max Planck institute for Marine Microbiology, Germany - Olavius longissimus B... ... | reverse complement strand
ATGAAAACGGAATGCCGATTGGCGCGCTTCATCTAAGCCCGACCAATATTGGCGAGCCGCTTCAAGCAAATGGTAAGTGCCCATCACGTTGGTCTCAATAAAAGCAGCAGGACCATCAATAGAGCGATCGACATGAGACTCGGCGGCCAAATGCATCACCCTATCGGGTTGATGCTCTGAAAACACGCGATCTAGTTCAGCTCGGTCACAGATATCTACTTGCTCAAAATAGTAACGTTCACTCTCTGAGACATCAACCAGTGATTCTAGATTCCCTGCGTAGGTCAGTTTATCTAAATTGATGACGGTATCTTGGGTGTCACGAATGATATGTCGGACAACAGCTGACCCAATGAAGCCTGCTCCACCGGTTACTAAAATTTTCATGAAAACAACTTCTCCTGCTACCTTAATGCACTCAAGATTAATCTATTTTAGTATGCTTAAAACCATACCTCGATAAAACGATCACGACCCCAAATATTCCTCCAAGTAAAGTACCCAGAATACAAATAAGAGCCCGCTTAGGCTCAGCTTTTACCTCAGGAATTACTGGTGGGTCTATCATTTTAAATACAAATTCTTCCTGTACTTCAGCTAACATTAAGCTTTTTGTTTGCTCTTCAATTAGCTTATAAAATGTACTTTGCATATCTGCAACCGAAGTCTTTTCCAATTGCAAATTTAAATACTCCAAGTTTTTTGAAGTTTCAGCAATAGTTCTTTCGCGCATGACGTTATTTAAGTCGTCGATCAACCATAACAACCACTGTTGTGCAATAAAAGGAGAATTGTGACTAATAGAAATAGTATATAAACCGCTATCTTTATTCTCAGAGACTTTAATTATGTCTTTTATGAATATTTCGTAAGCTTCTTGTGCGGTTGGTATAGGACCTCTCATACCATCTGGTTGGCGTATCCACGTATTTGATTCAGAGTCATATACTTCGTTGTCAAGAATTAGTGTATTTTTCTCCATATCCCAGCCTTTCACTGCCATTAATGGCACGAGCAAATCGTGAGATGAGATAAAATTATTAATAAACTTCCTCGACGTTAACACTTGGATAGCTAAGTCTGTTTGGCTACTTTCACTCCCCCCCAAATTTACGCCCGCTAGCGTCGCAAGCCCACCTAATTGCCCTGCTATTTTAGATAATCCTCCACTACTTGAGGTCTCTGCTGGAGCAAGTAACGTATCTGCTTTATAAATATTGGGCAATGAGAGAGCATATATAATAGAAGCAACGCCAAACAAAACCGTCACAACCAAGATAATAAACTTTCCTTTCCATAGGTTAATGACAAGCTCACGTAGATCTATTTCCTTTGGGCGGGCGAAATCTGCTTCCGTCGGGCACGGTAAAGACCGATCTGAGTAATTTTCTCGATTCATTTTTTTCGTATATTGATGATGCATAAAGTACCGCTAGTTAGAAGAGTACTTTATGCTGTTCTAGTTTTAGAAAAAAGTACAACAAATAGTTGCCACTAATTTATTTCAATGCGTTAATCGCTACACCAGTTTGATACAGGATCTGTGTCGCAGCTGTCCAAGTACTTAGTGCATCTCTATAGTCAGTATCAATTGGCACAACGATGGTATCGCCAGCTTTTAACCCTTCTTTATTGTTTCCGAACCAATAACCTGATGAAGGCTTGTAAACAGAACCATCCGCACGTACTACAAAAATACGGTCTTCGTCAGCTTGTTTTTTAGCACCACCCGCTTTGTTCAAGTAATCATCGACGTCAAGTTTGTTGTCCAACAAGTAGGTAATTGGAACCTGAACTTCACCCATTATCGAAACGGTGTTTCGGAAAGTAGGAACAAAGAGGAAGTCACCGTCCTCGAGCATAAAGTCTGCTGAACGCTCGCCTTTTAAAATACGGTTTAGCTGTACCACCATACGACCAAGTGCTTTACTGCGACTTGCTTCCTCTACAAACGCTAACGTTTTCTCTGGGTCAGAAATTACAGAACCTATATTGCTATCTGCTCGGAACGTCTTCTTCGCTGTTTCTTTTCGCATATCTGCGGCGTATTGATTTAAGAGCTTCTGCTCTTGTAAGCGTAATGCTTCACGCGTAAATATTGCTCCTTGAGGGTGAGCAAACTCGGTTAGACCGCCCGCTCGCTCCAATAACTCGTTCAGAGTTTCACCTTGACGCACAGTATAGGTTCCAGGGAAACGAACTTCACCTTGTAAAGTGACTGTACTTTGTAGCTTCACATTTGGCTTTTCTAGGATGTTCAAACGATCTCGGCCTACGATAATTGCATCGTCCGAAGCACTGCCTTGGATTGCTTTACGCAAATCAATACGTTCAACATCAATATACGCACGCTCATCCGCACTATTAATCGCGGTTCGCGCTAGTTCTGCATTAATTGTGAATGCGTTGTAAGTCAAACCACCAGCAGCTTCAATAAGCGTTGATACCGTCATTCTTGGAGTGATCGGGTAGCGTCCTGGGTGCTTCACTTCACCAAAGACTTCAGCAATTTGAGGGGCTAGCCCCAAACGAGACTGTTGCTGAAGTTGTAACAACACTGGGGCAAGTAAAGTGCGACGAGTATTTTGCTTCAGCTTTTCAAAGTCTTCCTCTGTAATCTCTTTACCACGGAAAATGATTTTAACTGGTTTAGCCAGCTGAGTTGTGTTCTGGTTGACGACCATACCGTCTGCAGAATGCGAAACGGCAACAGAAGAGCTCATCACTTCTTGTTCTTTCTGTTGTTCTAGCTCAGCTTGCTCTTGCGCTTGTTCTAGCGTTTTTGCTTTTGAAACAGACTCTTGCGTTGCTAATGTATCCAAGTCTTCGTTATTAAAGCGGTTGAAAACCAATATACGGTCTCGTGAGTGTAACTTAATGTTGTCTTGGCTACCTGGTGATAGAATCGCGTTAGCTAAGCTTAGTTGGAACACTTCAATATCACGCTGTGGATTAATCTCTCTTACCACAACCGCATAGTTAACATCAGCTGTAGAATTAAAAGCTGAGTCAACAGATTTGAAAAGATCGGCAACACGAAGGCCATTGCGCCATTCCACATAGCCAGGATGACGAACATCCCCCTCTATCTGCACGTAACGAGTAAGCTCTTCGCTTTTTTTCAAGATCTTGATGGCGTCGCCATTTTTAACTTTACTCTGTCGATCTTGCGTTTTATTGAAATCAAGCGTCAGAGCCTCACGAGTGCCATGTGAAGCATAGCGTTTTATCTCCAATTGCTCGGCATGGGCATTCGCAGTAAAACCACCAGCCATCTGAATAAGTTGCTGGTATGTTTCACCTTGCTTGACTTCATAAATTGCAGGACGGTTGATCTCGCCTTCTATAGACACTGTATCGTTAACAGAACCAATTAAAACAACATCATCCGGTAGTAAGCGCACATCATTACTTGCATCACCTTTTAGTAACAGGTCATACATATCCAACTTACGAATGATTTTCCCATCACGCTTTAGCTGAATATCTCGCAGCGCTCCACTTTCACCAAAGCCGCCGCTGTAATAGATAGCTTGTGAAATTGTCGTCAATGCGCTAACCGTGTAGGCTCCTGGTTTATATGCATCCCCCATGACAAACACTTGCATGGTACGCAATTCGCCCAATGAGATATCACTGCGCACACCAATCATTTGTTCTTTTACTCGTTGAGTCAGGGAGTCACGTACATCGGAAAAGTGCATGCCAGCAACATTTACTGGCCCAAGTGAAGGGAAGTTGATTGTGCCCGCACGATTTACGCGTAAACGATGCGTTTCATTCTCCTTACCAAACAACTGCACAATGATTTCATCGCCAGCCCCCACGGTGTAATTTGCTGGCACAGGAACATCACTGATCGGAGCAAAAGTGCTTGGAGAACCAGCAAAAAGATCTAAACCAAAGCGTTTAAGCTCTTCCTTCTCGTCTTTTTTGAGCCATTGTTCCTCTATATTAGAAGATACAGCGCCACTAGATTCAGCCCTAGGTTTGATTACTTGCGGGTTTTCGTAAGGAGACTTGTTTGAAGATGAACTAGAAGGAATGGAGAAACCATATTTACTCGCCAAGGCCTGTTGTTGGTCGGCGGGTAGATTTTGAAACATTTTTATTTGTTCTGGAGTGGGTGTTTGTGCCATCGAATAAGACGCAAACGTACTTGCCAATATAAAAGCGGCAATAGAGAAATATCCTTTAAACATGGTATGTCACTATAATAATTGAATAAAAGCCCCTAGCCCCAAGTTTGAGCTATAGGTATTTAAATTAGAATCGGTGCTGAAAACCCAGTGTAATCGAGTTAAGGCGAACTTGGTCTTCAGAGACGTTATCAACGAACTCAAATATCACCGCGCTTTGGTTGTTTAAAGCGTAGTGCATACCTAACCCAAAACTAAATCCTTGTTCTTTGTGAGAACCTACATTTTGTAGATCGAGCTGAACGCTTGAATACCCAGCTAAACCATAAAGTGCAACTCGCTCTGAAACTGGCATATTCAACTTAACAAAGCCGCTCAAAACGCTATCAACGGCAAGACCGCTGTCACGTTGAACTGATGTCCCATAACGCCCTTCTAAGCCGATATAGTCATTAAAGAAATAACCAGCTTGCGCACTAAGAAGAAAAGGACTCCCCTCTTTTACGGACTCAGAAGACGAGCTTTTCAATTCTGCATTTGAGTAGCTCACTAACGCACCAGCATAAAAATCGGCTGACGCTGAAAAAGAACTCAGGCTTAAGCCCAGTGCACTAAGTATTCCTAAACAATGCTGCTTTCTTATCACGTAAAAGTCCCTAGTACTGGTAATAATATGGACTGCCAAAGCAAAGTTAAGTGTGCTATGCAGGCCATTAAATACTGAAGAGTTGGCACGCTACCGCCCTGAGGCGTTGAGCGTAAGCCACTGTATCGCTTTCTATATGGTGTAAGTAAAAACGACCTATTGACTCCAAACCTCTAGTCCTGGAGGAAATAGGCCGACAAATTATGCACTCTTGATAGTTTATCAGCAAGCAAGGGAGCAAGATAACCGCACAATGTCACGCTGGTGTTAGAAATGAGATCGTAAGCCATAGCAAAATAAGAAACTATTTACATGCTAAGGCTTTTTTATCTAGAATATAATTTGGAGCATTTTTTATGCTACCAAACATCGATGTTTTTATACCGGATATACAAGGATTAATAATGAAGAATACAGCTCTAGCTATTCTTATGGCTCTAAGCGCATCAACTGCATTTGCAGCAGAAGAAGCAGGTTCAGCAGGCGCAGCTTCTGCATCTGCAACAGGCACAACAGCTGTAGCAGTAGGTGCAGCAGCAGCAGTAACTGTAGTAGCAGTTGCAGCGTCAGATAGCGACTCAACATCTACTTCAACATCTACTTCTACTTCTACTTCTACAAACTAATTTCGTTTTGTAGATAGAAGATAATCGCCCTGAATGACTCAGGGCGATTTTATTTGTAAGAGGGAATAATGAATATCTTCCGAACGTCTAAATGGATACAACCACTCCTCACTCTTCCGCTACTAAGTTTACTCTTTGGCTGCACACAGAAATTCAATGATGTTTCAGCAACCGTCCAAGAAGCGTACGGTAACTACATTGATGTAGAGATGACACCAGAAGAAATAAATGCTGTTCCATATGCCAGTGCCTACTTGAAACTTGGAAATCAAAAACAGGTGTTTGTTGTTTTAGCTTTCGCGGAACGAAACCCACTCAGTGGTAAAAAACAACTAAAATGGGTAAGCGCCGATAAAGCAATGCTCGTTACGGAAAATGGACATATTGTCAAAACGATTGGTCTACAGAGTGGGGACTTAGCGGGCGTTTACGGTGACGTTCCAGATTTTTCTTTAGATTCAACCTCTGTCAACTACACACTTTCATACGATTGGGCAACACAATACCGTTATGGCTTTCCTGCAAATATAACGCGTTCTTACTCAGGCCAAGAAACGTTAACAACACCTATTTCTAGCACTATGACCAACGTATATAAAGAAGTTGTGGAGTTTAGCAGTCTTTCTCAATCGGTCGAAAACTACTATTGGGTCAATGAACAGGGTCAGGTCGTTAAAACCTTACAACACCTAGGGCCAAATATGATTCCGGTTGAGTTAACCATTTTGAAGGGATATAGCAAATCATGAGCAAGCAACTACTCACATTATTCGTTTTGGTCATGCCGCTTTTGAGCATGCCTAGCTTCGCTCAAACAGAAACCTCTGCTATGCAACCATTAAATGTTGAATTGCTAGAAGCAGGCAAACGGCTACAATTTCAAGGGCCGGCTCGTTTAGAAAATGTGTTAGCACTTGCTAGGGAGCAAAGCGTCTCTCTGCAATATTCTCTTGGTACCACTTTGTTTGATAAATCGGAACACGCCGAGAAAACCTCTACCGCTTTAAAGAACTCGGTACTCAATCAAATGATTCAACACAATTTGGTTGCGCATCCATTCTACAAATTTATTCAGAAGCAAAACTTTGCACCACGCTTACTGTCTGCGATCGATGTTGATAAAATTCGACTAAATAAATTCGACAATCCGCTTTTGCGCGGCAATTACCTGCTCGCAAGCCCTCTACGCGAAGAAAAAGTGTATTACCTGGGAAACCTAAATAGCGTGTATTCCATTAAGGAGCAAGCAGGCATCCCTTTGCAGAGACAGTTAGAGAATTTGAAAAGTAACATTGGTACGTTATCAACACCGCCAGTGTTGATCTACCCAGATGGTCACGTAGTTAAGCCGCATCACGGAGCTTGGTTAACAACACAATATTACTTACCACCTCTGACATTGGTATATATTCCGTTTGGTGAACTTGAATACTCCGAAATGGACCAAGACATTGTCCGCCTACTCACTCAACTGATACCAAATTCCACAAAGAGACCGCAATGATGCCAATTAGAAAAAGCTTAACCCTTTCTTTAATGGGTCCAGCATTGGTTTGGGCTCAAGAAATACCCTTTGAGGCTCCCACTTTACAGCCTTCTCAGTCTGACTTTGGTGGTGTTGGCTTAATGCAGATGCCAACCGGACGTATGGCCCCTGAAGGGGAATTCAACTTTTCTGTCACTGGAAGTGATGAATACCTTTTTTATAATGCAACATTACAAGTTATGCCTTGGTTGGAGACGACTATTCGTTATACGAGAGTAGCCTCAATACCCTACGACCCAACTTTTCCTAATGTTGATAATGAGTACACCGATAAAGGTATAGACTTCAAAGTTCGATTGCTAAAAGAGTCTCAGTATATTCCTGAGCTCTCTCTCGGTGTCCGAGACTTTGCTGGTACTGGTCTTTTTGATGCTGAGTTTCTGGCGGCGACAAAACGATATTCTAATTCGAAATTAGGTACTTTTGATTTTACTTTAGGTATGGGCTGGGGCTACCTAGGCACTAGAGATACGGTCACAAACCCTTTTTGTAAAGCATCAGACAAATTCTGCGATAGACCTTCAGAATTTCTATCTACAGGCGGAACAACTAACTTCGATAGAGCCTTTAAAGGCCCTGCTGCCCTTTTTGGTGGTATTGAATATCAAACTCTTCATAAACCTCTTCGCTTCAAGCTTGAATACGACGGTAACGATTACAGCACAGACTACCCTGTAATTCAGGCTGGTGTAGATATGTCTCCCCACACGCCATGGAACTTTGGTGTGCTTTACCGTTTAGGAATGGCCGATTTTCGTTTAAGTTATGAACGCGGCGACACGTTGGTCGCGGGCTTAACGCTAAACACTAATTTCAATGACATGCCATCATTCTGGCGAGACACGCCAACACCAGAAATCGAAGATAACCAACCTGAAGAATTGTCTGATATTGATTGGAAACGTGTAACAGAAGATTTAGATAAAATTGCTGGTTACCAAAACACGCGTATTTATGTTGATGATAAAACAGTAACTGTCGTTGGTGAGCAGAAGAAATATCGTGATCGTAACGAGGCACACGAAAAAGCGGCGGCTGTACTTCATAATGAAATGCCTGACGATATTGATACCTATGCGATCAATGAACGTAGCCGAGGCTTAGTCGGCGAACAAACGATTATTTCCAAAGAGAAATATCGCGACTTTGCCCAAGTTAATTACATCAACCCCAAAATAGAAGATGCAACCGCAAAAGCTAGTAATAAGCCAAGTGGAGAATCTGTCTATGATGGTTTTGAACGTTTTGATTGGGGCTTTGCACCTAAGCTTGTTCAAACTCTCGGAAACGCTGAAGATTTCTATCTCTTTAGTGTAGGGCTAAGCGGTAATGCCTCATACTGGCTAACGGACAACCTTGAAATTGGCGGTTCGTTATACTGGGATTGGTATAACAACTACGATAAGTTTATTTATGTCACTCCACCTGATGGCACTACTGTTCCTCGTGTTCGCACCATGTTCCGCGCTTACCAAAATGAACATGCTGTAACCATGTCAAACTTACAATTGACTTGGTTCCAAGAGTATTCTGATACGATGGATCAGCAATTCTACGCGGGCTATCTGGAGAGTATGTTTGCTGGTGTCGGTACCGAGTTTCTCTACCGTCCACAAGGAGCTAACTGGGCGATTGGCGCTGACGTCAACGTAATTTCTCAACGTGATCCACAAAGTTACTTCGGTGTTTACGATGAGAAATGGCAAAACGTGCCAGAATATGGACGTCCGTTCCAAGTTATTGATAAAGGCTTCACTGGTTTTGTATCTGGTTACTACTATCCTCAATGGGAATTCCTACAAGATTTGATGATCCAAGTCGATGTTGGTCAGTTCCTAGCTGGTGATGTTGGTACACAAATCAATGTTTCTAAGCAGTTCAAGAGTGGCGTAATTGCTGGTGCCTTTGCGTCATTTACAGACTTGTCTGCGGATGAATTTGGTGAAGGTAGCTTTACCAAAGGTTTCTACTTGTCGATTCCATTTGACATCATGACCGTTAAGCCAAGCAACAATCGTGCGAACTTTAGTTGGCAGCCTCTTACTCGTGACGGAGGACAGAAACTCGGACGTAAATACAGCTTGATTGAGTTGACCGACGAGCGAAATCCTTGGTATCAAAGGCCTAACCGTTCGGATGTGGAATAATAAAGTAATCAAGGGAGCTGCGGCTCCCTTTTTCATATCTAGATACTGAGTCATAGAAGACTCAAACCTATCTTCCTGCTTCCAATAGCGCTACTTTTCGTTTCTTGCTAGAATTCCTGAGAAAATTTTAATCTATGGTGGAAGTTCTATGATCATCGTAACTGGTGGCGCTGGCATGATCGGCAGCAACATTGTTAAAGCACTAAACGAAGCTGGTATTAACGATATCCTGGTTGTCGACAACCTAAAAAATGGCAAAAAGTTTAAGAACTTAGTTGATCTGGACATCACAGATTACATGGATCGTGACGACTTTCTGACCCAAATTATGGCGGGCGATGATTTTGGTCCGATTGAGGCAATTTTCCACGAAGGTGCTTGCTCTGCAACGACTGAGTGGGATGGTAAGTACATGATGCTAAACAATTACGAGTACTCTAAAGAGCTGCTGCATTACTGTTTAGATCGCGAGATTCCATTCCTATACGCTTCTTCCGCAGCCACTTACGGCGATACAGAGACTTTCGTTGAAGAACGCGAATACGAAGGCGCACTGAATGTATACGGTTACTCGAAACAGCAGTTTGATAACTACGTTCGTCGCCTATGGCAAGACGCTGAAGAGCATGGTGAGACCCTTTCTCAAATCACCGGCTTCCGCTACTTCAACGTATATGGCCCACGTGAAGACCACAAAGGTAGCATGGCATCAGTTGCGTTCCACCTAAACAACCAACTTAACGCAGGTGAAAATCCTAAATTGTTCGCGGGCAGCGAATCATTCAAACGCGACTTCGTTTACGTTGGTGATGTATGTAAAGTAAACCTGTGGTTCTTAGAAAACGGCGTATCAGGCATTTTTAACTGTGGTACTGGCCGTGCTGAATCTTTTGAAGAGGTAGCAAAAGCAGTTATCAAGCATCATGGCAAAGGCCAAATTGAAACCATCCCATTCCCTGAGCACCTAAAAGGCGCTTACCAAGAATTCACACAAGCGGATCTGACCAAACTGCGCACCGCAGGCTGTGATGTTGAATTCAAGACAGTTGCAGAAGGCGTTGCCGAATACTTGACTATCCAAAACAGTTAAGCACCACAAGGTGGTAGAACCATAACCTGCCACCTTTACTCAAATGCAATAGCCTGTATCATTCCTAACTATCTTTTTTCTCATTTAAACCACTTCGCCCGTACACGAATAGGTAACTAGACACGCCATGACCATAAAACGTGATGACTTCGACCCTAAAGCATATAACCCTGAGTTTAAGCGCCACTTTCTGTCGCCTAAGTACTGGGGCACGTGGTTAGGTGTTATCTTATTTTTACCTTTATCATTAATGCCACTGGGTTTACAAAAGTGGTTGGCGAAAACCATAGCCAAAAAACTGTCGAAATCCCACAAGGGGCCAGCTCACCGAGCGAGGGTTAACTTTGAGCTGTGTTTTCCGGAAAAGTCGTTCCAAGAACGTGAAGCTTTGATAGAAAAAACACTCTACACAGCAGCCATGTTCTTTTTTCGCTTCGGGTTACTAAGTTTACGCTCACCAAAATGGCTTCAGAACCGTTGCCAAATTCGCGGCCTAGACATTTTACGACAGCACATTGATAACAACGAAAATGTGATTTTAATGGTTCCCCACTCTTGGGCAATTGATGTGCCTGCTATCTTGCTCGCGTCAATGGGAATGCCAGTTTCTGCAATGGCGAAGAAACAAAAGAATGATGTTGCTGACTGGCTAATGCACAAGCAAAGAGTCCAATACGGTGGCCGTGTTTATGAACGCTCAGGTGGCATTAAGCCTTTCCTGAAATCCATTCGAGATGGCTATGTAGGGTATTACCTACCCGATCAAGATCACGGCCCAGAGCATAGTGTGTTTGTGGATTTTTTTGCAACACGTAAAGCAACGCTACCTGGTTTAGGCAAAATTGCGAAACTATCACGCTCAAAAGTACTGCCTCTATTTGCGTCGATGAACACTGAAGATGGTACGTTTGATATTGAGATTTTACCAGCGTTTGAGCTGGATAAAGGCGAAGAGCAAGACGCTCGTACCTGTAATGAAGCCATTGAATATTTTGTCGGTGATAAACCCGAACAATATATGTGGGTACTACAGTTGCTGCACTCTCAAGAAGACGGCAATAACTATTACAATTTGTTTAAACCAAGATATAACAGCGACTGGAAAGTGCAGTGAAAGTATTTGTCGTAAGCTTGGCTCGATCGCTAGATCGCCGAGAACGTATTGAAGAAAAGTTAAAACAACAAGGCATTACGTTTGAATTTTTTGATGCAATAGATGGCTCTGTTGACCGTTTTCTTCATTCAGAAAAAAGTCGTCCTACCATTACTCTACGCCGCAAAGGGTATCAATTAAAAACCAGTGAAGTCGCCTGTTTTGCAAGCCATTACGAGTTGTGGGTTCGCTGTGTTGAGCTTGATGAACCGATCGTCATCTTAGAAGACAACGTCGACCCCGTCGAAGGGCTGAAGCAAGTACTAGAACATACCCTTCCATTGACTTCTAATTATGACTACATCAAGTTGTCTGCTACTCAGAAGCGTGTATTCACCCCAATCGTACCTATTGATGATAATCATATGCTAGGGGGATACTCAGCAGGCACTTGTGGTACCACCGCTTATATCGTCACACCTAAAGCAGCCTCAAAGTTTGTTATGCATGCTCAAGAGTTTATTGAACCAGTCGATGACTACATGGAAAAACCATGGAGACATGGTGTTCAAGTTTACAGCGTGTCTCCAGATCTCTTTACTAGAGCAGAGATTGCTTCGACGATTGGTGGTAAAAGAAAAGATAAATCCAAAATGACTCTTGCGAATAAAATATACGCTGAACTTTTTAGAACTTATGAGTCAATTTTGAAATTCCTATACTGGAAAAACAAAGCATGAAGATTTTAGTCATTGGCCCTGCATGGGTCGGCGATATGGTAATGTCGCAATCGTTATATATCGTATTAAAGCAACGCCATCCAGATAGCCAAATTGACGTTATCGCTCCAGGATGGTGTAAACCGATTCTTGAGCGTATGCCAGAAATCCATCAAGCGATTGAAATGCCTATCGGTCATGGTGAGTTTAACTTATTAGGCCGCAGGGAAATTGGCAAATCATTACGTGAAAAGCAATACGACCGCGCCTATATCTTGCCTAAATCAGCGAAATCAGCACTGATCCCATGGTTTGCCAACATTCCTCTTCGTACTGGCTGGAAAGGAGAAATGCGCTATGGTTTATTGAATGATTTACGCCCTAACATGAAGTCTTTTCAGTACATGGTAGAGCGCTATGTAGCGTTAGCTTATCCAAAAGCAGAAATGGTGGATTCTAACTCTCTTGGCGGGCTTGAAACCTTACCTCGCCCTCGCCTTGCAATCAACGCAGCAGAGCAACAAGCCACGATCCAAAAGTTCAACTTAACGCAAGACCAACCAATTATTGGACTGTGCCCAGGAGCAGAGTTTGGTCCTGCCAAAAAATGGCCCGAAACACACTACGCTGAAGTTGCGACGCAAATGGCTCGTTCTGGACATCAAATCTGGTTGTTTGGTTCTCAAAAAGACTTAGAGACTTGTAACAATATTCGCGCACTTGTTCCGACCCAATTCCATGAGGACATTCACGTTCTAGCAGGCCAAACCAGCTTAATTGAAGCGGTCGACTTACTTGCTGCATGTAAGACTGTTGTCGCGAATGACTCAGGCTTAATGCATGTGGCAGCTGCGGTTGGTTGTAATGTTGTTGCCGTGTATGGCTCAACTTCACCGAAGTACACCCCCCCACTCGCAGAAAAAGTGGAGATTGTTCATACCGATATTGATTGTCGCCCTTGTTTCCAGCGTGAATGTCAATACAAACACCTTAAGTGCTTGGCAGAACTTTCGCCTAAGCAAGTGCTAGATAGCATCCAAAAACTTGACGCCATTACGATAAGCTCATGTTAGTTCGTATTGTTTATACCTTACTACTCGCTCTAGCGTCACCGCTGCTTTTATTTGGTTTGTACAAGAGCAAACAAAATAAGCCTAAGTTCGGCTCTCGCTGGAAAGAGCACTTTGGTATCACTCCCAAGCTAAAAAGCAACGACAAACCTATTTGGATACATGCCGTATCTGTTGGTGAAAGCATAGCAGCAACACCTTTAATTAAAGCCCTTAAGGAACAAAACCCCGAACAATCTATTCTAGTTACAACAACAACAAGTACGGGAGCTGAACAGATTGCTAAGTTGGGTGATTTAATTGAACACCGCTATATGCCAATTGACTTTGGGTTCGCTATCAAAGGTTTTCTTAAAGCAGTGCAGCCAAAACAGATGTTGATCATTGAGACTGAGCTGTGGCCAAACACGCTTCACAATGTTCACAAAGCGGGTATCCCTATAACAGTCGTGAATGCTCGCCTATCTGAAAAATCGTGTCAGAACTACGCCAAAATACAGCGGCTTTTTAACCAGCTTCATCCATGCCTAACTCAAGTACTCTGCCAAACGGATTCAGATGCAGAGCGCTTCGAACGCTTAGGCGTTGAGAAAAATAAACTATCCGTTACTGGCTCGATTAAGTTCGATATTCAAATATCAGAGCAAGTGAAACAGCAAGGACAGCAGCTTCGAGCCCAACTTGGAGACGATCGTCCGATTTGGATTGCCGCTAGCACCCACAGAGGCGAGGACGAACAGGTATTAGGTGCACATAGACAAGTTTTAAAATCTCATCCAAATGCTTTACTCGTTTTGGTTCCTCGCCATCCAGAACGATTTGATGATGTATTAACGCTTTGCCAACAGCAAGGCTTTAGCACTGTGCGTCGTACTTCAACGCATGCAGTAGAGACGAATACTCAAGTCTATCTCGGCGATACAATGGGTGAGATGCTAACTTTGATGGGTGCAGCGGACATCTGCTTTATGGGTGGAAGCCTAATTGGAGATAAGGTTGGTGGGCACAATGTGCTAGAGCCTGCCATGTTAGAAAAAGTCATCATTACTGGCCCCAGCTATTTCAACTTTAAGGAGATCGTTGAAAACTTACTAGCTGTGGATGGTATCTTAATTGTGCCAGACTCAACGACCCTTGCCCTAAGGACTACAGAGATCATTTCTCAACAAGATAAATATTTACTCCGAGCTTTGCATGCTAATAAATGGGCCTCATCCAATCAAGGCGCTCTAAACCGAACAATGAGCTTACTCCCCCAAAGTGATAAGTAATAACTTAATAATTAGTTTGATAAATATCTCACTTTTACTATTAAGCTTGTATGTTTTACTGTACTAAGCACTTTACCTGTTTAACTTAAAAAGAATATCCATTATGCAAAAAATTTTAGACTGTACTCTTCGCGATGGTGGCTACTATAACCACTGGGACTTTTCACCAGAAGTCGTTGACGCTTACCTCACAGCAGTTGCAAAAGCTAAAATTGATTATGTTGAGTTAGGGCTTCGTAACTATCCTAAGTCTGTTTACAGTGGTCCATTTGCTTATACGACTGAAGAGTTTCTAAACACGCTACACCTACCGAAAGGTCCGACATACGGCGTAATGGTTGACGCAAAAACTTTGCTAGATGCGGGTAAACCTGTTGAAGCCGCCATCAACGATCTTTTTGTACCAGCACAAGAAAGTAAAGTGGATCTCGTTCGTATCGCGGCACATTTCAATGAAGCAGAGCAGTGTGAAAGCATGATTAAAGCTTTCAAAGAAATGGGGTATATCGTTGGCTTAAATCTGATGCAAGCGGGCGGAAAACCATCCGTGGTTATAGCGGAAAAAGTACAGGCGGTAGCAAAAGCAAACCCTGACGTCATCTATTTTGCTGACTCTCTCGGAAATATGGATAGTGCAGAAGTCACTCGCATTGCCGAAATTGTAAAGCAAAACTGGGATGGCGACATTGGTATCCACACCCATAACAACATGGGTCAAGCAATGTCCAATACGATGACAGCTCGTTCGAATGGTGTTACATGGTTGGATGTGACCGTTACCGGAATGGGACGAGGCGCTGGGAACGCCCAGACCGAAAACCTGCTCGCCGAACTTGATGGACTAGATAAATACTTGCCAACAGCAATATATGAACTAGTTATTCGCCATTTTGAGCCAATGCAAAGAAGATACGGTTGGGGCTCAAGCCTTCTATATTACTTGGGAGCCAAAAACGATATTCACCCAACTTATATTCAGAATATGCTTTCTAATCCTAATTACGGAACAGAAGAAATTGTTGGTGCTATCGAGCATTTAAAAAAGCTAGAAGGTACGACAAGCTATAATGGTGATGTCTTAGAAGAAGCGCTTACTGTAGGGAAAATAAGCCAACCAACTGAAAGCCAATCAGACCTATCAGGGATCTTTTCAGGAAAAGAAATTTTACTGGTCACTAATACGCCTAATGCTGCAACACATAGAGTCGCGATCGAGACATACATTAAGACTCGAAAGCCTATCGTAATTGGCATCAATACAAAGCATGAGATTAACACTGAGCTTTTCGATTACTTTGCTGTATCTCATAACTCTAAATACTTGTCAGAAAGCAGCCATTACTCAGAGGTAGCCAAACCCGTATTTTTGCCAAAGAACCGCTTTGACGAAGACGAGCTAAGTAAATTTAGTAATATTTCTATGATTGATTACAGTAGCACCATAGAGAAGGATACTCTCACCGCCCATAAAAACTACTGTACACTACCGTATGATAATACCGCGGCATATGCGTTATGTATCGCTTTTATAGGTCAAGCGCAGAAGATATCTCTCGTTGGTTTTGATGGTTATGATGTGACTGACCGACGCCAAATGGAAATGAATGAGATCTTTAGCATGGTTAGTCAGCAGTTTGGAAGTACATCAATTCAAGCGTTAACCCCAACCACTTATCCAGTAAAAGCAGGGTCTATTTATGCACCCGCTATTTAATGGCTATGATACTGTTATTTTTGACTGCGATGGCGTGATCCTAGACTCAAATAACCTCAAAATTGATGCCATGCGTAATGCTTTACGCATGGCCCAAGTATCAGAGCT
>Ga0056111_1000087_pt1 | contig 16615 bp, 21 predicted proteins | sample WorMetloBBELIZE2_FD_83874 | JGI IMG/M metagenome (GOLD analysis project Ga0056111, IMG submission 83874) | Marine gutless worms symbiont microbial communities from Max Planck institute for Marine Microbiology, Germany - Olavius longissimus B... ... | reverse complement strand
GTCTGGATTTATATTGTCCTGTTTGCGGGACATATATGAACCGGACGCAGTTGTTACAGGAGATAAAACAGATGAGATTTATGGAAGCCTATGATGGATATAGAGCCAGGAGATTAACCCAGGTGATATTTTCATATTATTCGGTGGCAGCCAGACGGCTGGAAAATCCTTATTGTCGGCCGCAGCCCCTATTTTTTTAATAAAACTGGCCAGTTTTTATCGGCTTTGACAATATGCTTTGACTTATTTTTCAACCATGAGTTTTTAACTGATTTATTATAGTTAAGGTATAGTTTCCCATTGTGAATGCTCCAGTGTTTGGGACTAGCCTCGTATAGATAATTTTGTGATGCCGCCCAAGCACAATATCCGCCATACTGCGGAGCATACTTTTTTGGATTAGCCTTAAACCTGGCTAAATTTTTTGCTGATGAAAACAGCCATCTTGCGCCTTTATATTCGGTTGAATATTTTGTTTTGCCCTTTACTGGTCTGTTTTGAGTAAAGTAGGCTACCGTATCATAACCGCTTATAGCTTTATTGCTAAAAAATGATGTATAAACAGGATTAGCGGCAAACACTATGCCGGCAAATATAAAACCAGTAACAAATATGATAGTTTGTATGGTTCTGTTCATTACAAAACTCCATTCTTATGAGATGTAATACTATACGCCCATCATACCAAAAAAGATGCATATCTTAGAATTGGGGACGTGTTCAGTGTTTCAGGCGGCGGTAGTACCAAAGTGGATAGGGGGGTCGCTATGCAATATATTGAGTATATGACCAGAATTCCTTTGCGAAATTTAAAAAAGATGGCAGTACCGGATGTAATGTCTATTACTAACGAGGTAATCAGTATGTTTGCTGATGAGGAGCAAGAACTGGGGGAAGAATAGGCTCTATCGTTGATGATTTAATGTTTGGTTTAAAGGTTGATGTTTTTATGTTTAAAGATGTCAGCTTTACCAGACTACAACAAATTCGCGATAGGGGTGCAGAATATCAGGAGAGAATTAATGAGGCACAGAAAAAGGAATTAAGGTAATTGTGTGTTTATCTTTTTCTTGGACATTGTTTATCGTACCAAACAAACACGTTAATTTTTCCTATTTATTTGGTGTTTTTATATGAGCGTAAATTTTGCAACAAAAACCACGATTAGGGCAATTGACCATGCGTCAAAGCCGCTGCTAAAAATACAAAAGCAAGCTGCGGCATTGCAAAGATCATTTAGAAATGTCAATAAAGCGGCTAGTGGCTTGAGAGGTGTTGGTCGTAGAATTATGATGGGCATTGGGATGCCTGCTGTCGTGGCAGGGGCAAATACTTTGCGCATGGCCGCTGATTTTGATGAGGCTATGAATACGACTCAATCAAAACTTCTGATTAGCAAAAAAGCTATGAAAAAATTGAGAGACGAGGCCAAGCACTTAGGTGCTACTACTCAATTTAGTGCCACTCAAGCCGGTAACGCTATGTCGTATCTTGCTCAGGCAGGATATGATACTAATAAGATAATGAAGACCACTGGTAGCACATTAGACCTCGCAGCCGCTGGAGGTTTAGGTTTAGCTTCTGCTGCTGATATAGCTTCAAATGTTATGGGCGCTTTTAGACTAGATAAAACAAAAGATATAGATAAATTTGGTGAAAATTATAAAAGGGTAACCAGTGTATTAGCTGTCGCGTCTGCCAAATCTAATTTGTCTGTAGAGGAACTTGCCGAAGCCTTAAAAGGTGCCGCACCAGTTGCCGCACAGTTTGGCATGAGTATAGAGCAGTCAGGAGCCATGCTTGGCATGTTAGCAAACATGGGAATAAAAGGCTCTAAGGCCGGTAAGGCCATGGAAAATATGTTTGTCAGGCTAATAAATCCAGTTGGCGCTGGCCAAAAAGCCATGGAGCGATTCAAAATAACACAATCGGATTTTTTTGATAAAGCAGCAGATGGGTCAAAAGTATTTAAAGGCGTTTCTAATATGATAGATATACTTAAAAAGAAAGGGGTTGATGAAAAAGGTTTATTTCAAATATTTGGCAAGTTTCATACATCAAAAATGATGGCCTTAATTAGCGCTGGCGGGGATGCTGTAAGAGAGCTTGAGAATGATTTAAAAAACTATTCTGCCGCCTCAAAAATGGCTGATATAAAAATGCAGGGATTACCTGGAGTATTTAAGTTATTAGCCTCATCTTGGGAGGCGGTAAATCTGGCTATGAAAGATAGCGGGGCGTTTGATCCAATAATTGAAGGGATTAAAAAACTAACAGGCTGGCTGCAAGAATTATCAAAGCATCCAGAAACTTTAAAAAGTATAGCCAAAACTGTTGGCATGGTAGTGGCGGCAGGTGCTGGATTATATGCAGTTGGAACTGCTATGAAATTCTTTACAACCACAGTAACGGCAATAACATTGCTTTCTAGCCCTATTGGTATGGTGGTGGCTGGAATTGCAGTTTTAGCTGGTTTAGGTGTTCTAATTTACAAGAATTGGGATGGAATAAAAGAATGGTTTGTTGATATATTTAACGGATTATCTGAACCGGTTCAAAATGCCATAAAATTTATAAAAATAGCATTTGTCGACAATAACATTGTGCAATTGATTATCAAGGCTTGGCAAGTTATACCTGATTTCTTCTCGGGTATGTGGCAATCGGTTAAAAGTATGTTTGCATCTGGAATTGTTTTTATCCTTGAAAAGATCAGAGGATTGGCTGGCGCCTTGCAAGGCGATGTTTTTGGTAAAAAGATTGGTTTTTCTGATGAAATGTTGGGAGGCCTAGATCAGAAAATAGCCAAATACCAAGCTATTGCGAATCAACAACCAAACCAGCTACCGCCTTTTGCCAGAATTCAGGCAGAGTCAACAAAAGAAAAGCAATTAACCAAGCAGGAAGCTAAAGAAGCATTTAGTAATGCACTGAAAGAAAATGTTGGCTTATTCTCATTTGACGCAGTTGTAAATGTTGACGGGCAGGGCAATACAACCAGGAGGATAGGCAATAAAGCTCCGGCATTAGCGAGTAACGCGCCATGACCCACAACAAAATAGAAAAAATGATAAGGAAAAATGAGGCGGTTGCATGGCAAGCCTCAAAAGATTTTGATAAGGCTTATAAATTGTTTAGAGTTGCAGAAAAACGTCTTTTAGATGGTATAAGTAAACTTAAAGCCATAAAGAAGAAACAAGACGAGATAAGAGCTATTTTGTTGGAAATGGATAAATGATTTTAATTTTGCTAAAAAAACGCAGGTCGATTTTTAAGAGTTTTTTGGGTTACCTGATTCCCACCACCAGAAGGAAAAAATGAAATTACTGCTCAACATAAACCAAGCTGCGGAAAACTTTGCTCTTGATAAAAAAACACTTGGAACATTAATCCATAAGCAAAATATTTTGCCAGATGGAAAATGTACCAGAGGGCATAATGCTTATCATATTTCTACACTTTCTGCTGTTATAAATAACAGACTTATTGAAGATATGGAAAAAAGAATATCTGAAAAACGCACATGTCAAGAAGAACTGGATGACTGGTTAACAGAAATTGAGCGAGAAAATAAAACTGGCACATGAGTAATCAGGGCAAAAAAGGGGCGGGAGTCCCAATCCATTCAGGGGCGTCGGTGGGTAAATGCGCACTGCGATATTTTACTAATTATGAAAATTTTTAAAGGCATGACGCAACGGTTGGGAACACCAGGGCTGGATACTTTAAGCCTGGTTGAATTTACTAAACAGATTATCACAAGGAGATTAGCATATGAGTAATGGCATAACGGGTTCTATAGATAAAATCCACAAGTACATACATCAATCAAAGGGGTTGTTAATTTCATTGACCGCAGAAGATCAATACCGTCATATAAATTATGAATCTGTTGGAAATTGCCTTTGGTTGATAGAAGATCAGCTAAACCGGATAAAGGAAGAGACAGACATAATATTTAAAAAATCAACAAACCAACTTTAAGGAGAAATATTGTGATAAATACAGATTTGTTAGATGATATAAGTCGTTTTGCTTTACAGTGCCAGGGGGTTTAAAATTCATTAGTTCAAGACGATCAGCATTTCAGAAGGCCGGTGGTATCGGTGGCGGTAGCGAACTTCCCAGTGGTGGGAAACTCGCAAAAGGTGATGCATTAAAAAAAGCGGGCATAACCACTTCCGTAGCCAATCGCTGTGAAAAAATAGCCAAAATACCAGAGGTTACTTTTCTTAGTGGCATAAAGATTTTATTGCATAGATATTGAAAAACACTTTGCCGAAGAAGCTAAGAAAAGAATTCTTGCTGGTATTAAGAACCCTACGCAAAAAATTGCGGAGGGTGAAAAAGGTGATACACTAAGACCTATGTCAAAAAAAGAAAATGATTCACAATCACCAGATTTAGAAAAAATAAAAAAAATCAGATTACAAAGTGGCAATAATTTTCACTGCAAGGTATTGAACCATCTAAGGCGTGAGATAAAAAAGGATACTGGTGAGACACGCCAGCCGTTAGATACGCTAGTTAGCCCTTACTATCTTGATGGTTTTACAAATAAGCCCAGGGAGCTGGATATTGTTGCTTATAAAGGTAACTACAATTACGAGACAAATAAACAAGCTGTTGCAATGTTATTTATCGAGTGTAAGTTTGTTACTAAACCTACAGTATTTTGGTTTGATAAAATAGATAGAGATAAAGCTAATGCTCTAATAGAAGGCAGTAGTTTTGCAAAAAATGGATCTGATTATAACAATCGTCATCACTACTTGAAAACAGAAAATGTGTCAAAATTATTTCAGTCGGAGAAAGCTAGTGGCACTGACACAGACCCAATATTTAAAGCTACAAACCAATGTCTTAATGCTACAGTTTCTCTAATGGGTATGCACAGCACAAAATTAAGGAATTATTCAGACCGGAGTCAAATTGTTATGAACTACCCTGTAGTTGTAGTTAACAATTTTGATAATTTTTATAGGGTTAACATGGACGATGAGGAAAAGGCAGAACCTCAAAAAATCGAAGATAACTTTTTACTTGAGGTTGATTATTCATATAGGGATAAAAGCGGAACACCAGTTAGTAAATATTTTCTTGTCGATATAGTTAGCTTTGAAAAACTAGAAGACTTCATTGGTGATATTCAAGTCGATATATATATAGCAACAGACCCTCAATAAAAATAGGCAAATATACCCACCCCAATCAAACTGAAGTGAAATGGGGTCTAAAATTTTCATAATTAGTGAAATAAAGCACTGTGCATTTACCCACCCCGCAACCGCAAGACTTGGGACTCCACACCCCCTATTTTGAATATTATTTATTTGGATAGGGCGTGGGGAATTTCCCCACACGTCTCTGAAATTACTGGAGCCGGTGGTTTTATCCAACTGGGGAATTTCGCCAGTTGTCTCTAATTCCGATCTTTGACTAGATACGGTCGAATGGTGAACCCCTAACCCCTTAGCGGATGGAAAAGTAAAAAATTGCAAGGCGGCAATTAACCCGTGAACAAAAACAAGAGTTAATACAGCAACAATTAAAAGATACCCCTGAATTATCAGACAGACAGATTGCCAGGGGATTGGGGGTTGATCACAAGACTGTATCTTCTCAAAGAGAAAATTTAGAAAGCATTGGGGAAATTCCCCAATGCGATAGGCAAACCTCTGATGGGCGCACATATCCTCGCAAACGCGAATACCAATTTATAGACAATTCACCAGAAGGAAAAAAACAAACTTTAGCTGGTGCTAAAGAGATAAGAGCTGAAAAGGCCAAAAATAAACGTAGTGAGCGAATAGAAAAAATCCAGCAAATATCACAAGGAAACTCTGAATTAAATATTGAAAAAACTTATCCGTTAGTTTATGCAGATCCGCCGTGGCAGTATGAGCATTCAGTTTCACAAAGCAGAGATATAGAAAACCAATATCCAACAATGACGCTGGAGCAAATATGCGACCTTCCGGTGTCAGAATTAAGCGCACAAGACGCAATTTTATTTTTATGGGCTACCAGTCCAAAACTAGAGGAGTCAATGCGTGTAATTGAATCCTGGGGGTTTATGTATAGAACTTGCGCCGTATGGGACAAGCAAAAAATAGGCATGGGTTATTACTTTAGGCAGCAACACGAATTATTACTTGTTGCCACTAAGGGAAGTATGCCGCCACAATTTGCCTTTATCCAGTAAAGGATCGTATTACCAAAAGCAACACACCAAAGCCTACGCCGCTCATAACCCATTGCAGCATAGTCAATTTTGCTTCAATCGTTGCAAGTCTGGAGTCCAGATTCGCAACCGCTTCGGCAGCCTCACGAGCTTTATCTTCTGGCGCACCGGCAGCTATAAACGCTTCGTAAACTTCAGAAATCATTGTAGACATGGGGTAATTCTAACATGAATTTAGAACACCATAACATTGCTAATATTTTCCCCATGATGCAGGACAACGAATATCAAGGGTTGTTAAGTGATATTAGGAAAAATGGTTTAGTACAACCAATAGTTTTACTGGAAGGAAAGATTTTAGATGGCAGGAATAGGTACAAGGCTTGTTTGGAATTAGGGATTGATCCTGAATTTGAAGATTATCAAGGCAATGATCCTGCTGCTTATGTGGTAAGCCAGAATTTGCATAGACGGCACTTAAACGAAACACAGAGGGCTAGTGTAGCTGCTAAATTAGCTGATTTGGAAAACGGTGAGGCTGGCAGGAATAGGTCTGCAAATTTGCAGAGCAAAACTACCAGAAAAGAGGCAGCAGAAAAATTAAAAGAAATCACCAATAGCTTTCGTTTAAATTACTGCCAATATTTAGCGTATCACAAATTCAATACTAAATAGGGTATAAATCAGGGTATATTTAAAACCATCCTGGTAAATATTCTTTTAATATCAACAAGATATATGAGTTATATGGCGGAGGGACAGGGATTTGAACCCTGGAAGGGCGTTAACCCTTGCCGGTTTTCAAGACCGGTGCATTCAGCCGCTCTGCCATCCCTCCAACAGGTATGCCTGCAAAGGCGTAAAAGTCTAATTTATTTGTGGCTTTTTGTGTAGTGATTTTTATAGTTTGTTGTTGATAACTTTAAATATAGAGCTTACGTTGTTCTGCCAGGATTTGATTATCGCGCGTAATTCAGGTTCGGTAACTGTTTCTAAAAACAATTTTGGGTTTAAGATTGCCAGCAGGGTTTGGTTATCTTCTGCTATTACCGCAATTCTAAGCGGCAGAAAAGGGGCTAATTGCGGGTGCTTGGAGGTAAGGTCTCGAACCTCGCTTAATTTGCCAAAATTAACCACTTTGTACATATCGGTTTTAAATCCTGCTTCTTTAAGGCCAAAATCACATCTCTGAGTAATAGTTATCTTATAGCCTTTAGCGGCAATCAGTTCATTTAATTTAACCATGGTGGTTGCAAAGCTATTGGGAGATCTCATGGTTAATATATCCTCGCTTGCCTGTGAGGATGCCATAAGCAAAAACAAAGCTATAAATATCAGAAATTTCATAGTAGTGCCTCCTCAACCATCTCATCCAGAATGCCGATTATTTCGCTGGTTTTTTCCTCAAGTTGACGGTTATTAAACATCAGGATAATTCTTGCAAGATTTGGGATAACCACCAAAATTTTACCTTCGGCATTTTTCAAAACTGTGGCATTACATGGCAGAATTACTCCAAGTCGCGGCTCAATCTTTAAAAAATCATTCAACAATTTGAAATTGCAAAAGCGAAATACCGTTTGGGTTTTGTTTATTATGTAATCTTCATCTTTTTTGATCAGATCCTGTTCCAGGTGCCTTGGTTTATAGGCTCTAAAGTTTAAGCCCCTAATTGCATCATATAAATTGTTTTTAGTTTCTTCCATGCCGTATGGCGATTCATAAAATTTAAAAATAGGATTAATTTTATTTTCCGGATCACTTCGCCATTGTGCAGACAGCATGGTACCTCTTTTGCGGATATACACCACCAGGTCATTTATTTCATTGTTGGCAAATTTGGTGCCAAAAGCCGGCATTTCCAGATCTTCTCTACCTTCGGTGATGATTTTTTTTAGCATCTCATCCGGGGCGGCGCGCAAAAAACCTGGGTTGGATAAAGCCGGAGCGGCCACTACAGCTTTACGAGGACGGGATTTGGTAACTCCGGTTCCTTCTGCAGATCCTTCAAGATTAGCTCCATGACATTTTGCACATTCAGCCTGGTATATCTTTTTGCCGTTATTGTAGTCGCCTTGTATTATGGTTTTTGTATAGACTGGCGGTTGCATGATATGCCAGCTTCTAAGGTGTTTTACAATCTGGTTAATTTCAGGTGAACTAAGGGTTTTGGCAAATTCTGGCATAAGTCTGCCTTTCCTGCCGTGTTTTATCGTGGAGATGATATAACTATCGGATAACTGCCTGCCCAACTTGCGGGATTTAAGTGGCAGACCAATTCCACCTTCACCGGACAGACCATGGCAATTGGCGCAATACTGTTCGTATAGTTTGGCGCCTGAGGCCAAATTTTGCTCTATCGGAGCCAAGGACAGAAGAAAAAGCAAAACCCAACCAAGTATTTTTCGCATAGAAAATTGCCTTAAAGAATTAGAGCTTCATTATATTCTAAATTTAAAACATTGTATATTTTTAAATCGTCTTGCAAAGCGTTAGCAAATCCTAGATAATTGCCATTTTTTAATAATTAGGTCAAGGATAATTAAATGTCCAGAGTATGTCAGGTTACCGGAAAACAGCCAATGGCTGGAAATAACGTATCACATGCGCATAATAAAACTCGCAGACGTTTTTTGCCAAACTTGCATGTACACAAGTTTTGGGTTGAAAGCGAGAATCGTTGGGTAAAGCTTAGGGTATCCAGTAAGGGCATGCGTATTATCGACAAAAAAGGTATTGATTTGGTGCTTGCAGACTTGCGTGCCCAGGGTCAGAAAATTTAACGGACGAACACATAATGCGAGAAAAAATCAAATTGGTATCTACTGCGGACACCGGTTATTTTTACACCACCACTAAAAATAAGCGTGCAATGCCGGACAAAATTGAAATAAGAAAGTACGACCCCGTAGCGCGCAAACACGTAATTTTCAAAGAAGCAAAAATTAAATAAGCACTTAATAATTCTCTATTTGCCAAACATTGTGTTTTACGGTGGTGGAAGGATCACACTGTTCAGTTGCTGCTACCTCAACAATGTTTTTCTGAACATTATTTTCAACCTCAAAGCAGTCTGATTGACTTTGTTGATATGGTTTTGGCTCCATGGAGTTAAAATAATTAGGTACAGGAGGCTGCTCATCCAGATCCGTCGCTATGTGCCAGCTGTAAATTCTATCCGGGGAATCATAACTAGCATCAGACCTAGATTCAAATTGTTGCCTCGACTCTTGTTTTGACGGAGTTGTTTCAGCATCATAAGGTGGCGTAGTATGCTGTTTTGAACTTTCAGGTTCTATTATCATCCCCCAGGAATTGTCTTGAGTCGCGGTAGATCCAGGGTCAAATGATTCGGTTTCTGCTTCCTCAACAATGTTTTCCTGATCAACCTCAAAGCAATCGTTGGCTGATTGGCCTTGTTGATATGGTTCTAGTTCCATAGTACGAGAATCAGCTTGCGTGGAGTCAAACTCGTATGGCACATGAGGTTCATTTGGATATTCCGGGAACAACAACCTTGAACCGTCAGGTTCTGTAACTATGTGCCATCCGTAAATTTCCTCTGGGAAATCAAAAACAGCATCAGGGCTTGAGCCTAGTGGCAAATGGTACGAATAATAATCTTCATGAGCAAAGTATTCATTATTATCGGGCCTGAATTCAAATTGCTGCCTCGATTCCTGCTCTGGCGGTGGGGGAGCATATTGTGGAATTAGTAATCTTGAGCCGTCCGGTTCCATTGTTATATCCCAGCCAGGGATATGTTCAGGAAAATTATCCAGCATTATTGGTCGCTGCCTGTCAGATTTTGGCTGCTTATTTTCTCTTGTATTATCAAAAGCAGTATCAGGTCTTGAGTATGATGGCGGCTGGTGCGAATAATAGTCCTCGTAGACAAAATATTCATTATTACCAGGTCTAGATTCAAACTGTTGTCTCGGTTCTTGCTCCGGCGGAGTCATTGCAGTATGAGGTGGGGGAGTATGTCGCATAGTTTGTGGTGGTAGATCTCTATGCATTTTTTTAGGTCTTAACAATATGGAACCATCTGCCTTAGTTTGCACATCCCAACCTGGCAGATAGGTAGGGAAATCACATTGTACGTATACTTCATGTGCCTGTAGACCTGAGCTTAGTAAAAAAAAGAAACCCAGCAAATATTTGATAATTTGTGTTTGCATAAATATTCTCTTAAGTGAATCAGTTATATGTTGCTACTATACCAGTTTTTCTATGTCAGCAATGCGATCAAGGTAAGAATTTTGCGAATGCTCGGTCGAATGCATGGGTATATGTAATCATTGCTTGTGATAAAACCTTTATTCTAATGTTCACAGTTTATTACTCCTGAAAGTTAGTTTAGATAGCAAATATTTTCATTTTTGCCGCCTTTGTTGCTGCATATTTGGCAATATTTTGCATTTGCTTGATTTACCTTTGGTAAAGTAAACTCAACTTTACAACTAGCACATTGGTACGGTTCAAGTTTTATTTCTGCCACAGGCAATTTGCTTCATGAATTCAAACTAATTGAGTTCACAGCACATATATCCATACACATTCTACAACCGGTACAATTTTCAGGATTTATTTCCAATTGTCGTTGCTCATTATTTAAAACAATAGCCTGATGCGGACATACTTTTACACAGGAGGTACAGCCATTACACTTATCTTCCTTAATTTTTGGCGCAAAAGGATAAATGTTTTGCTTAGCCCCGATATTTTCTGGGAGCAGCGAAGACATGGAAATAACCGTTGGTTGTTTTGGCGGTATTTTGGTGCTGGTGGTCAGTCTAAAAGCTCTTTTCATAAAACCACGGCGCTTTTGTAGCTCTGGCATGGGTTTTAAAGTCGCGCGCCATTTGGCTGATTTGGATTCATTTAGCTCCAATACTTTTAATTTTCTTCTACCCCTTGATTCTAGTAGTTTGTTCAAGCTGGCGATATTTATTTTTAGTCTGACAGCAGTGCCATAAACACAAGCATCACAATCTGGATTAGTAACTGCCAATAATCTGACTCCTTGTTGATATAAACGCAATAATTCAAATATACCTATGCTATGCAGGCACGGAGTCGTTGGTTTGAGTTGATTTGTATCTGTTTGCTCACAGGAAAGTAAAGCAACTCCATAATCTTTATAACTTTTTATAATATGCTCAAATTCATAATTAATTGCGGCCTCCGGGCAAGCGCCAACACATAAGCCACAGCCGCTACAAGAATCAACAGCAAGCGTTAGTGACTCTGAATTAAGCTGCCAGGCAGAGTGCGGACATACATCTACACAAGCTTTGCAGTTTGCTATGTTTATTTTTGCGTGTACACACCTTGCGGGGTTTACCTCTGGCACAAAGCGGTTTGAATGCTGAATATACTTGTTTAACGCTTGTGCGTTTGCCCCGATTACCATGAAACTGAAGCACCTGGAATATACTGCACGGAACTTTCTGTTGCAGTTTTGACAAATCTCGCTTCAACTTCCTCTTTACTAGGTCTAGGACTTACTAAAACCTGACTTAGAAGATCTCTAACCTCGTCTATATAACAAAAGCTTAAAGTTGCAAGACCGGCATAAAAATTAGTATCACAGCGATTTGCGACTCTGGCGGCAAATTTGTCAAACCAGCGAAATAGATGCTCATCCATGAATTTTGTCAGTTTGGTTAAATGTTCGATTTTATTCATTTTTAATATATGAGAAATGAACCTGAACTGATGAACTAAATGATCGTCACTACGCGTACGCCAGTTTGGTGCCATGAGATTATATTGTTTATACCACTTTCTAACCTCAAACATGGCATCCTGCATCATTAGATTATCTTCATCAAGCCATACTGATTCGTATGGTGAGGCATTGAAGCTGTTATTAAGATAAATGCCTGCATAATCCGCAGCGAGCAGGTTCAGGTTTTCCGTGTCCGTAGCATCTATTTCACTTAAACCTTGCTGCATTAAATCGAGTGCTTTGCCAGAATTTTCCGACACTAAAGCCAAGCCCAGAGTATGAGGAAATTGGTTCGTTTTTAACGAATCCAATAGTTCCTGACCCGGCTCTTTATCGTGCAGTAACGCCAAAAGTTCCAGATCTTCCGCGATAACCTTAAAAATTGTTTTTGCTTCTGCTGTTAACTTCATCGCTCAATCAGTCAACCTTACCATGTCGATGGGGAACAAAGACAATTGAAGGCTTGGTAAGCTCAGGATTGGCAAAATTCTTAACCTGTTTTACAACCTTATCCGCACTACCTATAGCCGTAGTTGCATATTGATTTTCTCTTAGCTGATCAATCGGACCTATATCCAACACCCGCATCATACAGGCAGCCACACAATATGGTTTTCGTCCGGCGTCCAGTTCGTCCACGCACATATTACATTTTTTTATTATATTGCTTGATACGTCAAATTGTGGCGCTCCGTACGGACAGGCAGCTTCACAACGTCTGCAGCCAATACATAATGTTGAATCAATATCTACTACTCCGTTTTTCTTGCGCTTGAAAATTGCGCCGGTAGGGCAGGTGGGTAAACACGCTGGTTCCGAACAATGATTGCAGGATATATTTACCTTATAGGCAAATACTTCAGGATATGTTCCGCCTTCTACATACTGAACCCGGCGAAATCTTGGGCCGGCATCCAGCCCGTTTTTATCCTTACAGGCAATCTCACAAGCACGACAACCTATACAATCAACGTTGTTGTGTACGAACCCCATTTGCATTTCTGGCTTGACCGGAGTGTAAGTTTCTTTTTTACGGCGGACAATCGCCTTTTTAATTTTTTGCCTGCTTTCTTCGGATCTCTTTGGTTTTTGTTCCATACAATTTTCTCCTTAAGATCTACAGATCACGCTTGAACACATGAGATCGTGAACTTGCTAACATGTCCCAGCCAGGGCGATGCTCCAGCTTGGTTTTTTTGATGTCACATAATATGGTGTTATAGGCAAAAGAACCAGCCGGACTTGGTTCGTCCAAAGTTAAAAAGTCCGGGTTGCCGGCGCGGTCAATGCCATTTTCATCCAGATCCATCCAGGCACCTTCATATAAAACCGCCACACCCGGCATAAGCCTTTCTGTAACATAAACCGGTACTACCACAGTGCCCCGGTCGTTAAATACCTCAACTACATCTCCGGTTTTCAATCCTAAACGTTTGGCATCAGAAGCATTAATGGTTACTTCTTGCTCATAGGTTTCTCTTAGCCAGGAACAGTTGTTAAATATCGAATGAGTACGCCATCTTGGGTGTGGAGTTATCAGATGAAAAGGATATTTTTCCGTTAACGGACTATTTAAAGATTCCCATGGTTCAATCCATTTAGGAATAGATGGTATATGATAGCCATATTTGGTTCTACTCCAGTCATGAATCTGCGCCAGTTCCGTACATAAAATTTCTATCCTGCCTGAAGGTGTTTGAAAAGGCACACCTTGTTCAACTTGATCCTGGAAAGCTACTATTGGCCGATCCAGTTTAAATTTATACACACCATGCTTTTTAAAGTCTTTCCAACTCATATCAGCGTGCTGGTGATCTACGACCTTCTTGTGCCACCATTGACGCAAATATTCTTCGTCAACTGCATCAGGGTCATGAAAATAACTACGATCAGCCAGGGTGTTATAAGCTCTGCCGAACTGTTCTCCACCTATAAGGTAGGCAAGTTCAGTAAAAATCTGAAAATCGGACTTGGACTCACCTAAAGGCTCGATTACCTTGGGACGATGTATATAGTAGTGCCCCTTGTACCATGGTATTGCCACGTCATGTCGTTCAAAGTGAGTGCAAACTGGCAGAAGCACGTCTGACCAGATACCAGACGGAGTAATAGTTGAATCCATACAAACCACCAGCTCCAGCATTTTTATCGCAGCAAGCTCCTTATTAATATTGGTTAGCTGATTTAACCAGTCTGAACCTTGCCAGATAATACCGCGAATATTTGGTACCACGCCATCAAGGTGATCAGGTCGCGGCCATAGTCCTGCCTCTTCTCTGGTAACATTGGGATAATTAAGAACTACATGTGCCCAGCGGTCAGATTTTATTGCCCCAAACCAAATATTTTCACCTTCAGGGTGAGCCGCTCCCGCTGCGTGCCAGGATTTACCCACACCTTCAGCGCTGCCTCCCATAACCCCTATGTTGCCTGTCATTGCCTGCAGAGTTGCTGCCATACGATTATATTGTTCACCATAAGCATTACGCCCCGGCGCCCATGATGCTTTTAAAGCAGCAGGCTTGGTGGTGGCATACATATGCGCCAGTTTTTTAATATCATTTGCCGGAACTCCGCAAATTTCTGCAGCCCACTCAGGAGTTTTGGGTTGGCCGTCATAACTGCCAAGAATATAGTCTTTGAAGTTCTCCTGTCCATTTGGCGTGTAGTACGCCCATTCTGGCATTGTCCCCGCATCCATTCCCATGCAGAACTGATTGATGAAGTTTTGATCCTGCAGATTATTTACAAAAATATAATGCGCCATACCCGCCATCATGGCTGCGTCAGTATTAGGTTTTATCGGAATCCACCAGGCATCATAAGTAGCGGCGGAATCAGTATACTGCGGATCAATTACTACAAATTTACAGCCATTTTGTTTAGCCATACGCATATAGTAGACGGTATTGCCGCCATGGAATGTATATGCCGGATTCCAGCCCCACATTATCATTAATTTGGAATGAGCAAAAGTATCATCCTCGTTCCCATCTTCAATGGTGCCAAAAGTCCAGCGAGAACTGGTAGTTGTGCCTTGATAGGATGGCACTGACCACGAGTTGGTACGACAACCAAACATACCAAGGAAACGCCCAAGCAGGCCATCAATCTGGTCTGATTTATGCAACACGCCATAAGATGCTCCGGCATAGCTTTGATCCAGCAATGCTTGTGGTCCGTATCGCTCTTTTATTTCGATCATTTTCTGTGCAACCAGCGTTAGAGCCTCTTCCCAGCTGGCACGGCGAAATTTGCCTTCACCACGTTCGCCGGTCCTGATCATTGGGTACAATAAACGCTCTGCCGAGTAAATTCTTTGGCGATATGATCTGCCGCGCAGGCAGCCTCTTAATTGCAGCTCATCGAAAGTATCTTTGCCATATTCTCCATTACGTTGGTAACTGCCATCATCGGTAGATAGTCTGACAATTACATCGTCTTTTTTATGGGCAACCAACATATGACGTGAACCACAGTTATGCGCACAGCTAGTGACAACAGTGTCTAGGTCATCATCTGTAGGGTAGGGCTCATAGGCAAAAGCTTCGGCTTTATTTGCGCTTGTGTCTATCAAGCCAGAACTTCCGGTTGCTACTGCAACAACCCCCGCCGTCTTCAGAAATGAGCGACGGCTCATATTTACTCTTTTACGTAAGTCAAGTGTATCTTGGTTCATATAAAGGCTCCTTTATTGCGCTGTTGTTGTATCCAGAAACCGCGCTTCTGATTCAGTAGGCCTACCTTTTGCCCAGTCAGGAACATCCTTTGACATTCCTGGCCACGCATGTCTTGGATACGGATAGCTTATCCGATACCAGGCGCGACCGCCATGACAGCCATAACATACGTCACCGTTAGTTTTGCCAGCTTTCTCAATTGCTTTCGGTTTTAAGAAATTAACTTTATGTCTGTTGGTTCTAAATGCTGCATGGCAAGCCATACAGTTATTACCAAACGCCTTGCCTGATTCACTCCAGGGACCGGTCAAGCCAGCCATTTTTTTCCAGCCAAATTTGCCGTGACACATAAGGCAGACATTTGGATCCACCATTTTGCGCTGTGTCAGGTTAGTATCAGTAGTCGCAGAAGAGGCAGAGGTTTCCTCGCGCGGGTCATTGCCCTGGTGGCAAGTGTTGCATTTTAATTTCATTACTTTCCTGGAATAATCCGTAACTAGATGTCTGCGGTGAAAAGTTTCCTGCTCTCCTTCATAGGTATCCAGAGTTTGGTACCAGGCTAAAGTATTTTCAGATTTTATTCCTGCCGGGGAAGTTTTAAGTGGTTTTTGCTCCAGAATTTCCTTATGGCAGCTAAGACATTGTTCATCTGTGGCAGTGTTAATGTTTGGTTTGAAGTGTATTGGGTCCCATTTTGCCGAATAGTAGTTACTTTCTGCGGTTGCCATCTTCGAAAATAAAAGACCGGCTACCAATAACAGACTTATATAAACTAGATTAATTTTATGGTCCATCTCTCACCTCTTTTAAAAATTGAACAAAGTACCTGGGCGTGTGAAAGACAGAACCTCATGCCCAGGCACTTTTGTAATTTACTACTTACTTAGGTGGTTGCCATCCTGACATGCCGCGCATACCAGACATGCCACGCATTCCATGCATACCGGACATTCCGCCCATGCCGTGCATACCAGGCATGCCACGCATTCCATGCATACCGGACATTCCGCCCATGCC
>Ga0056111_1000086_pt1 | contig 16651 bp, 16 predicted proteins | sample WorMetloBBELIZE2_FD_83874 | JGI IMG/M metagenome (GOLD analysis project Ga0056111, IMG submission 83874) | Marine gutless worms symbiont microbial communities from Max Planck institute for Marine Microbiology, Germany - Olavius longissimus B... ... | reverse complement strand
GGATCCCGTACTCACCTCACCGGCTCACTCAACCTTTCTGTTTATACCTGCCGCGCTCATCTACCTGCTTATCCCTCTGGTGGGGGTTGGCGTCTTTACCTACATTATCGCTAGGCGATCGGCTCCCATGGTCCGCGCACAGCCGGATTTTCGATGGAACCGTTTCTTTGAACGGATTGTGTATACCGTCAAATATTGGCTGATGCAGTTCAAACAGCCCAGGTATCGGCTTGCCGGAGGGCTGCATATTCTCCTTTTTGCCGGTTTTCTTGCGCTGGGGATCCGTTCGATATCACTGGTCATTCTCGGATTCTATGATGGGTTTGTGTTCCCTGGCCTGGAGGGCTGGGTGGGGCATGTATACAGCGTGCTCAAAGATTACATGGCCACAACGGTGTTTGTTGTGGTTGTCATTGCCGCGGTTCGGCGGCTTTTTTACATGCCCGATCGATACCGCGTACCTGAAAAATATGGGAAAGAGCACACGGCAGAGGCCATCCTGGTGCTCGGATTCATTGCCATACTGATGGTGAGTGAGAGCCTGTTTGAAGCGAGCCATGCCGCGGCACAGATACAGGCCGGCGTCACTCCTGAATTTATCGCGCCGTTGTCCTTGCCCTGGTTTTTTAAACTGGCCATGTCAGGCACTTCTGTCGAAAGCCTTCAGAGTATCCACCTGCTCTCGTATTTTATTCATGATGTCACCTTCTTTACGTTTCTGTGCTTTCTGCCCTTGGGTAAGCATTTTCACGTGGTGACCTCCTTGTTTAACGTGTTCTTTATGAAGCTCGATAAAGGGAGTGTGAAACCGGTGCGATGGGGCGTCGCCGACGAAGCGCTGGACGATCTGGACTCGTTCGGTGTGAAATATTTCGAGGATTTCACCTGGAAGCATATCCTGGATTTTTACTCGTGTGCCGATTGCGGCCGATGTTCCGACAACTGCCCGGCGAACGCCGCCGGACGTCCCCTGTCTCCGCGATTTATCTCCATCAAGGGAAGGGACTATTGTTTTCACCACTATCCACTGCGCGACAATTTTATGCCTCCTGAGCCCCTGATGGAAGGCACGTACGAAGATGATGAGATATGGTCCTGTACCACCTGCGGCGCCTGTGAGGAAGAGTGCCCGCTGATGATCGAATATATCGACAAGATCGTCGATCTGCGTCGGGGGATGGTCGATGATGGGAACGTTCCCCAGTCCCTCCAGAAACCTCTCCGAGCCCTTGAAAAACGCGGGAATCCCTATGGGAAGATGGAAAAAAAGCGGGCTGACTGGATCAAGGGAGACGGGTTCCCGGAGGATCGCCAGGTGACGGTGCTCGGAAAAAAAGAGACCGCCGATACCTTGTATTTCGTCGACAGTGTTACCTCCTATGACGATCGTATTCAGGAAATTGGGCGGGCCACTGCCCAGGTACTCTTTGCCGCTGGAGAGGATTTCGGCATTCTGGGCCGCCTCGAAAAGGACAGTGGGCACGACGTGCGGCGGTTCGGCGAGGAGATGCTCTTTCAGGCCCTGAGGGATGAAAATACCGACGCCATCCTGAATTCGGGTGTCCGGCGCATTGTCACCGCTGATCCCCACGCCTATAATGCGCTGCTCAAGGATTACACGGGCCTCCCACGGGTGGAGCATATCAGCCAGGTCATGGCCCGGGCGATTGCCCGGGGCAGGCTCAGACTCCGGGCTGTGGAAAATCCGGAAGCCATATACACCTATCACGATCCGTGTTATCTGGGGCGGCACAACAGTCTGTATGATATCCCCCGGGATGTCATCGATGCCATTCCGGGACTGCGTCGGGTTGAAATGGACCGATGCCGGGATCGATCTTTTTGCTGCGGTGGCGGCGGTCTGATGTTATTTTATGAACCGATCGAGGAAACCCGGATGGGCCGGCTGCGGGTGGAAATGGCCAAGGCCGCCGGGGCCGATGTGATCGTGACGGCCTGCCCTTTCTGTATGGTCAACATCGAGGATGCCATCAAGACCAGCGGCCTGGAGGGTCAGATGGTCGCCGTGGATTTGTCTGAATTGATCGCAAGGCATCTGGTCCTTTGATCGGAACCTGTCATGATCGCGATCTAAACGATATTATTAATGCATCATGTAATCTGGAGGAAGCCAATGGAAATTTTGGTCTGTGTGAAAAGAGTTCCGGACAGCGCTGAAAATGAGATCGAAGTCAATCGGGACGGGACCGACATCGAACGCGACGATCTGGTCTACTCGGTCAACGAATGGGACAACTATGCAGTGGAAGAAGCGATTCAGATCCGGGACAAGGTCGGTGGAAAGGTCACCGTGGTGTCCATCGGTGATGAAGACGCCGAAGAGGTGATTCGCCGGGAGATGGCGATGGGTGCCGATGACGGGATTCACCTTTCGGATGAGGTTTTTGAAGGATCGGACGGTAAAGGATTTGCGACCATTCTAAAGGCGGTTGTGGATCAGGGACAATATGATCTGATCCTTACCGGAGCCCAGGCGGATGACGGGGCCGGGCAGGTGGGCGGTATGCTTGCTGCCATGCTGGATTACCCTTACGCATCCCTGGTGAATCTGATCGAAATTCTCGATGACAAGAAAATCAAGGTCGGGCGTGAAATCGCCGGAGGCAACCAGGAAATGAATGAAATCGATCTTCCCTGCGTGCTGTCCATTCAGACCGGTATCAACGAGCCCCGGTATGTCGGCATTCGCGGCATCCGCAAAGTGGCCTCCATCGATATACCGGTAAAGGGGGCCGGCGATCTCGGCATCGCCTCGGATGCCATCGGCACCCCGGCAGCGAAGGTCAAACGGGAGGACTATTTCGTTCCGGAACTGGGCGAAGGTGCGGAAATGCTGGAAGGCAGCACCGAAGAGATCATCGAAAAAATGATTGAACTTCTGAAGGCCAAAGGAGGGTTCAAATAATGCCTGAGCAGATTTTTGCCTATATTCTTCATAAAGACGGAAACGTCGATGATACGGCTTTGGAACTGACCAATGCGGCCAACGCCATTTCTCCGGAGAGCCCTGTCGTGGCTGTGGTTGCGGGCTCCGGCGATGAACTCCAGGCCGTGTGCGACAAAGTGGCCAAAACATACCCTGAGGTATGGAAGATAGACAGTGACGCGCTGACGTATATCAATGCCGAGGTCCTCCGGGGTCTTCTGGTCCGCATACTGCCGAAGGGCTCGGTGGTACTCCTTGCCCACGAGCATTTTGGCATGGACATGTCCCCGGGGCTGTCGGTCAAACTGGATGCCGCCTACCTTACCGACGCTACGGCATTCGAAGGCCTGGACGGAGGCATGCTCAAGGCGGTTCGCGAGGAGTACTCCGGTATGGTCAGCACCCACGTCACCTGTGACATCACCAACGGGGCGGTCATTACCATCCGGCCGGGGGCGTTTCAGCCCGATGAGAGTCAGGGGGCCGGCGGAAACGTCGTGGACAAGACCGATGAGGCCCTGGACGGCGGAGTCCCCGGCGACAACCGTCGCTATCTGGAGGTCGTGGAAGCCGAGGTCGGGGACGTGGATATCACGAAATCCGAAGTGCTGGTATCCGTGGGACGCGGCATCGAAGATGAAGACAATCTGGAAATCGTATTCGACCTGGCCGAAGCGATGGGTGCCGACGTGTCTTGTTCACGGCCGATCGTGGATGCCAAATGGCTGGAAAAGTCACGACAGGTCGGCACTTCCGGCCAGACCGTGAAACCGAAAGTCTATCTGGCATGCGGCATCAGCGGTTCTTTTCAACATATGGGCGGGATCAAGGGGGCACCATTTATCATCGCCATCAACAAGAATGCCAAGGCCCCTATCTTCCAGGTGGCTGATGTGGGCGTGGTGGCCGATATTCTTGATTTTCTCCCGGAACTGGCCGATGCCATCAGCGATACGAAATAACCTCTGTTAACCGTCGTGTGTTCACATCCGGCCGGCGCGTCCCCCATCTTCAAAGGAGCATCCCATGTAGGAGATGGCAGGATCCGCCGGCCGTTTTCACTTCTTTCACCCGAAAGAGGCTCCAGTGAAGCGGATCTCCGGCAACATCGACCGGGATACCCGATGACGGATGCCTGCTCCGTGAATACCCTGCCAACAGACTCTATCATGACTCCCAGGCACGCCGTAAGTCACGTATCCTTTGGAAATGGCACAATATTGTGTGCCTTTCAGACCAATATGTGGCCCTATCCCCTGATACCGGCATCCTGAAAGCGTCACGTCCTTTCTGGCAGAATCATAACCCTCTGGAATCATATTATAAAATATACAGACCAGGTCGCGGTCCCATTCCCGGCATTGAACTTGCTATCAATGGTATCGGCATGGCCCTCTCGGAAACTTCCGTACGCCGGTCGCTCAACTTCGAAAACGGCAAATAGGGTGGATTATGTATCCACATCAGTCACTTCTTGTCATATTAACGCCCTTGTTACTCCGGGATAAGTCCGGACTGCTGGTCGTCCATGGGGAATTCGGATTTAGTGCCGACATCTACCTGTGGGCCGGATGTGTGATCCACTGTGAGCATGATCTGCTGACCGGAGCCGGTGCCGCCAGGTCCATTGCCAAGCGGGCCATCACATCGACGCAGTTTTCCCGAGGGTGAGCCCGGAAATTCTATCGCCGATGAACATCAACACCCATGATTTTTTAAGCATGTTGAGGAAGGCCGAACAGACCTGGGAAGCCGTTCGAGGCGTCATCCCGAGTTGGGAGGCCGTTTTTGCGCTGGAAAAGGAGAACTGGACGACGGAGAATGTCACACCGATACAGATGAGGGTACTCAATGCGCTCAATGGACGCCGTTCTGTCGGCCAGGTTATCTGGACCACCGGGCTTCCCGATCTGGACGTTTTTCGGACGATTTACTGGTATTTACGTCGACGTCTGATCCGGATGGTCCCTGAAGAAAAGCCGATGGAAAACCGTTTTCGCGATCAACTCTTGAATTACATGAAGCAAACGCTGACCGATCTCGTCGGCCCTGCCGCAGACAATGTCCTCAATAATGCCTTCGACGCCATCGAGACAAGGCCGGAACGTCTTTCAGACAGGCAACTGTCTTCTTTAGTCCGGGCCATCTGCAGTCGGCTGGACATTAAGGAGCGGCGCAATTTTCATTCCTGGGCTGGCGGGATGAGCTATCAGAGTCTATACGATTCTGCCGGATAGGAGCCTTTTGGACTATGGCACTCAGATACAAATCCATACTGGAAACCCTTTCACTGCTGGTTGATGGCGGGAAAACCGGCATGCTCGTGATTTACGGCCGTTTCGACTTCAAGGCGAGAATATACCTGAGGGCCGGTTGTGTGTTTCATGCCGAATGCGGACACCAGTTCGGCGCCCATGCGATCCGGTCCATCGCCAAGCGCAAGGCGGTAATGACCCTTTTCGTTCCGGACAGAGGCCCGGATACGGTCACACGAACCCGATTCAGCACAGACGAGGTACTGTATTGTTTCAAACAGGCGGATCGGGTCTGGGATATTCTCCATAAAATGATTTCCAGCTACAACGCCGTGTTCGAGCTTGCCAAGGGCGCCCAGTACGATTCCGTGGAACAAACCCACCGGATCGTGTTATCGGCCTTGGACGGATGCCGTACCGTTCACCAGGTGATCCGGGACACCACTATTGCAGAGATGGATGTGCTGCATATCCTCTTTTTTATTCCGGAGTGGGCCTGATACGACGGTGGGACTTCGAGGAAGGGGAGCCTTCCAACAGCTGCCGGAAGTTCATCGGTAAATTACGAGAAGAACTGCGCCGATCGATGCCCTCATCCATGCTCCCCATGGGTGGCCCCGCCGTTTCCTGATCGCCGTCTGAACCCCGGACCGGTAGATTCTTTCAGAAGATATTTGTTACAAGAGCCAGCAACGCTCAGAAGAAGTTCCCTCTTCTGGGCGCAGCGCTTCGCCGTTGACAGGCATCATACGGTTATCGACGAACAGTCACTTTTTCCATGACCACGGGCGAAACCGGTCGATCCCCGGGGCCGGTTTGAACCTTTCCGATTTTCTGCACGACCTCGATGCCTTTTGTAACCTTGCCAAACACCGAATGACGATTATTCAGGTGGGGCGTCGGTCCCAGGGTCACAAAAAACTGACTGCCATTGCTGTCGGGACCGGCATTGGCCATGGACAAAATACCTTCGCCATCATGCCGCAGGTCCGAATCGAACTCATCGCCAAAGCGATAGCCGGGGCCGCCCATTCCGCTGCCCTCCGGGCACCCGCCCTGGATAACGAATCCATCGATCACCCGGTGAAACGTGAGCCCGTCATAGAAGTTGGTTTTTCGATCCGTTTCCTGACGGCCTTCGGCAAGATTGATGAAATTCCAGACGGTTTCCGGACACTCCTTGGCATACAGCTCTGCCTCGAAGGTGCCAAGATTTGTTTCAAACACTGCCGTTGCCCGGTCAATATCCTCTTTGTAATCGCTTTTCTGATACGCCATTATATCTCCTCATTGGTTTCGTGATTCACAACAGACAGAAGGCAATCTAATTATCCGATACCCCTCTTGCAACGCCCCCTCAGTCGATAGTCCGGAAATCGCCGGACATGGGAGGGACGGCGAAGAAGTTGAAAACGGGGCTGCCTCCGCTGTTTCTGTGGGGATTGCCGGGATGCGCCTCGTCCGAGGTACCGCCGGTGGGCTATGATTCGTACATCGCATCGATCCGGTCCTGATAGTGATCCGCGGCGCGACCCTTTCGGACCTTCATGGTAGGCGTGAGCATCCCGTTGTCCACCGTAAACTCCGGAACGAGGGCGATTTTTTTGATGGCCTCGAAGGAGGCCAACTGCCGGTTGCGTCGCTTGATTTCACTTTCCATCAGTCGGATAATCTCCGGGTGCGCCATCAGATCATCCGTGCCGGAGTGCGGGATGTGGTTTCGTTGTGCGTATTCTTCGATAGTGTCGTTATTGATGGTGACCAGCGCTGTAAGGTAGGGACGGCGGTCCCCAATAACACTGATCTGGTTGATGTACTTGCTCGTAAGCATGATTCCCTCGATTCGGGCGGGAGCGATATTCTTTCCCCCGGCGGTGACGATAATCTCTTTTTTTCTCCCGGTGATTCGTAAAAAGTTGTCCTCGTCGATGTCACCAAGATCCCCCGTTAGGAGCCAACCGTCCTCGGTGATCATTTCCGCCGTCTCCTCGGGCATTTTGTAATATCCCTTCATAACATTGCGGCCACGGAACATATTCTCGCCATCCGGGGCAGCCTTTTGTTCGATACCGGGCCCCGGGGGGCCGACCCATCCAAACCGGTAATCCGTGTAACGGTTCAGGTTGGTAAATGAGGTGTTCTCGGTCATTCCGATACCCTCAACAATCAGGACGCCGGCGCCGTGGAAGAACTTTCCGATGTCCGGATTTAATGGGGCCGCGCCGCTGATGCACCACCGGACCCGGCCGCCCAGCCTGCTCGAATTTTCTGGAACACCAGGCGATCGGCCAGACTGTATTGTAATTTGAACAGGATGGGTTCCGGCAGCTTGTGGCGTTTGAGATAGCTCATCTGCAGAGCGATTTTTTGCGCCCATTTGAAGATGCGCCATGTCATTCCGCCCTTGGTCTCGGCCGTTCCCACAATTTTCGTATACACTTTCTCATAAATTCGGGGAACGCTGGGAAACCATGTTGGCCGGGCTGCCTTCAGGTCCTCTGCAAGCGTGTCCAGACTTCGGGTGAACGTCATCGTGCATCCGGACAACAACGCCGTGTAGACACAGGTCCGGGCAAACACATGGGCCAGGGGAAGAAACAGGCAGACCCTGTCATCTTCCTTCCAGTAGACGCTTTTCTCCACGGACTGGGCGGTGAAGGTAATGTTGTCGTGGGTGAGCATGGCCCCTTTGGGGACACCGGTGGTGCCGGAGGTGTAGACGATGGCGGCGATATCATCCGGCGTCACATTGTCTGCCATGGACAATACAGTGGTGTCCGGCATGTCCTTTCCGATGGCCATGAACGACGAAAAATCCAATATCCCATCATCGTCGGCTGGAGCATCCCCCCTGAACAGAATGATCTTTTCGATATTCGGGAGGTCGTTCCGCACGAATAGCAATTTTTCGAGCTGGACGTTGTCTTCAGCAAAGATCATTATAGCGTCGGAATGATCAATGATATAACGGCATTCCTCAGCCGGGAGCGAGTGGTAGATGCCCACGGTCACCGCCCCGATGGCTGCCAGTGCCAGGTCGATGAGAACCCACCGGTAGCAGGAATAGCTGACAATGCTCACCTTGTCGTTTTTACGGACACCGAGTGCCAGGAAACTTTTGGCGGCTTGAAGGACCTCCGCATGGAACTGATCCCAGGTAACGGAATCCGTTTCCCCGGAGTCGTCAAACCACGCGTAGGCCGGATGTGGCCCGCGCCGGTCAACCGTTTCCCGAAGCATGTGATGGATGTTGCGGTAGTCTTTAAATTGTTCCATAAGCCACCCGTGCTAGTCATGATGATGAATGCTAGGCGTGAATACCACAGAATGACCGGTGATTCAATTCATTGGCGAGCCCATGATACGCGCATATTCCCCACGTTGACAAACTAGTAGAATAGGTGTACGCCGAAACTCCATGAAACTGGATTGGAAATGACCACCGGGACGATCACGTGTCTGAAACAAGCCGGCGTCGATTTTGAAGTGATGATCTATGGACGCTATCGTTTCCGTCCTGAAGAGCCGAATTGCCCGAGTTGCCCATGTGTGAACATCGAATCGTCCGGGTCGGCGCCGATCAGGAGCCTTCTCCGGGGGGCACCGCTTCCGGAGCGTTGGTGACATATTCCTGGTAGTCCGGGAAGGCGCAAATACGGTCGTATTCTTGCAGCAAGGCCTTTCGCCCCTCCCGATCATATCGGGAAGCGAGGATCCGTTTCAATGACATCAATATATCCAGATCAACCTGATGTTTGATAAACCGAAATACCGTTGGGGACAGCATGAAGTCGGTTTTGGACCGCAATAGCAAAATCCGGTATACGGTCAGGGGGCGGCTGTAGAACACCGGTGAGTGGAATTCCATCAGGCGCTTTTCGATATCATGGACCGCTCCGCCGTCATACAGTTGTTTTCGCCGGACATCATAGATCAGTGTATTCATCGTAAAGTCAATGGATGCCATCAGGTTGTTCAGCGAAGGCAACAGGCGATTTTTCCGGAGAATAACAAAGTCCTTGAGCAGGCATATGTCAAACGAGACAGGGCATGTTCCGGGATGCCATGCAAGACCGCCCAGGTCGGTGACGGTCGAAGGCTGAAGGGTAGGCAGTGAATGACAATTGCCGAGAAAGATATCGATGTCTACAGTAATAGGGGGCCTGCCGTAAATCATTTCGATAACAAGGTTTCGCAGGGCCCCTCCCACAATATAGACATCCGTTTGTGACGGTAGGATTTCCAGCAGATGCCCCAAGGCTTCCGAAATCCGGGATTCGGCAAGATATGACACCACCCGGTCCTGAGTTTGCCGTGTTTTTGATGGGACGCATGACCGGGTTTTGGCGTGTCGGGCCGGGTCGATCCGCCGAGGGCGCTGTGAACTCCGGCCGGACGCCCGACGCTTTGTCATTTCGGTTTTCATCGGAAAAACGATTTGTCTTCCGCGCCGGCACGAGGCGCGGCAGCAGATTCGCGAAAATGCATTCAAGCTTCAAAGCATGAATGCTTCGCGTCTTTTGGGAGAAAAGGATTCGTGCAATGATCGGATCAGGGCTCTGAAATTCCCAAATTGTAAATTTCATACTCCGTCGGATCTTCCAGAATCGGTTCCAGTTTGCTCTCATTGGATTTGCGTTCCGGACTCGCCTTCCACGCTTCCCAATCCTCAAAGGTTCGCCACATGGACATGACCGTTACCCGATTCGGGTCATGATAATTGCTGAGGGTTTCGGATGAGACATATCCGCTGAAACCCATGGCTTCAAACCTGGCTTTTCTGATAAGACGGGTGATCTTGGGAGTGTTTCCGGGTTTATAACGCCGTTTAATGAGAATCTTTACCGCCATTTTGGCCTCCTTTGCCTTCCGGTTACCGGATATAAGTTTCCCGAATGCACTTATCTAAAAAGCTCCAGTAGGGACATTTAACCACGAAGGACACCAGCCGTTGCTGAAGCTTCAGGCTTCGCTCGAATGAGCTTGGGGCTTCGCCATAAGGCTTCGACCCCACAAGTCGACCCGACAAGATGGCACGGCAGGCGAAGATCACGAAGAGAACTAGCCTAATTTGATGTTGTTCCCTTCGTGCTCTTCGTGGCGCGAAAAACACATAATTCAGGTAACTTGTACTTTATGGAGAACCGCGTTCATGAACTCGATAGCGAGAAAGAAAAGACAGGATCCGATGCGGGGGAATGCAGACGATACCCGGAATATCAGAGATAATCGTTTTAATGTGATCGCAGAGGCAAGTTGAACGTCACGCCGGAGAGTGCCGAAATTGGTGCCTTTAATCCGTCTGTTTATGTACAAATTTTAAGATTCGCGGGAAAGCTTGTCAATTCGGACTGCAGTGCTCCAAACACCGCAAGGAAAGGCACCCAGGCCTGTTCAGATGAGACGCGCTGCGTCTTATACCGATAAAAAAAAATTCCGATTCTGAAAGGCATCAGGCCGGTACAGCATGTCTGGTCGACTTGTCCCGTCATAGCTCGAAGAGCGGAGTCGGAAGCTTCAGCGAAGACTGATGCCTGGCCCTACATTACGCAGAATCTCTTTTTTTCGTAAGGCGGGGCATTGGTCTTCGCCAAGGCTTCGCCCCAACACGCCGTACCCGCCGTCAAACATAACAATACGTGCACAAGGTTGGAATCGAAAGGGAATTCTGGAAAATGCTATAGCGGCCGCTGACGTGACATCAAGGTCATCGTTCCGAAGCAGCACGATCAGGGGAAGGTCGATTCTGGAAAATCGGGGGCGTATTTGATAAACATCAGCACATGAAGATTCCCTCCAAACAGCAGTGCTTCGAGCTACTTTTCAGGATGGATGCCCTCGAGCATATCGTGGCGCATTCCATCCAGGTGGGTCGTGTGGCGTTATTATTACAGGAAAATCTGAACAGTTCCGGCCTCGTGCTGAATCGTAGTCTAATACAGGCATCTGCCTTGCTCCACGATATTACCAAAACACGGAGCCTCAAGACCGGGGAATTCCACTCCCAGACAGGAGCGGATCTGCTTGGCAGCGAGGGATATCCGGACGTCGGGGACATTGTGCGGCAGCACGTTCGTTTGGATAGCTATTCCAGCAATGACGGTATCACCGAGGCGGCCATCGTCAACTATGCGGACAAGCGGGTGCTCCATGATCGGATCGTTTCCTTGGAAACACGCATGGAGTACATTTTGGAAAAATACGGGAACCGGCCAGACCTATTGGGTAGACTAAATCGGTTGTGGAAGCAGACGTTGCATCTGGAGGAGCAAATTTTTCGTCATATGCCCTTTGGGCCGGAAAGCATCGCATCCCGAATTGTTCCTGCGGGTTGTGACTCGGAGATGAGAGACTATTTCAGGATAACCGAAATCAGGAGGAGACCCCATGAATGACATCCAAAAAATACACCATCGAACGGAAACAAATTGCCATTCGGCTGCTTTACACGATTCTGAATGTTGTGGTGCTGGAAATCCTGAAAGTCATCATCCAGGTAACGGTGATCTTTCAATATGTATACCTGTTCATCACCCGGACCTATAATTCCCCTATACGGAATTTTTCAAATAAAATAGCTACTTATGCCTATAGAGTGATTCGATACCTGAGTCTAAATGACAATACGATTCCATTTCCGTTTAGCGAGTTTCCGCCCGAGATCGAGCCGCCGGAGCAGGAAGTCACCTTCTGAATCTTGGCATCCTCCGTTTGGTGAGATACCAAGATAAATCTTGGCATCTCATGATGTCTTTTCTGCAAGCAAAGCTGAGATGCGTTAAATTACATTACTTAAAAAAATAATTAAAATAGTAATAAATTTTTTCTTGACATGTCGCTTATGGAAGTTATCGTATTGTCATGAAACTCTGGCTGCCGTCTGCAGCAATCCGTAGACAAGAAAAATTTTATGGAGGTGTACAGATGAACTTGGTGAGATGGAATCCTTTTAACGACATGCTTTACTTCAGAAATCGTTTCAACCGTTTATTCGATGAATCGAAGTTTCCGGCACTCGGTTCGGAAGACGGTGTTGCTCTGTCGAACTGGAACCCGGTGGTCGATATCTTTGACAAAGATGACAATATCGTCATTACGGCCGAACTTCCCGGAGTGGATAAAGAAAACGTTTCTGTGGATATCAAGGAGCGCGTGCTGACGCTCAGCGGCGAGCGTTCCGGCGAGAATGAGGTCAAGGAAGACAATTATTACCGGCGTGAGCGGGTTTACGGCAGTTTCAAGAGATCGTTTACCCTTCCTGGAAACGTCGATTCGGACAAGATAGCGGCGGAATTCAAGGATGGTGTCCTTAAGATCGAGGTGCCAAAACCGGATAAGATGACTCCCAAGCAGATTACCATCCATTAAGATCCATGGAGATTTTACACTCTGGAATCCGAGTGGGGCCGGCAATGTGCCGGCCCCTTTTTTTTGTTTCCTTGACAATCGGTTGCCGGTTATAAAACTAAGATATCCGTTGACGTTGCCCGGAACACGACAAGACGATTTCCGGAACACTGTTCTGCTTCCCGACCTCAACCTGCGGGGGCTGTCCATTTAGCGAGCGTTATGACTCCGTTCCGAAACACCGACCGCCGCGTCACTGTCAATGGGAACATCTTTATGGAAACGGTTATACGCTGTGTGCTGTTTCACGTTCCGAGTCGTGACAAAACAGAGAGATTCGCCACAACACCATCAAAAAAAAGGAGTTCGAGCCATGGTTATCGGAAAGGATCAGGAGGTTGAGGCTATAACCATCGACAGTCCCGAAGTGAAAAATGCCAAGATTAAGGTGCTCATTTCGCCCGATGAGGGCTGGACGGACCATGTCATGCGAGTGATCGAATTGGGTGATGGCGAAGGTTACAGCCGAAAGCATACCCATGACTGGCCCCATATCAATTATGTTCTCGAGGGCCAGGGGATTCTGCATGTGGATGGGAAAGATACACCTGTGGAGGCCGGCTCCTACGCCTTTGTTCCCCCGGGGAGTCATCACCAGTTTCGAAATGCGGGTTCCGGTACGTTCCACTTCATTTGCATCGTACCCAAGGAAGGGCATATTACCTAAGCCGAAGGCGTTTCTGGAGGTATCCCCTTTCCGACGCCAGGTTGGATTCAGCAGGGATTGCCGACTATGGGGACAGCATTTTCGTAATGCGTCGGTCTTTTTCCAGCCAGAGATCGTTCAGCCACTGCTGAAGTCTCCCGCGAAAAAAATGGTCGTTTGTGTAGTCGCCAATCAGCTCAGAACTGACCGGCAGGGACTGAACGTGGACCTTAATTTCATGAATTTTGCCGCAGAGTAGGGACCAGAAGCTTCGTTGATCGCCCGTGTAGACAATGGTGACATCCAGTATCCGGTGAATTTGATCCCCCATCGCCCCAAGGACGAATGCCGTCCCTCCGGCCTTTGGTTTAAGAAGGTGAACATAGGGTGACCTCTGGATGTTGTGTTTTTTATCCGTAAACCGGGTCCCCTCTGCAAAATTCATGATCGAAACGGGGACCTGCTTAAATTTCTCACAAGCCTTGCGGGTGATCTCAAAATCTTTTCCTCGAAGGTGCGGCTTCTTCTCCAACACACTTCTCCCATAGCGCTTGATGAAAGGATAATCCAACGCCCACCAGACCTGACCAAGGAGCGGGAACCAGAACAGTTCCTTTTTAATAAAAAACTTCAGAAAGGGAATTTTACGAAAAAAGATCCTCTGGAGTACCAGAATATCCACCCAGGACTGGTGATTGGAAAGGATCAGATACCAGCTTTTTAGGTTCAGTGCCTCAAGACCCTGAACATCGAATCGGATGCCGGTGATGACATTCTGGGTCAAATTGTTGATCCGGATCCAGTTTTCAGCGATGGCGGTGAGTATCCGGCTGCACGCCCTCCGCCAGGCGGCGACAGGGATAGCGGCTTTAACAAAAGCCATAATGAGCAGGGGCACTGACCAAAATACCGTGTTCGCTGCATATAAAAGCAGCCACAGTCCGCCCTTGAGATGGTCCCCCAAACGTGTCACACGAATCTTTCGTTCTTTGAGCCGGAAGACATAAAGATCCCGGGCTAGCTTTTTGTTCGTCTCTTTTTTCGTGACGATCCCAACGTTGATCTTTTCCGGGAAAATGCACCGGTTCTCCGCTTTGGATTGAATTTGCGCCGCTTTTTGGGTGCAACCGGTTCTGGCAGCACGAGCCACTCCGGGTCCGGCTCGATGCAGCTCAACTTGCGGTCGGTGAATTTTTCGATGTCGGGTATGTAAAACGCATCTGCTTCGTCGGCAAAACTGACCGATGTCCCTGTGGCACCGGCGCGTCCGGTTCTGCCGATGCGGTGAACGTAATCTTCGGGATCGCGGGGCAGGGTAAAGTTAATCACATGGTCCATGCCCTCAATGTGAACCCCCCGCCCGGCCACATCCGTGGCCACAAGTACCCGGATTTTGCTGGCCTTGAAGGCGTCAAGACGCCGCATCCGTTTGTGCTGGGGCACTTCGCCGGAGAGGATGGCGCAGTTGATCCCGTATCTTTCCAGCGTTTCCGCAAGCCGTCTCACCTCATCGCGCCGATTGCAAAACACCAGCACCCGCTCCAGGTGTTTTTGATGGATAATGTTGTACAGGAGGGCGAACTTTTCATCGGTGGTAACGATGTAGATAATCTGTTCCACTGTCTCGACCGCCACCTGCTCCGGCTCCACCTGTATGTTTACCGGATCGCGGATCCACTGGGATGCCAGGCGGGTGACTTCTTCGGGCAGCGTTGCGCTGAAAAAGAGCGTCTGGCGGTTGCTTTTTTCAGGCGTGCTATAGACTATTTTTCGGACATCCGGAATGAAACCCATGTCCAGCATCCGGTCTGCTTCGTCAATAATCAGCACTTCCACCTTTTTCAACCGAATGTCTTTGCGACGCTGAAAATCGAGTAGACGCCCGGGTGTTGCAACAACGATATCGACCGGTGCTCGATGCAGTTGTTTGAACTGCTTGTCGTATTTCATCCCCCCGAATACGGAAACCGTGTGGATGGGGATATACTTTGACAGTTCTCTGGCTTCAGCCGAAATCTGGAGCACCAGTTCGCGGGTGGGCGCCAGAACCAGTACCCGAGGGGTTCCGGTCTTTCGATCCTCCAGGGGGTAATGCAGCAGGCGTGTGATGACAGTAATTAAAAAAGCGGCTGTTTTTCCTGTACCGGTCTGAGCGCGCCCGGTGGCATCTTTCCCCGCCAGAGTGCTGGGAAGAAGCTCCGCTTGTATCGGAGTGCAATACTCAAATCCGAGATCGTAGATGGCGTGAAGCAGGGGATCCGGCAGATCCAATTCCTGAAAGCGGGTTTTGCCGTCAACCGGGGGGACATTGAATTGGGAAGCGTCCCATTCGGTCTGCTCCGTATGCACTGGCGTCTGTACCTGAGGATCCCTGGCCCGACGACGCGGTCTTCTCCGTTTACGAACAGGTTTTTTCGAACGGGATGGAATTCCCTTTCGGTCTTTGCGAGCGGGTGTGTTTTCTGATGCGGGTTTGTTCAGAGTCGTTTCCTTTACAGTTTGCGGGTCACTTTCTCGATCACCGCCAGGGCATGCTCAACCAGGTCACTGTCTGCCTGGGTTCCCATATGCCCCAGTCGGAATACCTTTTCCGCCAGCGGCCCGTAACTTCCCCCAACCGCCAGACCGTGTTCCCGAAGGCGGGTGTCGAATTCGCGCCATGGGATATCCTGGGGAACGTTCACTGCCGTTACCGTCGGTGACGACACCGCTTCGGGCAGCGGAAACAGGGAGAGGCCCATTTTGGCAAGCCTTTTCCGGCACCATGCGGCGATCTGCTCATGCCGTGCGAAGCAGTTCTCCAGGCCTTCCCTAAGGATTACGTCGGCGCCGGCATTGAGGCCGGCAATGCCATGCCAGCTAGGCGTGTAGGGAAAATAATGACTGTTCTGTGCCGTGCGGAAGGGTTTCAGCGCGTCATAGCCCTCATAACCGACATCCTCGATAATCTCCCAGGCCGTATCACTTACCGAGAGAAATGTGATATCCGACAGGGACGACAGGCATTTCTGGGAACCACCCAGGCACAGATCGATATGCCATGCATCGGTGGCCACAGGGGCGCCGCCGATGCTGGACACCGCGTCCACATACAGCAGCGGTACATCAAGGTCCTTTTTTAGACGTCCCAGGTCCTCCATGGGATTCAGTGTTCCTGACGGCGTTTCACAATGGACCGCAGTGATCATTTTGGGTCTGAATTCTCGGATGGCGGTTTCCAGGGCATCCATATCGGAGATCGTCTCGTTATATTCCAGCGGTATTTTGTGCACATGGGCACCCACCATGGCCGCCATTTCGCCAATGCCGTCGCCGAACACACCGGTGGCGACAGCCAGCACCCGGTCCCCCGGCTTCAGACAGCTTTTCAAGGCGCCCCATAGCCCGAGCATCCCT
>Ga0056111_1000085_pt1 | contig 17018 bp, 14 predicted proteins | sample WorMetloBBELIZE2_FD_83874 | JGI IMG/M metagenome (GOLD analysis project Ga0056111, IMG submission 83874) | Marine gutless worms symbiont microbial communities from Max Planck institute for Marine Microbiology, Germany - Olavius longissimus B... ... | reverse complement strand
CCCCTTGCCATGGCCCGCCTTCTGCCCGAACACAATTCTTTTTCAGCACTACTATCTCAAGGTTTGCTGTTCGTTTTCATTGGCATCCCGGGAGTATTCGATACCTTAAAGTATATCAAAATGTTATGGTTTTGGATAGGCTCGACTTCTCCTACTTTGACCTGGCGGGTAGTCATTCGTTCAAGTTTCACCGGTAATGAGGTCGCTGCGGACGCGTATCCACCAACCGAACTTACCCTTTCGACGGTTGTGGACACCGAGGGGTATTCGGGCAGTGTCGACACGTACGGTATTCGGAAAGATCCCTCTCTCCGGTGAGAGCCCCTTGCGACAACCATCATCGTAACAATTGACAATATATTCAATAAATTATATAAACTCCTGGGGAGGTGCAAAACACCATGGATGATCAACAGGCCCGACTGAAGGTCTCCGCAGCCATTCTGTCCAAGAATGCAGAAAACCATATCGAGCCATGCCTCCGCTCCATTACGTGGGTTGATGAGATCGTTCTTGTCGACGGACACAGTACCGATAGAACATGTGAAATAGCGGAACAATATGGCGCCCGGGTGGTACCGCATGATTTTGTGAGTTTTCCGGCTGAACGGGCCTTTGCCCTGGAACAGACGACCAATAATTGGGTACTGTCGCTGGATACGGATATGATAGTTCCGGTGGCCCTGGCAGAAGAAATTAAGGAGATCATGCGGAAAGGCCCTGAATACGATGGCTATCTGATCCGTTCTCTGAATCATTTTTTAGGCCGGGAGATCCGGCACTGCTCCTGGTTCGACCATCGTTTCCTCAGATTTTTTAACAAGACAAAAGGCTGTTATGATCTCTCTTACACGGTCCTGGACGGATTCAACCTCCAGGGAACGGTTGGCAAACTAAACAACTTCCTTGTGCACCATCAAACCGAATCGCTTGAGGAATATGTCCAAAAAATGGGGCGGCTGTTTGCACCGAAAACCGCCGATGAATACATCATGAAGGGCGTGAAGATTACACCGGGAAATGTACCCTGGTATTTTCTGCTGAAACCCTTTCTCGTATTTCTTCATAAGTACGTTTACAAAAGAGGATTTCTCGATGGTATCCCCGGACTGATCATTTCTCTGAACTCTGCCTATCTCTACTATTGCTGCTATGCCATCGTATGGGACCGCCAGCGAGGAACGCCCTCCTACAAGCTTGAGCGGTATCTGGGAAAAAGGGAAAACGGGAAACAGGTGTGATATGGAGCCTGCGCATCAGTCACTCGGAATTGGACCCTGGGGAATCTACGATCTCGTATTGGAGACAATGGGGCCTCTGGAAGGAAAGCGGATTCTCGACACGCCCGGAGGCGGGGGTGGATTTGCTGCGAAATTGAGCGAGATGGGGGCGTATGCGGTATCGGGCGATATTGTGCCGGGCGATGAACATGAGGTTTCACTTCGATTGGATTTAAACAACTACCTGCCGCTGCAATCTGAAAGCTTTGACATGATTACCTGCATTGAGGGGATTGAACATGTCCACAACGGGTTTCAGCTCATCTCGGAATTTGGCAGATTGGTCCGCCCGGGGGGAACCTTAATTGTGACCACCCCGAATATGCAAAACCTCCGCTCGCGGATTAAATTCCTTCTAAAGGGAACTTTTTCTGGTTTGACTCCAGGGAACTGACCGGGGTTGACCATATCAATGTCATCCCGTATTTTCTCCTAACCCACATGCTGAAAAATGTGCGCTTTGGCAACATCACGGTTCGTTACAATCGCACCATTTTTCCGTCGCTGCCGCGGCCGGTATGCAGAGTGATGCGTGGGCTGTTTCCGGCCCGCTGGGAGGGTGACGGGATGCAAAATTCCTCGATTCTGCTCAATGGAGAAGGCCTTATCGTAACGGCCCAACGGATGTAGCAGTAGATCATTTCAGGGCCCATCTTAACAGGGCGCTGCCCCAGGTAAAACCGGCCCCGAAGGCGGCCATGACGATCCAGTCCCCCATTTTCATCCGGTTTTCATGATACGCCTCGGACAAGGCGATGGGAATCGTGCCGGCGGTGGTATTGCCGTATTTATGGACATTGATCATGACCTTGTCTTCAGCGAGGCCCACTTTTTTGGCCACAGCATCGATAATCCGATAGTTGGCCTGGTGCGGTATAAACAGGCTGACATCTTCGCCGGTCAAGCCGTTTCTTTCAAGCACCTTCAAAGAAACATCGGACATTCCATTGACGGCATGCTTGTACACGGTTCTTCCATCCTGATACAGATAATGCTGTTTGTCGTTGACCGTGCTCAGGGATGCCGGTTGACGACTGCCGCCGGCGATCATATACAGGTGGTCTTCGCCAATCCCGTCCAGACGAAGAATAGAATCTTTCATTCCGGTATCTTCGTCGTCTGCTGGCTCTATCAGCGCGGCGCCGGCCCCGTCACCGAACAGAATGCAGGTATTGCGGTCTTCATAGTCGACGATGGCACTCATTTTGTCTGCTCCGATAACCAGAACCTTTTTGTACCTGCCTGACTCGATGAATTGGGCGGCGGTAGTAAAGGCGCAGAGAAAACCGGTGCAGCCGCCGTTGATGTCGTATCCCCAACAACCGGATGCTCCCAATTCCCTCTGGACAACGGCCGCCATGCTCGGTACCAGTTGATCCGGGGTAACAGTGGCCGTCAGCACCACATCCACCTCGTCGGGTGATACACCCGCATGGGCAAGGGCCATTTCCCCTGCCTTAATCGCCATGTGTGAAGTGCCCTTTTCTTTATCCAGTATACGGCGCTCTTTGATACCTGTTCGTGTCGTAATCCACGCGTCGCTGGTATCGACCATTTTTTCCAATTCGGCATTGGTCAGACGGTGTTCCGGCAGATTGTGACCGACACCGGTAATGATTGCTTTCATAAACGATCCTCCAGGCTACCCCGAACTTTCAAGAATACGCTTATCTGGAAAGCTCCAGTCGGGGAATTTTCACCACGAAGTTCACCAGCCGTCGCTGAAGCTATGGCCCGGCAGGCGAAGGTCACGAAGAAAAAGACTGCAAAATCATTTTGTTACCTTCGTGCTCGTCGTGTTCTTCGTGGTACGATATTAATTTTAGTCATTAGCTGGGGCTTTCTGGATAACCACGTTCAGGAAATCTTTTCAAACGGGGGTTAAAAGTCAAACAGCCCTAGCATAAAAACAGAGGTCGCGCAATGTTTTCTTGTGCAGATCCAAGGCCTGTTTGAGATGCTGAATTCCTGCTAATGTTCGTTCTATGTTACCACGTAATCCGGATGAATCAAAGAGCGCTATTATGGGACATGACACCGAAGTAAAAAAACTGTTGGCACGCATTTATGGCGATGAAAAGGGTGCCCGGGCGGCCCAACGCGTCCTGCCGTTGCTCGAGACATTTCCAAGGCAAGCGGATCGCAAAAGTAAAGAGGGATTTTTCTCGGAGTCGGACGTGGTGCTGATTACTTACGGCGATTCGCTCCATCAGCCGGGGGAAAAGCCCCTGACCACGCTAAAGCGATTTGCGGAAACCCATTTCCGGAGCACCTTTTCCGCGATTCATATTCTACCATTTTACCCGTATTCCTCGGATGACGGGTTTTCGGTCATCGATTTTTACCAGGTAGATCCCAAGATCGGTTCCTGGGAAGAGGTTGCCGCACTCCGGACGGATTTCGAGTTGATGGTCGATTTTGTGCTAAATCATATCTCGGCCCGGAGCGGATGGTTTAAGCGATACCTGGCGGAAACTCCCGGATACACCCAGCTGGCCATTGAGGTCGATCCCGCCGTCGATCTGTCCATGGTGGTCCGTCCCCGTTCGCTTCCCCTCCTGACCGAATGTCAGAAGGACACCGGCCAGACTGTTCATGTCTGGACCACTTTCAGCGAGAACCAGGTGGATCTGAATTATGACAGTCTCGACGTGCTGGAGCAGATGGTGCGAGTTCTGATCTTCTATGTGGAGCAGGGGGCATCCATGCTGAGGCTTGATGCCGTGGCTTACCTTTGGAAGGAGCCTGGTACTCCCTGCATCCATCTGGATGAAACTCACGCCATGGTCCAACTGTTCCGGAAAATACTGGATATTGTGGCGCCTGACGTGATTCTGATTACCGAAACCAATGTGCCCCATCAAGAGAATATCAGTTATTTCGGGGATGGCCGTAACGAAGCTCAGATGGTCTATAATTTCACCTTACCCCCTTTGCTGCTTCATACCTTTCTGACGCAGAATTCGTCCGACCTGACCCATTGGGCGGCCGGACTTGGCCAGAGTACCCCAACCACCACGTTTTTTAATTTTACGGCGTCCCACGACGGTATCGGCGTCAGACCCCTGGAGGGTATCCTCCCGGATGAATCGGTTGATTGGCTGGCGGATCATGTCCTGAAAAATGGCGGTTTGATATCCTATAAACGCAATCCGGACGGATCCGAAAGCCCCTACGAGCTCAATGTGACCTACGTGGATGCGCTTTTCGACACACACAGCGCCGGCGGTGACAGCCTCCATGCCGATCGGTTTCTGGCCTCTCAAACCATTCAGCTGTCCATGCCCGGAGTTCCTGGGATATACATTCACAGCATTCTTGGCTCTCGAAACTGGACCGATGGTGTGGCGTCGACCGGCAGGGCCAGAACAATCAACCGGGAAAAGCCGATGGTTTCCGACATTATCTCAGAACTGGAAGATCCGGAGAGTCTTCGGCACCATATCTTCAATGCTTACACCCATCGCATCCGCGTCCGGCGCCGACAGCCGGCGTTTCACCCAACAGCAGACTGCCGGGTGATCGCATTGGACCCCCGTGTGTTCGCTCTCGAGCGACGCTGCCCGGACCAGACGATTTACGCGTTGGTTAACGTTACCCCGGACACTGTCGAACTCTCGCTGCCTGAAGCGGCGTCTTCGCCACCGATGGTCGATTTGATTTCGGGCCTGGAACAGGGCACCGTTGCGATCCGCCTGGGACCTTATCAGTCGGTCTGGCTCACCCCTGGATAGGGCAAGGTAACTAAGATGAGTTCACGAAGGTACGGTTGGTGGATGAACGCCTCGACGGCCGGGCATGCATAATCTCGAAGCACGATCCGCCGTCGCCGGCGCTAAGGCGGACAAGAATCCGAAATCCGAAACAAAATTCCAAATCCAAACCACCAAAGATCCAAACAGTATCGGAATTAGATCATCTGAATTTTTGTGTTTGTTTCGATATTCGAGCTTCGAAATTCGAGCTTCGACAGCGACACTATTGATGGACAAACAGGAGCGAGTGGTGAGACGTTCACCACTGCTTACGAACCATCAAACTAGAAGGTTGGATTGATCTTTTCTCTTAGCTTTCCGGAGCATTTAAAAGTGACGACCGTGCGCTCTCTCAGAAGCAGATCATCACCGGTGGCAGGATTACGACCTCTTCGGGGTTTTTTGTGTTTTATACAAAACTTTCCGAATCCGGAGATCAGGACTTCATCGCCCTGGGAAAGACGTCCCTTGATGATGTCTAGAAGCGATTCAATGGCCTCGACCGATTTTTTCTTGGTAAACCCCAAGTCGTGAACCCTGGCAATAATATCATTTTTGGTCAACGCCATTTTAGCTTCTCGAATGTTCCAGGTGACCGGTTCATAAGTCGGCGCATTTTTTTTAACAGCGGATTAAGAGAATCTTTCAGGGGCCGCCAACCGGATTAGTCCTCTGTTTGGCCGGATGGCTCCGGGCTTTCCGGGTACAACCCGGCAACCTTTTCCATGATGGCATCGACCCGTTTCATAATTTCGTCGAGCTCCAGCTTGAGCGTCTGATCTTCGAGATCCTCCATGCATTTCCTCCTGCCTCTAATTTTCAATGTTTGTGGGATAGTATGTAAATGGCTTAAATATAATGAAATAAACGATTAGTCAAGATGGTTTGTGTCTGTTTCGTGGGGGGCTGGGGTTTTATGGATTCCGGCTCCGGGGCGATGATGGGCAGGATGACATGGAACATGGCGCCCTTGCCCGGTTCGCTGTGCACAGTAAGGGCTCCATCATGGGCATTGACAATGGCGTTCACAATCGTGAGGCCGGTGCCGGTGTGCTCGTCCGAGGTTTTTGTCGTAAAGAACGGGTCGAAGATGCGTGTCAATATTTTCGATGGAATCCCGGGCCCCGTATCCATAACGGTCAGAATAACGTATTGCCCTGGAACCAGGTTCCCATGTCGCGACACCTCTTCATCTCCAAGGACAACATCTTCAATGCTGATCTCCAGAATGCCTTCCGTGTCGCGCATGGCGTGACTGGCATTCAAAAGCAGGTGCATCAACAGGCGGTTGATACCGGCAACATCGGCGAGGATCGTATCCTGGGTCGTTGATATGTGTTGATGAATCTCGATGTCTGGGGGTATGGCAGCCTCGAGGTATCGAAGGGCGTCCTGTGCAATCGCGCTTAACCGGATGGGTTTTCGCTTCTGTTCGGTTCGTCGGCTAAACCGGAGGATCTCTTGGACCAGTTCCTGGGCTCGCCGGCAGGCGTCTGCGACCTGCTCCAGATGGTAGCGGGCCGCATGGCCGGGTGGAATTTCAGCAGCGGCCAACTCTGTATTGCTGAGTATCTTCCATAGTATCGCGCTAAAATCATGGGCGATGCCACCGGCAAAATTCCCGATGGATTCCAGCTTGTCAACCTTCCGTACCTGATGCTCCACACGTTTGGACTCCGAAATATCCTCCACGATGGCCTGAACACCGCAACTGCCATCGCCCTCATCAAACACCGGCGTCAAATGGCAACGCAGGTGAACGATTGCGTCTGTTTTCCGGAGCCGCCTTTCCAGACATGTCGGCTTTTGGTTTTCCAGGCATCGTCGCACGTCGTCGGCAATCCCGGAGTCGATGAGCTGGGGCAGGGAGGATACCTCCTTGGCCTGGAAATCGCCGTCACCGGCGATACCGAGGATGGCAAGCAGTTTTGCATTGACGGTTTCGATACGGCCAAGGGAGTTTACAAACAAAACGCCCAGCGGGGCGGTGTCCACAATGGTTTTGTAATGATCGGATGTGGTTGATCCCGCCGGCATTCGCCTTTCTTTTGGGGGAGCGGAGTTGGCGGTCATGGCCTGTCTCGGCTAATGCATCGGGGCAGCAGCGTATCCCGGATGTGACGCCAAGTTGTTGACGCTATTTGGCGTGTTCTGAACGATATCGCTTTATTGTTGGTATTCCTGTTTCAAGTACCGCAAACCGGATGTCGATGTCAATTTGTGATATGACGTCTCGTGTCCGAAATCCGATCCCATGCCGGGCGATCGAACGACAAGGTGGATTTTATGGGACAATCCGGAACCGGCAATTGTTTTTTTCGATCCTGTGCATTATGATTTCAGCGATATAAAAAAGGTTTTCGATACACGGTATCGAAAACCTTTGTATTTGATGGAGCCGACGAGCGGACTCGAACCGCTGACCTGCTGATTACGAATCAGCTGCTCTACCAGCTGAGCTACGTCGGCATAAATCCGTGGATCGTTTCAAGGTCAACGTTACTACTGTTTTTATGGGTCGAAATCAAGAAAAATCTATGACCGCTGGGATCGCGGAAGTTCTTCAATCTGGATCGATCGATCTTGAATTTACAGGGCTTTCCGGTCCGGAGCGGGCCTATCTCGTATCCCGAATCTACCGCCATTCGCAGCGGACCGTGTCGATCATGACAACCTCGGTAGAGGAAGCGCAGCGCTTCATGAACGATCTGCAGTTTTTTGCCGGGACCGGAGAATTAAATATTCTTTACTTTCCTCCCTATAATATTCTTCCGTTTAAACTTCTCTCCTACCACAGTGAAACCGCTTCGCGGCGTATTGATACCTTGTTTTCACTTCTTGAACACAAAACCCCGGCAATCCTGGTGATGACAGCATCGGCGGCGATGCAGAAAGTACTACCCCGATCGGCGCTCACTGCTTTTTCCGAGCTTGTTATGGCCGGGGAGGAGATCGACCGGGATCGATTGGTTGACAGGCTTCTCTCCGGAGGGTACGAGCCGGTCACCATCGTCGAAGAACCCGGCGAATTTTGTCTTCGGGGCGGCGTACTGGACATCTTTTCCCCAGGTTATCCGGATCCGATTCGCATCGAACAGTTCGGCGATCACGTCGATTCCATCCGGTTCTTCTCTGCTGCCACTCAAAGATCCCGTGAGGACCTGGCGGAAGCCATAATCCTGCCGGCCAAAGAGGCCGTCATCCACGAAGAGGATGTGAAACCATTGATCGCCCGGATACGGCATCGGGCGTCGGAACAAAATCTGCCGGTAACCCCTATTCGAGAGATCGTGGATCAGATTAGACACAAACGGGGTTTCCCCGGAGCCGAAAGTCATCTTCCACTGATTTATTCCGATCTCGAGACGGTCTTTTCCTATCTTCCCCAGGATACCCTATGTATCCAGTTGGAGCCGCCGAAGCTTGAAAAAGCCGCCGAGGAGGTGTCCCGGCAGATTACCGAAAGCTATCAGAGCGCATTGGAGGAAAAAAGACTCTGTGTCGCTCCGGAGTCCATGTACCTGGATTGGCCGGAGGTCCGGGAAGCTCTGGCCGAGCGCCACCATATCCGACTGAAGATGTTGCCCATGGATGACGGCAAGACCGGCCATGCCGCCGCCCGGAGCATTCCCGTCTCCGTATCGGATAATACCGAACTCCGACATGCCCTGCAAAGCCAGGGCGGTGGTGAAAATCTGCTTCACCCTCTGGTCGAATGGATTCAACGGCACCAGGCGGCTCCAGATACGGTGCTGTTGGTGTGCCGGTCGCGCAGACAGGCGGAACGCCTCGCATCTCTGTTGCAGCCCTATAACCTTAACCCGGAAATCCTTGAAGATTATCCAGCCCGACCGGACACCCGGGGGAAGTGTTTTATTTGCCAGGGGCAGCTCTCCGCCGGTTTCGTCTGGCATGAAGAGTTCCTGGCCATCGCCACCGAGAATGACATCTTTGGCGCCAAGCCCCGTCGGCGAGCCGTTCGGCGGAGATCGCCCCGAGGCGACCTGCTGGCCTTCGAGGACCTGTCGTCTGGCGATCTGGTCGTCCATGAGGAGCACGGCATCGGCCGATATGAGGGGCTCGTCAAGTTGACACTGGATGGCGTAAACAATGATTTTCTGCTCATTCTCTATAAAGGGGATGACAAGCTGTACCTCCCCGTCGACCGTATGGCCATGATTCGAAAATACAGGGGAGTCGAAGGTGTGGTTCCGCGTCTTGATAAAATGGGCGGCCGCTCATGGGACAGGACAAAGGATCGGGTCAGGCGTTCCGCAGAGAAAATTGCCGGAAAGTTGCTCAACATCTATGCCGCCCGAAAGGTGCGCAAAGGCTTTGTCTTTTCCGCCACGGACAGCTTGCTTCAGGATTTCGAGGCAGGATTTCCATACGAGGAGACCAGCGACCAACGGAACGCTATCGAAGACGTTTTCCAGGACATGATGGCCGCGACCCCAATGGATCGGCTTATTTGCGGAGATGTCGGCTACGGAAAAACCGAAGTGGCCCTGAGAGCATCGTTTGTCGCTGTATTCAACGGAAAACAGGCGGCGGTGCTGGTGCCCACGACGGTACTCGCCGAACAGCATTTTGAAACATTTACTCGGCGATTTTCGTGCTACCCGGTGAAGATCGCCTGCCTGAGCCGTTTCCGGTCGTCGAAACAGCAGCGCCACATCGTAGAAGGGGTCAAATCCGGAAAAATAGATATTGTCATCGGTACCCATCGGCTCCTGCAGCGGGATATCGGATTTTCCGACCTCGGCCTTTTGATTCTGGACGAAGAGCAGCGTTTTGGTGTCAAGCACAAGGAAACACTCAAAGCCCTTCGCAACACCGTTGATGTGTTGACGATGACAGCCACCCCGATTCCGCGGACGTTGCATCTGTCCCTGATGGGTGTTCGGGATATTAGTATCATCGGTACGCCTCCGGAGGATCGGCAAGCGATTATTACCTACCTGTCGGAATTTAATGAGACCGTTATTCGGGAGGCAATTTACAAAGAACTCGCCCGGGGGGGACAGATATTCTTCATTCATAATAACATCGCCAGCATCGACCGCATTGCCGCAAAACTCCAGCATCTCGTACCTCAAGTGCGACTGGATGTGGCCCACGGCCGTCTGAGCGAAGACGCTCTCGAAGCGGCCATGTTCCGATTCGTCAATAAAGAAATCGATATGCTGGTGTGTACCACCATCGTGGAATCCGGCCTCGACATCCCCTCTGCCAACACCATTCTGGTAAACCGGGCCGATCGGTTCGGGCTGGCCCAGATGTATCAACTCAGAGGACGTGTGGGGCGCTCTGATGAGCAAGCCTATGCCTATCTGTTTATTCCCCCGGAGAGCACCCTGGGCCGGGATGCCCTCAAACGATTGAAAGTGCTCATGGAGCACAGCGATCTGGGCTCGGGCTTTCAAATCGCGATGAATGATCTGAAAATTCGGGGCGGCGGCACCATTCTAGGGGCATCCCAATCAGGGCATATATCCGCTGTCGGATATGATATGTTCCTGAAGCTTATGGAGGATGCCATATCGAAAATGAAAGGAGAGCCGGTCCGGGAAACACTTGATCCCGAGATCCATTTGCCGATCGCTGCCTATATTCCGGAAACCTATATTGAGGATATCGATCAACGCTTGACAGTGTACCGGCGTCTCTCCCGACTGGGTCAGCTGCGGGAACTTACCGAGTTCAAAGAGGAGCTGCTGGACCGCTTCGGGCCGTTGCCCCAGGAGGCGGAAAATCTGTTGATGAAAATGCTGCTTAAAATATTGGCCAGACGGTGTGGTGTCAAACGGCTGGATATCAACGACGTCCAGGTTCATCTGCATTTTTCCCAGGACCATATGACGCATCCTTCGGAGCTCATCGATGTGGTTCAGGAATCCCCGGATCGATTTCAGTTGACTCCCGACGCCGTCATGAAGGTTCGACTCTCTCGGAAAGAATCCGGTAAGCCTTTCGCACCGGTGAAAAATATCTTGAAACTCATCGATCAACATGTTAGTTTCGGGAATTTAACATGTAGAAATCATTGATCTTTCATGTAAAAAGAAGACGAATATGGCGACTGGACCAGGGAGCATCAGGGGCGACGAGTGTGGAATTCTGCCGTGATATTAAAGCGGTCTATGACTGTTGTGGCAGCTGTCATCATCGTGGGATCGATGCTGGCATGCGGGGATCCGGAAACCCAAAACCGGGACGAATACCTCATCCGGGTGCGGGATAATGCCGTTACGGTTATCGAGTTTCAGAGGGCTGTTGAACTGGCGAAGGCGGCTTATCCCCATAGTGCGCTACAGAATTCGGATGTGTTAAAAGCGCTCCAGAAGCGCGTCCTTCGAGAACTTGTCGAGCGGACGATTTTCGAAGAGCGGGCAAAGGATCTCAACATCACTGTAAGCCCTGAGGATATGGACAAGGCGCTGGAGGGTGTAAAAAAAGATTTTCCAGACGGTACTTTCGAAGAAACGTTGCTCGAGCAGGCGGTATCCTATCCGTCATGGGAAGATGGGCTAAAAACACGATTGATGATCGAAAAAGTTGTCAACCGAGACCTGGTAAGCAATATCGTCATTACCACCGACGAGATTGAGGCGTATTACCGAAATCACTGGCAGGAATTGGAAAAATCCAGACCGGATGGGACGGCGGCATCATTGGATGAGACGATTATACGAAATTTGCGACGGCAAAAAGCTGAGGAGGCTTATGAAGGCTATGTCCATAAGCTTCATGAAACATATCCCGTTGAAATCAACACTGAAAAGTGGCAGGGCATTTTCGGATCCGGATAACAGACCCGATCCTTACATGCACGGACGATGTCCCGTGAAAAAGGGCTGGTTGGGAAGTTTGCCCCGACTCAGATACGCGATACGTTTGTGTGTCTGGCTGCTCATCGGATCTCTGGCCGTGAATTCGGCAAAGGCTGCGGAAGTGGTTGACCGGATTGTTGCGGTGGTCAACGACGACATCATTCTCCTGTCCGATGTGAACAACCTGGTGAATCCGTACGCGGAAAAAGTTCGGGCCATGGGGTATCCGGAAGAGCAACAGGCCCGGATGATTTATCAGATTCGCGAGGATATTATAAAAAATATGATCGAGCAAAAATTGACCGATCAACAAGTGGAGAAGTACGGTCTCACCGTCAGTGAGGGAGAAATCACCCGTGCCATCGAACGCCTGAAGGAACGACGCTCACTTACGGATGAAGATCTCCGGAGGGGACTTGCCACGGACAATCTGACGATGGAGGAATTTCGTCGTCAAATGAAAGATCAATTATTACGCACACGGCTGGTGGATTATGAAGTAAAATCCCGGATTGTGGTTACCGAGGAGGATATCAAGGAATACTACCACAAACATCCGGAGATTTACGGCGGCCAGAAACAAATCCATCTGCGAAACATTATCATGCGTGTTTCGGGTTATGCGAGTGTGGATGAACGTCGTATCGTAAAAGAAAAGATAAATAAAGTCTACGCCCAACTGGAAGCCGGAGCGGACTTTGCGGAAATGGCCCGGCGCTTTTCGGAATCGTCCCTGGCGGCAGATGGGGGCGATCTCGGCCTCTTCAAACTGGAGGATATGGCGCCTTCACTCAGGGAGGCCATAGAAAAAACCGAGGCCGGCAGTTTTACACCGATCCTTGATACCGATCAGGGATATCAGATTTTCTACGTCGAACGGATTGTCGCCGATCCGGCGCGTTCCCTGGAATCTGTAGAGAAGCAGATTGAGCAGAAACTGTACGAGGAGCAGCTAAACAGTAAATTCAGTGCCTGGCTGGAAGACCTTCGAAAACGGTCTCACATCAAAATAGTTCGGTAGTCTTTACATTGCTGAAATGGATTCATGCAATGCACCGGATCGTCGATAATTGAGGTATAACGATCATGGGAGAAAATGATCACCCCAAATCCTTTGGCAGGTATCTGCGATCTGTAAGAAGTGAAAAAGGGATCAGCCTGGAACAGGTTTCCTGGGAAACCCGTATCGGAGTAGAAACGCTCCAGCAGATCGAGAGTGAGGACATCGCCGGGCTTCTGGCCGAGGTCTTTGCCAAGGGCTTTATCCGCGCGTATGCCAAGGCCGTGGGCGCCGACGGGGATCGGGCGGTTCAAGCATATTCGGACAGCCTGGGCGTACACCAACGGAGCGCCCGTTCTGAAGCAGATTTATCCCGTTATTCCAAACGTTTTTGGCCCCACCTGCTCATGTCGCTGGGCATTATTGTCGGATTGATGACCCTATCCATTTCGATGATGTCCTTATTCCGCGACCCGGATCCGAAAACGCCTGTCGCCCCTGAAACGCAAGCGACGGCAAGCGCCCCCAAAAAGAGCGATGCATCGGCCGAAGGGGCAGGCTCTAAAGCGGGATCCTCCGCAGGCTCTGCTGAAACATCGACGCGTGCAACGCCATCGGATTCAGCGCAACCGGCGCTGGCCGAAGAAACGGAAGCCCCTCTCGCCGAGTCCGGGATAAAACCACAACCGTTTTTGCTGAACATCCGCGCCAATGAGGAAACATGGCTAAAAGTCATTGTCGATGATAACGCCCCGTCCGAATATATCCTGGTCCCCGGAGACCGCCTCGCCCTGACTGCCTCTCAGGGCTACAGCCTGCTGATAGGGAATGCCGGCGGTGTGGAAATGGATCTGAACGGTGAACCGGTTTGGATACGTGGCAAAAGCGGACAGGTCAGGACCATAGAGCTTCCCTGAATCCTGGCATTTCAAGGTCGTCTTTATCCGGAACGTCCCAGTTACTGAATAAAAAACTATCGTACCACGAAGAACGCGAAGAACACGAAGGGAACAAAATGAATTTGCAATCATTTTCTCCGTGAGCGTGGTGGTGACAATGTCCCGACTGGAGCTTTCCAGATAAGCGCATTCATGAGATCTTTTCAGGCGGATCCCTCCCTACCCAACCGGGACCCGCAGAGCCCTTCATACCGTGAGTCGGAAGGACCATGCCCTTTTTCAGCGCATGGCACGGAACCTGATCCAAACGGACCGATTCATCGATGCCTAGCAGAGAACGGACTATGCACCAGGATCGAAACATACTGAATGAAAGCATCAAGCGGCTGCTCCGGCGAGGGGCCATCAGTCATCTTCGAAAAATCGTCAACAAGACCCATGCGGCCGATCTGGCGGCGGTGTTTCGGGTGCTCACGTTCAATGAGCAGCGCAAGCTGTTTGCCGTTATCGAGGATGTCGAAAAAAAAGGCGTCATCCTGGAAGATCTTGACGAGGATACACTTCTGGCGTTGACAGAGGCCATGGAGGTCGAGGAAATCGTCGAGATTCTTGAAAGCATGCCCAAAGACGATGCGGCCGACCTGGTCGGACACCTTCCGGAGGAAACGGCGGACACGGTCCTGGAGAAGATGAAAAAGGAAGGCTCCGAAGAAGTCGAAGATCTTCTCGGATACGACGATGATACCGCGGGCGGTATCATGGTCCCGGATTTCATCGCTCTGAGAGAGGATATGACGGCCGCCGAAGCGATAACGTTGCTTCAGACAGACTATCAGGACGTGGAGATGCCGTTCTACCTCTATGTGGTGGATGAATACGGGAAACTGGTGGGCGTCAGTTCCCTGCGCCAGCTGGTTGTCGTTAAACCCGATACCCAGCTGAAAGACTTCATGGCCACCGATGTGATGTCTGTCCAGACCCATGTCGACCAGGAGGAGGTGGCGAAATTGGTCGCCCGGTACGATTTCCTCGCCGTTCCGGTGACGGATGAAACCAACCGCCTGGTGGGAATTGTCACTGTCGATGACGTCATCGATATTTTTCGGGAAGAGGCCACCGAGGATATCCTGAAAATGGCTGGCGCCGGAGAAGACTTCATCGAAAGTAAATCCATTTTGCGGAGTGCTCGGATCAGAATGCCCTGGCTTCTGGCCAGCGCGCTTGGCGGCGTACTTGCGTTTCTGGTAATCAGTCATTACGAAGAAAGCCTCATGCAGGTGGCCTACCTGGCCGCGTTCATCCCGGTCATTATGGGTATGGGCGGCAATATCGGCACCCAGTCGTCAACAATCGTCGTGCGCGGGCTGGCCACTGGCCGAATCCACGTCCAGGATTTCCAGTCTGTCATTCTCAGGGAGTTTACCACCGGACTCATATTGGGAATCCTCTACGGACTGCTCGTCGGCTCCGTCGCTCAATTCAGTTATGGCCGGGAAGCCGTGGCGTTTTCGGTCGGTCTCGCCGTATTGAGTTCCATGACCGTGGCAGCTCTTGTGGGCTCTCTGGTTCCCATGATATTTGCCCGCGCCAATATCGATCCTGCGGTGGCCACCGGCCCATTCGTGACGACGGCCATCGATATCATCAGCGTATTTTTCTATTTTGAAATCGCCACGTCCCTTCTCGGGATTTGATCCATGAGTCTGCCGCCCACTTCTGCCATCCTTCTGCGTCGCATCGAGCACGGGGATTATCACCTGATACTGACCTTCCTGACACGGGATCGCGGGAAACTCGCGGTCATCGCCAAGTCGGCAAAGAAGAGCAAGAAACGATTCGCAGGAATGCTGGAACCGTTTGGCGTCCTCGAAATTGTGTATTCTGGCCGCGGAAAGCGCGGTGGTCTTCCCGTACTGCAGGAAGCATCCCTGGCCCGGCCCTTCTCCGGAATCCGGGGAGATGTCCTAAAAACAGCGTACGCGAGTTACTGGGCCCAGTTGATCACCGAATGGACGGAAGAGCATGTCAAGGTTCCGGCCCTCTTCGACCTGTATACCTATTCTCTGGCCGAACTGGACAGGAGTGAGCAGTCCGCCGATACGCTGTCCGTACTTTTCCAGATACGCTTTCTGGACTTGGCCGGACTGTCACCGGGCCTGGATCGATGCAGTGTTTGTCAAACCCCCGTGGCCGGCTCGGGGGAGATCCGTTTGCAGTATGATCTGGTGCGCGGCGGGGTCGTGTGTGCGTCTTGCATCACTTCCGGCGCATCCAGACTGTCCGGGAGCACGACCGCCCAACAGGGCTCCCCTGGACAAAGCTCCCCTCGATGGAGCTCAGCACAAGCGGGACAAGAGGGACAGCCAGGAAACATTCCGGGCGTAAAGGAAGGGCAGGCGGATTATCCGACGGTTGGCGGTACCGGTCCAATGCGAATTGCACTATCTTTGGGAACGATTAAACCGCTGTTGTGGCTGCAGCACAACGATCTGAAGACCGCCGGGCGGGTGCGGTTCACACCCAGCGCTGCAAAAGAAAGCTTAACCCTGCTAGAGGCATTTGTTCCGTACCATCTTGGAAAAAATCCTCGGAGTCTGAAGTTTCTGCAGCAGATCCGGAAATAACTACTGGATATTGGGTATTCGATACTGGGTATTGGGTACTGGGATGCTGGATACGGGTTTCAGGGATTCAGGTCTCGGGTGTCCCGCCTACGCTATACTAAAGCTACGGCGGGCAGGCAGGATTCTGGATGCTGGATGGCTCGATTTTGGATTCTTGCCCGCCATAGCTGACAGCGACGGCGGGTTGGAATGCGGATTTTGGATGGATTATGAGCTGAAAGTTGAACGTAGAAGGGAGCTCGAAGCTGAAAGATTAAAACAGGTTCAAGGTTCACCGTTCAAAGTTCGGGAGGTTTTCCTCTACAAAATATTGATGGAGCGAAGCGATACCATCAATCCAAAATCCAAAATCCAAAATCCAAAATCTGGAACTGAATGACGCCGCCGGCAGGTGGCAAATGACCAATGTTCTTTGTTGACGGGCAAACTGGCCAACCGGCTAAACCGGCTAAACCGGCAAACCAAACACAAAACACCAAACACCAAACACAAAACACCATGAAAACCGACTTTCACAACATTCTCCAGAAGTACACGGTCGAAGCCTCCGCCCCCTGCCGGGTCGATGTGGGCGGAACACTGGACATCGGCACGTTTTCCCTGCCGCTTCAGCGATATAATCCCCTG
>Ga0056111_1000084_pt1 | contig 17353 bp, 17 predicted proteins | sample WorMetloBBELIZE2_FD_83874 | JGI IMG/M metagenome (GOLD analysis project Ga0056111, IMG submission 83874) | Marine gutless worms symbiont microbial communities from Max Planck institute for Marine Microbiology, Germany - Olavius longissimus B... ... | reverse complement strand
CCCCTCTGCTCCCCCGCGCACGACCGATGCCGAACTGATGTCCCTGAATGCCTTTCAAAGCCTCAGGACACGCTCTTTCTGGCTTCTATGGGTGATGTTCGCTTTTGTTGGAGCAGCTGGCGTATCCATGGTCACGCTGTCTGCAGGTTATGGCATGCACGTGGGAGTGACGCTGACCCAGTCTCTGGTGATTCTGATGGCGTTTAATATGACCAATGGCATCAGTCGCCTCCTCAGCGGTTTTCTCTCTGATATTACCGGTCGCAAAATCGTAATGTACGCGGCCTTCTCTGCCGCCGCCGTGTCTTAATATGTCCTGCCCTTTGTTTCCGACGTCCTGGTCGTCTCTCTTCTGGCGGCGCTCATTGGATTCGCCTTTGGCACCCTGTTTGCCGTAAGCGCCCCGCTGGTCAGCGACTGTTTCGGCATGCAGCATTTCGGGTCGATTTTTGGTCTTGTGTTCACAGCATTCGGTTTTGTCTCAGGGACCATCGGTCCATGGTTGGGTGGCTTTATGTTGGACGTCTATCCGGGCAATTATCTGCTGGTCTTCGGATATCTGGGAAGCTTGCTGTTGGTGTCGGCCGTGATGGTCTGGATCATCTCCCCCATGGTTGAATGCAGCTTTTAGAACGGACGCCGAGTGCGACGGGACGGGCAGGCAGCAGGTTGAAGGCGGGGTACCAATGCTTATGATTCGCATTATATAAAAACACGAAAACGGGGGCATCCGATGAAACTGACCAAAGACATCTTTGCCATTTTTGACGAGGACGAGAGTTTTAAATATATTATGCGCCGTCTTCTTGAGGCATCCATGGAGTATTCCTTCAACGGCATCATGATCACCGAAGCCGGTCCAGGATATCCGATTGTGTATGTCAATCCGGCGTTTTGTGAAATGACCGGTTATACGCCGGAGGAGTTGATCGGCAAATCTCCGGCCATTCTCCAAGGGGCGGAGACCGATAAGAACGTACTCGACCGTCTGAGAGAGGAAATTCCGGCCGGTAAGCTGTTCCACGGACAAACCACCAACTATCGCAAAGAAGGATCGACGTTCGTCATGGAATGGAAAATAGCGCCCATCCGTACCGGCAGTGAAAACATCAGCCATTACCTGGCGATTCAGAGGGATGTCTCCAGAATCCCGGGATAGATTCTCCCGAACCGGCGGCGAGAATCCCATGGAAAACGGTATGTTAAAGTGAGAACACGCAGGGCCCCCCGTGTTAGGGAATATCAAGCGGACCAGGACCAGGGCAGCGAACCCGACGGCTGAACAAGAGACCGGTACGCAAGATCCGTGTCACGGAGGTGTTTGCGAACATAAGCGGAGATGTAGTGGGGAATATCCCCGGTACGCAAGTATGTCCGAAAGTCGCTTTCGACCTTGGCCTCGGAGAACCCCCAATCCTCCGCACCGGCGTGGAAAATATCGTATACACTACACTTTCTGGCGACGGCAAGGGTCGACAGACAGAATTCATCACTCTTCTCGTACGTCTTCAGGAATCGACCTTCAAGATAGTTTTTGAGCACGATGTAGCATAAGGCAAGCAACACAAAGACAAGCGCCTTTAGCATGGAATCCACCCATATCGTTTATGGCTGCAATCGGTGCAGCCGTTCACATTCCAATAATAATACGGCTTGATGCCCGGCACAAGAGTCCGAAATCCTGGGTCAAGCCGTCTGACATCCGGGAGGTGTCTGTGATTCACACGACCTATTGGGCAGACAGCTACATCGAAAAACGACAATCGGCGGCGGCGGCGATCCGGAGAATTCGACCGGGACAACGCGTGTTCATCGGATCCGCCTGCGGAGAACCCCAGGAGCTGGTCCGGCAGTTGTCAGAAGCGTCCAAACGGCTGACCGGTGTCGAAATTGTACGCATGTTGAGCCAGGAGACCACCTCCTTGACGGCCATCGCCAATCGCACCCAGGATTTGAACCTGAATATCCGAACGATTTATCTCGGCTCTGCCGGAGACGATCCGATTGCCCAGAACAGACGGTTTATTACGCCGGTCAACATGTCCGATGTCCCCAGTTTGTTTAAAACGCACAAGCTGCCCATCAGTGTCTCCCTGGTTCAGGTGGCGCCCCCGGATGATTTCGGGTGGATGAGTCTTGGTGTATCCGTCGACGTTACCCTGGCCGCAGCCCAATCCGCGGACATGGTGATCGCCCAAGTGAATCCGAAGATGCCCCGGGTAATGGGGCATAGCTTTATACACGTAAACGACGTGGATATCATTGTGGAACATGAAGAAGATCTCATCTCCATCCCGGCACGTCCCTCATCCGAGGCCGCCACCCGTATCGGGCGGCAAATCGCGCGTCTCATCGATGATGGATCGACGCTTCAGATCGGCCTGGATGCCGCATCCCAGGCGACGGTACAGACCCTTGAAGATAAAAACGATCTGGGCGTCCATTCCCAGTACCTGATCGACGACATCATGCACCTGTATGCCATGGGCATTATTAACAACCGGAAAAAGGGCTTCAATGAAGGGAAACTCGTAGCATCGGCCGCCATCGGGTCGCTGAATCTCTACGAGTTTATCCATGACAATCCGGCCGTGGATTTTCATCCGTCGGATTACGTCAACGATCCCTTTATTATTTCCCGGCATCGCCGCATGGTGTCCATGAACGTGGCCAAACAGATTGATCTCACCGGGCAGGTCTCTGCGGAGGCATCCCCGCAAACGTATTATGCCGGCGTCTCCGGCATTCCTGACTTTCTGCGCGGCGCCCACCGGTCTCCCGGCGGCAAATCGATCCTGATGATCCACTCGACCTCTGAGGACGGAAAAACAAGCAACATTGTACCCCACCTGAAGGATAACGCGGTCGTTGTTCCCCGGGGGGATGTGCACTATGTCGTCAGCGAGTACGGCGCGTTCAATCTGTTTGGGAAAAGCATACAGGAGCGGGTTATCGGTATGATCAGTATTGCCCATCCGGATTTTCGGGAATCCCTGTTTGAAGACGCCAAACAGGCGGGTCTCCTCGGTACGGAGAGGACATTGGGAGAGGCGGTTAGCGGCATATACCCCGTGAAACTGGAAGAGATCATCACGGTCGCCGGTGAAGAAATCACGATCCGTCCGGCAAAGCCGGTGGATGAGCGTCGGATTCAGGAACATTACTACAATCTGGACAAAGATGATATTTTCTCCAGATTCTTTCATGATAAAGTTGCCTTTGGTCGAAGCGAAGTGGAACCGAAATCCCAGATTGACTATATTCGGGACCTGACGCTGGTGGCCGTGGTTGGTGAGTTTGGTTTCGGCCGGGTGATTGCCGTGGGAGAAAGCATGTACCTGGCCCATGGTAACATTGCCGAGGTCGCCTTTTCCGTGGCCAAACAATACCAGGGGAAGGGGATGAGTCGGCTAATTCTCAAAAAACTTGCAGAGGCGGCAAGGGAGAACGGTCTCTCCGGACTTATGGCCTATACCGCTCCACATAACAAAGGTATGATCAAACTCTTTCATACCTTGCCCTACAAGGTGCTTTCCTCCTACGACGGAGACGGCGTATCGCTCACCTGCCGTTTCGATGAACTGAGAGAATAACCCCGTCATCCGGCGGCTATGTATCAGACGCCTCTCCCACGATAGGTCCTGAACGGAAACGCATGTCGAAGAGGGGCATTCCTTCCTTTGTGGGCGGTGAGGCACCGATGCACCCGGTGTCGTTGACAAACGAGACCTGCGCATTAGTGTGGTTATGCTCCCTGTTCCCGCCGTCCCATCCCTGTCGGCGTCCCGGTTCTCCGTAGCAGGCGATGCCGCGTGAAATGGTACATTGGAGATCCTGGAAAGGTTAGTTGGAGATGCTCAAAAAGTGCTGCCGAATCTGCGATTCAGATTTCTCTGTGCCTCCAAAACAGGCATCCCGAAGGTATTGTGATCGCAATGCATGCAAACTGGAACGTCATCGGCAGATTCTTGAAAAGGATCGAAAGCGATACGCACGGCATAAAAAAGGCGGCAAACGGATTGTACATCGACGCAAACCGGATATCGGACGGCGATGTCAGCGCTGCGGCGTCAATTGCTATCCGAATTACTTCTATTGTCGTGAATGCCATCAGGTAGTCAGCACGGATGAATGCTTCGAAGGAAGGGATAAGGCGGTGACCTGTGGGTAGCCATCATCCGGGGCTATAAGATAGATATCGGGACGGGGCGCTTTGTCGCCCCGTATACATCCGGCTATTCGGACCAGCGCACAATCATCCCCTGCTGGCTGCGCGTCTCTGGTGAGACGGTGGAACTGTTCCCACCACCCAGACGCAGTCGTGATAGTTTATCCATCACGGTTTCGCTGTCTGCCATTCCCTGGCGTATCAGATAACAGCCGACCATAGTGCCGGTGCGACCAATCCCTGCCAAACAATGCACATATACCGGTCGCCGTTCATCAACGGCCCGGTCGATGTCATCAAGAACGGCGCGCATGATGTCCACTGACGGGACCCCAAGGTCCGGAATCGGAAATCGGATACTAGACACACCAAGATCACGGATCGCGGCAAGGTGTTTGATATCGTTTTTGTATGGCGTGAACCGGTCTCCCTGCCGGTCGCGCTCATCCGACTCCATCAGGTTGATGATATGACGAATGCCGCAATCGAGCAGGGCGTTCAGCTTCTTTCGGGCCTCGGCCGGATGCTTCGCGCCGGGATATTCACCGGCAAGAAATGCTCCGGGCAGTACCCAATACGATCGGGGAAATGGCGTTTGTGCTTGGCGCATGGAATGGGCTCGTTACAAAATGGGCGATCACTCAACCGGCGTTAGCCCTGGAGCGCCCGGCGGCAGAAATTGATGGTTTCAGTACGTACCTGAGGATTGGAATCCAGCTTCAGAGCACGTCGTCGGGTAAGGCCGGAAAGGATGCCCAGCAGCAATTCCACAGTGGGTGCAACCGATATCTCCAGGAATTCCGACCGGTGCATGCCCTCCGTGAGACATTGGGTCAGATAATCCGTCAACCATTCCTTTTGTCTATCAATGTTGGTCCGGCACACATGATCTGGATCGTTCAGCTTAACTGGGCAGGTGTTCATCACAAGAAATGTCTCGTTGGGCATCTCATCGACGATGGCAAAATGCAGATCGATCAGGTTGGCAATCCGCTCAAACTGGTTAGATGTGTTCCGGGGCAGGTTTTCAAGTCGAGCAAAGTATTTCTCAAAGGCCATCTGCAGAATGCTCGTAAACAGCTCATCCTTACCTTTGAAATGATAATAGATCAGAGGTTCGGTGACATCGGCTTCTGTGGCGATCTGAAGCGTGGTGGTACCGTCGAACCCTTGCGTAGCGAACAGTTTGGCCGCAGCATTGAGTATTTGATGCTTTTTGTTCATCGTGTCTCCCTCCCCCGATCCGCAGGGCATCCAATCGAAGGGAGTCAGTGGTGTTACGCGTATCGGATCGAGATGAACGATGGCCCCTGCGCCGGTGCGGAAAACAGCGTAGCGTCTCTGCTAACACCCTTCACGAGGAGAGGCTTCGATAGGCCCGCGTAAAATTCATCTTGCAGCGAAAATCCGAACCACGGACCCCTACTCTACCGGTGATCGGAACATCTGTGTGAAACGTGGATGGTCATCCTTAATCCGATCCATAATCCTTTGTCAATGCCAAAACGGCAGTGCGGTCATCTCCCAACCTATTGAAAATATTATTATTATCCGAGTGTTTAGTGGTCCAGCGCGCGGCGGACGGCAAGGCCGAGGGTCTCAATAAGGTATGGTTTCTTCCGATAGGCGCCAACCCCAAGGGTTTCGGCGGATCTGACACGTCGGGATTCCGAATAACCACTGGTGATAATGGCCTTCTGGTCCGGATAGAGTTTTAAAATCCGCCGGTAAGTTTCCAAACCGTCGATGCCCGGCTCCATGATCATGTCGAGCACCAGTAGATCCACGGGCTGACGGCGGACAAAATCAATCGCCGCCTCTCCGGAAGGGACAGTGGTCACCCGATACCCAAGCTTCTCAAGCATGTGGGTCGCGATTTCCCGCTGCTCCCGGACATCATCGATCACCAGAATATGCTCGTTATGGCCTCTGTATTCATCCGGCGATACCAGCGTCTCCGCCCCCTGACGGACCTGTCGTGAGGCTGGCAGATAGATGGTAACATCGGTGCCGATCGCCTCCCGACTCTGTACATCGATGTACCCGCTGTGATCCTTCACCGCGCCCCATACCACCGCCATACCGAGGCCCGTTCCGCCTCGTCCCATTATTTTCTTGGTGTAAAACGGCTCAAAGATACGTTCGACGTCTTCCGCTTTGATGCCGATCCCGTTATCGGACACCGTCAATACGACATAATCACCCTCCTGGACATCGTCATAGCCCTTGATCGGAGTATCAATATACTGATTGGTTGTGGCGATGGAAATGTGCCCCCCGTTTTCCAGAGCCTCTGCCGCATTGGAAATCAGGTTCATGACTGTCTTTGACAGATGCACCGGCGAGCCGGTCACCGGCAGCAGTTTCGGTGTCAAATCCAGTTTGATCTGAAGATCCGGATGGTCCCGTTTTAGCTTCGCGAACTCCGGACTGTTGAGATAATCTTCAACTATGTTGTTCATATCCACTACTTCGGACACGGACACATTTCGCCGGGCCAGTGTCAGCAGATCCTGAACGATCTCCGCGGCCCGTTCCCCCGAGGCCTGAATAGTTTCGATGGGTTGCCGCAGGGGGCTATCCGGGGGCAAGTCCATTAACACCAGTTCCGGATAGCTGACGACACCGGACAACACATTGTTGAGATCGTGGGCAACGCCGCCGGCCAGCATGCCGATTGCCTCCATTTTCTGGGCCCGACGCAACTGCTCCTCAAGCCGATTTTTTTCATCGGTGGCCAGGATGCTGTCGGTAATGTTTCGAACGATTGCCAGCATCTGATCTTTTTTAAGCACCACCATTCGGCATTCGAAATAGGCCGGTGCGTCTTCCAGGGGAATCTCGTACTCGAATACCGTGGACCGTCCCGTGTCAAAGGTTTCTCTGAGCTTTTCGAAATACGTGTCACACACCCTGGGCGGCAGAACATCTTTCAGATTCTTACCGATCAATTCATGCGGCCGGGCATACAGACCCTGCAAGGCTCCTTTGTAATCAACAAAATACCCCATTCGGTCGAGCTGAAACATCACATCCGGGATGGCATCCAGAAGCGCCTGGGTTTTCGCCTCACTGTCGCGAATGCGCTCCTCTGCCCGTTTTCGTTCCGCCATTTCCACCTGCAGTGAGCGCTCCCGGGTCTGTACATCCCTGGCCATCTGCTGAAACCGGTCGGCAATGCCGGCGAGCTCGCTGTAGTAAATCTCTTCGAAACCATGGGAATAGTCTCCCAGGGCCAGCCGGTCAATGCCTTCCTGAAGCAGCCTCATGGGACGACGCATGAATACCCGCAGTAGCACGCCGGTGGTGACGATGATCACCACCAGCGACACCAGCAGCACCAGAATAATGGCATCTCTTAAATTGGCCAGATCCTCTTGGTATGCTTCGGTGGACAGATAGAAACGGACACCACCGATGGTCTGCCCGGATCGTTGAATGACCACATTCCGTGCGATCTGATGACGGGTCCCGCCGGATCTTCCGGCGTGGAACAGGACATTACCGTCCGCATCGGTGATGCGCACTTCTTCCACAAGGACATTTCGAGCAAATCCGGTACCAATTTTGACAATCTGTTCATCGTCGTAATCCCACACCGGGACAACCAATACCTCGGAGAGATTCTGGGCATAGTCGTCGGCCTTCTCCTCCAGCTCGGCATACAGCAACCGTACCTGGCGATGATAAACAGCCAGCATAAGCATCCCTTCGAACAAAATCATCAGGAGGATCAAGCTGATTGTCAGATCCCGGGATATGGATCGCTTCTTGAAATAGGACCACTTCATTGGCTGACTTTCATTTCCGCCGGTCATCAAGGCACGAATGCGGCCCTCGGCACATAATCGTATGTGTTGCAAATAATCGCGTAGGTACCATCTGCAACAATGGCATCCAGCACTGCTTGCCATTCCGCGACAACGGCCGCAGGGGTGCTCAGGGAAATCGCTATATAATTATGAACTTCACGAAAGGGAAATGCCAGTTCCAGTTTTTCAGGGTCCACTCCGGCCTGCCGGGCAAGGTAGGCCACGTTGAAATCGGAACTCACCCAGAGGTCTATCTCGCCTTTCATCAGGTGTTTGACATTACTGATGTTGATGTTCGTGCTGATCAAATTGTTAAATCCAAGGGACTCCAGATACTGCTTTTTGGCGTCTTTGTGGTATGTCCCGATGCGAGCTATTTTCTTGGCATCCGAAAGATTCCGGATATGGATGCCGCTCCCTTTTTTCGAATAGAATCCCCACATCTGGGAATACAACGGTCCAACCCATCTGAAATTCGCCTCTCGCTGGGAAAGCCGGGTAGTTGAAAACAGAGCGACATTGGGTTCGGACATGGCCAGACGGTACCCTCGCGCCCAGGGCACGACCTGAATCGATTCCGGCCGTCGCAGGCGATTCAGAAGTTCCCGGACGATCTCTACGGATAGGCCCATCGGTTTGCCATCCACCAGGTAATTGCCCGGCGGCGAATCTTCGGTGAATATCCGCATCCGATCCGGGGGCTCGGGTTGTTCGGCAGGTTGACCGAGGCCGGTCGGGATACTTTCCTTCGGCAACCACCGGCGGCTGATCCGTTGGAATGTCCCGTTCGATTTCATTTCGTCGAGGGTCTTCTGCCATTGCCGGACGATGGTCAGTGGTGTGGCCCTCGAAAATGCGATATCCGGAGGCACGCCCATTTTCCGCGTCATCATAATGATGCCGATATTATCAAAGATCCACAGATCGACCCGGCCGGCAAGCAGCTTTTTAAGATTGCTGGCCGGGGATTTTGAGCTGTCCAGATTCGCGAAGCCGAGCCCGATCAGCATTTGTTCCCGTACATCGTCCTTATAGGTGGCGATAGCGCCGACGCGCCGGGCCTCCTCCAGTGATTTCGGTCGGACCTGGGATTCCCTCAGGGCGTAGAATCCGATTTTCACTGTGTTGACAGGCCCCACCCAATGAAACAGATCCTCCCGATCCGGAATTCGGGTGGTGGAAAAAAGGACCGTATTCGGTTTATTAAGAGCCAGCTTGTACCCCCGTGCCCAGGGCATGAATTGGATGGGCTCCGTCCGGCCGAGACGCCGGAGAATCTCTTCAACCACCTGCACAGAGGCTCCGGTGGGCTTTCCGTGAAACGTAAAATTAAACGGCGCGACTTCTTCGGTAACGATGGTCAATTCCTGGCCATGGGTGGGAGTCACGGACAGGACCATTAGGAAGCAAAGCCCGATGAACAGATACGTTTTGGTTGTTTTCATGGCACCTCACAATGGTCCGCATCGGCACGATCCAGGAATGGGAACCCGTCCGTCATCACTGGGCCCGCCATTGGCGGTCCGGCCTCTCAAATCAGGAGAGACGCTGTCTGGAGACAATGATAGTGTTTTTCTACCACAAAATTCGGAACCGGGCCATATCGATCCCCGGGGGGGTACCGGCGCCAAAGACCGGAACAGCGGGAACGCCTCGGCATCGGGACGCGGATTGCGACGGATCAGATGGTTTTCATGTAGGCGATCAACGACCGGACCTCCTGGTTGGAGAGTTCCGGGAATGACGGCATATTCTTCACAGGCGCCGTTAACTGACGGCGGATATTATCTTCGGTGACCGGCCGATGGCTGACCGGCAGCGTCTTTCGACGATACAGGCCGCGGAGGCCTGGACCGATTTTTGTCTTCCGGCTTGCGGTGAGATGGCAGAACGCGCATCGCTTTGCAAAAAGATCCGCTCCGTCTTGTGTCAGAGAACCCTTTGGCGCGAAGGCCGCACCGGTGTTCTTCACGGGAGAAGTACTTCCCCGCTTGCCGAATACCAATTCTGAGCCAAAAAAACCTAAACCCAAAACCAGTAGAAAACAGAAGAAGTAAAGCGGCATTAACCGCTTAATCTCGATGCTTTTGGACAGACCCCGAAGTGCGGCTGTTCCAATGGCGGCGATGAGCAACCCGGCAAGAACCATTTTGACGATAATGGGCACCAGCCAGGCGCCTCCGTAAAAATATTGCCAATCCATGAGTCCGGCTAGGACCGCCGGTACCGTAAAAATGATGGCCATCATGCTGCAATGCCGCGCCGTTTGTGCCAGCACCGGTTTCTTGAGAAGCCATGCACCAAGACCGAACAGGAATACAGCGGCAACCATGCCGATGGGGACATGAACCCAAAACGGATGGATCGGATGGGTATAGCCGATACCCTGCAGCGCGTTATAGAAGCCATCGATCATGACGATCTCCTTTAAACCCGATGGTTCGCATGCAATACGGTTTTATCGAGGGATCAATCGGACGCCGCCCGGAGAATCGCGGCATGCTCAAGAAGGGTTCATGTACGTGATACTCCTATTTTATCGAAATTTATAGGCATCGTCAATGTGATGGACCTTCCCTGGAGCAGGGTGTATACGGCTGCACGGCGATTCCGCGGCAAAACATGGCCCCTTTGGCCGTATCGGCGGGAATCCCGGAAATCATTACGACCCGCGGCCATCCGATGCCTCCATCAGATGTTCCCTTGACTTAAATCTTCTGGGGGATATAATTTCGGAACACGGTTATCCAGAAAGCACAAGTTAGATGGATTGGCACACCACGAAGGCCACGAAAAGCACGAAGTTAGCAAAAGAAGTTCGCGCTATTTTTCTTCGTGAGCTTCGCCTGCCCTCACATCTTGTCGGGTCGAAGCTCAGACGAGCGAAGCCCGAAGCTTCAGCGACGGCTGGTGAACTTCGTGGTGAAAAGGTCCCTCTGGAGCTTTCAAGAAGAGCGCATTTCGGAATGCACTAAGCAGGAGACGACATATGCCGATTTTTGAATTCCGTTGTAATGACTGTCACCATCAGTTCGAGCAAATGATATTTCCCACATTGGCGGATGCCGCCGATGGGGACACCTTGAGATGTCCGGAATGCGATGGTCGACACGTCCAAAAGCTGATGTCCCCGGGCAGTTTCAGGCCCCACGGGATTTCAACTGGAAAAGGCGGTTTTAATCCTCCAAAATGCGCCCGCAATGGTTCCTAGTCCGGCCATTTCACCGCAGAAACAACACGTAACAAAATACCGCTACCGCAACGGTGGAGGGCAGGAGGGGATGCCCTATCCGGTTCGCGGGGTGACTGGGGGACCACCCCCATTATCTGGAAAGGCGGTTAAACGTTTCCAATGCCCTATGTATTGCTGACACTGACAGTGCTTTTCTGGTCCGGAAACTTCGTTCTCGGAAGAGGCGTCAATGATATCATCCCTCCGGTATCACTGGCATTCTGGCGATGGGTGGGAGCCCTTATCGTCCTGCTCCCCTTTGCGATCCAACCGTTGATTCGAGACTGGCGGAAAATCCGGGATCACCTGGGCATCATGACGCTACTGGCCGTGCTTTCCGTCACCAATTTCAATACATTCATCTATCTATCCCTGCAGTCGACCCCGGTGGCCAACACCGTCCTGGTCAACTCCATGACCCCGGTCTTTATTGTTTTTTTGTCCTGGATCGGGTTTCAGGACAGGATTAACATGATCCAGGGTATCGGTGTGGCCATCTCTTTGAGCGGTCTGCTGTGGACGCTGTCTCGGGGAAACCTGTCGGCATTGCTGGGTATCCGGTTTTCGTCGGGGGACCTTTGGACCCTGGCCGCTGCGCTAAGCTGGGCGCTTTATACCGTGCTGCTCAGAAAGCGACCACCGGGGCTGCACCCGGTTGCCTTTCTGGCAACGACGATGGGTATCGGCATCGTGTTCCTGATTCCGCCCTATGTATGGGAACTTCAGGCCGGAGCCCGTTTCGAGCTAACGTCGGTGACGCTTTCCAGCATTGCTTATGTCGCCATATTCCCATCGGTACTGTCGTTTCTTTTCTGGAATTGGTCGGTCGGTATCGTCGGCGCCAATCGAGCCGGGGTGTTCGTCCATCTGATGCCGGTGTTCAGCATCGCTCTGGCCTATACGCTTCTGGGAGAGGCTCTCCAAACCTACCATATCTTAGGTATCCTCTTGATTTTTAGCGGCATCTATTTGACTACAGCGGCAAAGCTTCCGTTCCCAAAGCTTATGGGATCGACAGATCACCCCAAACCGTTATGACATGGAAGAATTTCGGAACAGCATGCGGAATCCCCACCCCCCCGGACCGGTGAAGATGCGTACCCGCCCCGACCGGAAATCCCCGGATCGTGATGGACTCCCGGACACCGAAGAACACACCGAGGAAGAAGAAAAAGAAAAGGCCTATATCCTGTGCCGGAATTGCGGCCAGCCCGTATCACGGCCTGAGGATCGCATTTCGGTGCAGGGATCTCACATGCACACCTTTGCCAATCCCCATGGCCTCGTGTTTGAGATTGCCTGTTTTCGATCTGTTTTCGGATGCGGATATGTGGGCCCGGCCACCGACGAATTCAGCTGGTTCAGCGGATATCGATGGCGAATTGTGGTATGCGCCGCCTGCCTGACCCATCTGGGATGGCTGTTTACCGCCGCCGGTGATAGTTTCGCCGGACTTATTCTGGATCGCCTGATTCAGCCCGGATCATAACTTGTGCAGAGGCCCGTGCCGGGCGAGCGATGATTTCCGGAATGCGCTTATCTTAAAAGCTCCAGCAAGGGAATTTTCACCACGAAGAACACATCATGTAGGCAACTTGTGCTTTATGGATAACCACGTTCCGTAAACAACGCGGCAATGCTGCTATTTGAGCCCTTTCAGAATGAAAAAAAACAGACTGAACAGAACCAGCAGCGTCATGGCGTAAATGCCGTCAACCAAAGTCATAGGTCACCTTTTTAATTTCTTTTGGTATTTTTTTACCAGGTCCGCAATCGCCTCCTCCAGCAAAGCTCCCAGGGATTTGTCCACATCCACCGCAAGGTGCTTTAGGGACTTTAGCCGTTCTTCATTGATGCGTGTCGAGAAAACCTTTTTCCGATCCATGTCAGCTTTCTTATATTAATGAATTATATTTTTCAATAATTATTTATTAATTTTTTTATTTTTATATATAAACATATAATTATTACATAAAAAATGCCGCCCGGCAGCCCGGAGATGCTGGAATGCGTTCGACACCCATGGCGTAAAACGGCGTCGGTTTCTTCGTCGCAATCGGCAACCTCAGGGAAATCTTGACAAATCAACGGTCTATTGACACATTCCATGTCATTCTTGGAAACAGGAGATCGCGAAAATGAACATACTGATATCGGGTTCACTCGCCTATGACCGCATCATGGATTTCCCGGGAAGGTTTGCGGATCATATCCTTCCAGAGAAAATACACATTCTGAATGTATGTTTTACAGTAAACGGGCTCCAGGAGCGGTTTGGGGGGACTGCCGGCAATATTGCCTACACTCTGTCCCTGCTGGGAGAAAAACCGGAAATACTGGCGACCTGCGGGCGTGATTTTGACAACTATCGACAGTGGCTGGAATCCCTTTCCCTGCCCCTGGGAGGTATCCGGCCCATCGCCGAGGAGTTCACAGCCAGCGCCTATATTACCACCGACCTTGCCGACAACCAGATCACCGGATTTAATCCGGGGGCGATGAAGTTTCCGTCTAACCACAGTTTCGACGGGCTGATACCGGATGACACCCTGGCAATCATCTCCCCGGGAAATACACAGGATATGATTACCTACAGCCGGAATTATAAGGAACGCGGTATCGACTATATATGCGATCCCGGCCAGCAGATTCCGGTCATCCCGTCGGAGGATCTGGCGGAGATGATTCAGGGGGCCAAAATTCTGGTTTCCAACGACTACGAGCTGGATCTCATTCAAAAGCATACCGGCCGATCAAACACCGACCTTCTCGGACAGACCGGCAGTGTCATCACCACTCTTGGGGAGGAAGGATCGGTCCTCCGTTCCGGGGAAACGGAAGACCATGTGGCGGCAGCGTCACCCAGCACCGTGACCGATCCTACCGGCGCCGGTGATGCCTTCCGAGCCGGATTGATCAAAGGTCTTGTATCCGGCGAAGACTTGGTAAAATCGGCCCAGATGGGTTCTGTTGCCGCCAGTTTTGCCGTCGAAGTGCTCGGCACACAAGAACACCGCTTCACTCCGGAACAGTTCTGGCGACGCTTCGATGAGGCATTCAAGTAAACAGCATCTAAACGTTACGGAGATTCCCATGCCACTGCAGGAAACGTTAAAAAAGGATCTGGTTACCGCCATGCGGGAAAAGGATGAGGCTCGGAAAAACACCATTCGCGTCATCATGGGGGAAATCGGTCGACAAAGCGAAAAGACGCTTTCCGATAACGACGTTATCAAGATTTTGAAAAAACTGGTCAAATCCGAACTCGAGCTGCTTGAGAAAAGCGGCGCCAGCGAGGATTCCGAGTATCTCATAATTCTCCGGAACTACCTTCCGCAAATGGCCACAGATGAGGATATCCGGAAGTGGATCACGGAAAATATCGATTTCAGCCAGTTTAAAAACAAGATGCAGGCCATGGGACCGATCATGGCGCACTTTGGGGCGGCCGCAGACGGCAATCGGGTAAAGGAGATACTCCAGAAGCTATGAACGCGTCTCGCCATGGGTCGGATGACACCGATCACTTCAAACTCAGGCGATGCATTCTCGAGCTGCTGTACGCATTGTTTCAGGAAACGCCATTTGCGGAAGTCGAACTGGCCCACATCGAAGATTCCTGCGCTACGGACGCCCGTGAGTTGAATTGGAACATGGTTTACCTGGAAAAATGCGGCTACATCGAGATGAATAAGTCTGCCGACTGCGTCACCCATGTCGGCTTTGCCGCTGCCATTACGACTGCCGGCATCGATCTGGTCGAAAACAGGCCGGTCTTCCAAAATCGCTTTCCAATCCAGGATAGATGATAAACAGCGCCACTTTCGGAGGACCCATCGGAGCAGAATCTGGACGGATGGATATACCATGGAATGAAGGAGGGACCTATGAAGCGCGTATGGGCAGCTCTGGTAATGGTCGTTTTTTTATTTGGGAGAACGGCTCAAGCGGTGGAGCCAGTGAAAATCGGCATGATTACAACCTTGTCTACCAAGGCGGGATATCTGGGTGAAGAGGTTCGGGACGGATTCAAACTGGCCATCGCCCAGGAGGGTGGCACACTGGGCGGCATCCCCGTCGAACTGCTTGTCGATGACGATGGTCGCAAACCGGAAAAAGCCAGACAGATCGCGGAACGGTTCATCAAACGCGACGGCGTGAAGATCATGACGGGGATTATTTTTTCCAATGTGGCCATTGCCGTGGTCCCCAAGGTGGTGCGCCAGGATGTGATCTATGTCAGTCCAAACGCCGGGCCCTCGCTGCTGGCGGGAAAAGGGTGCCACAAATACTATTTCAACGTGGCCTATCAGAACGACAATCTGGGTGAGGTTGTCGGAAAATATGTCACCGAAGCCAGTTATAAAAATCTCTACTTGCTGGCTCCCAACTATCCCGCCGGAAAGGATCACCTGGCCGGTTTCAAACGCTATTACAAAGGAGATATTGCCGGCGAAGTCTACACTAAGCTGGGGCAGTCGGATTATGCCGCGGAAATCGCCGCATTGCGTGCCGCTAAACCGGATGCCGTATTTTTCTTCCTCCCGGGAGGTATGGGGATTAACTTTCTGAAACAATATTCCCAGGCAGGCCTCAACAAAACCATTCCCGTTTTTGGTCCGGCCTTTTCCTTTGATGAACGGCTCCTGAAGGCCGTCGGTGACGCGGCCCTCGGGGTGAAAAACGGTTCCCAGTGGACCCACGACCTGAACAATCCGGCCAACCGGCAGTTTGTGGACGCATTTAAAAAGGCCTACGGCCGCACCCCGACGCTCTACGCGAGTCAGGGATATGATGCGGCCCGCCTGATCGGGAGCGCCCTGAAACGTATCGGCGGCGATGTGTCACGCCCGGAAGCCCTCCGCAAGGGGCTTTTAAAAGCCGATTTCGACACCGTGCGGGGCAGGTTTCGGTTCAGTGCCAACCAGCATCCCGTGCAGGACGTGTATATTCGTGAAGTGGTGAAGGACGACGCCGGCAATGTGACCAATAGAACAGTGAAGGCCGTGTTCACCGATCATGGGAACGTGTACGTCACGGAATGTAAAATGCGATAAGTCGTTCTTTTCTGGTAGTGCTCTTGTGTGCCTCCCGATCGAAACGGCACATGGATAACAGATGTCTTTCGAGGATGGGCTCTCAGCGAGAGCCCATCTGTCATTTCATCCGGAGCGGCAGTATCGTATCCTGAAACACGACTATCGGAACGGGTTCTACTTTTGGAAATTATAGCGATTGTCAGAATTCCGTTCCGATTCGTTTGGGGACAAATATTATCGCAGAGCCGCAGAGGACGCAGAGGTGATGTTCTTTTTTGCTTTTCGCTGAGAGGGCGAAAAGCAAAAACACCGTCTGACAGAAAATGCGATTTTCCATGCATTTGTGAGGCAGCGCTTTTCCAGAATCCCCCTCTCAGGGATTCTGGAAAAAAGATACCTTCTCTGCGCACCCTGCGCCTTTGCGTTAGGATCGCTATTGGTAAACTTGGTTCCCGATACGCTTCAAACGGAACATACTCATGGCAACAACTATAACTCCGGGACACGACACCATAACATGCTCCGGAATCACGGGTGACGCGTCATTATGCTGCTGTTCATCGAACAGTTACTAAATGGGCTTCAAATGGGCATCATGCTGTTTCTCATGTCCGCCGGGCTAACTTTGGTATTCGGCATCATGCGGATTATCAACCTCGCCCACGGCTCATTTTATATGATCGGTGCCTATATCGGGGCCACGGTGACCGTCAGAACCGGATCTTTCCTGGTGGGGATACTTTCGGCGCTGCCGGCCGCCGCGCTGGTCGGCATGCTCGTTGAAGCCATCGTGATGCGACGGCTTTATGCCAAGGATCATCTCGACCAGGTCCTGGCCACCTTTGGCCTGATCATGTTCTTCAATGAAATGACCCGGATTATCTGGGGACGGCAGCCGCTCTTCATGAATGTTCCGCCATGGCTTTCCGGAAGTATCGAAATATTTCCGGGAGTCCCCTATCCCAGCTACCGCATTGCCGTGATCGGCGTCGGCATCCTGGTCGGCATATTCTTATATGTGTTGTTCACCCGGACCCGCATCGGCATGCAAATCCGCGCCGGTGCCAGCAACCGCGAAATGGCCGGCGCCCTGGGCGTCAAT
>Ga0056111_1000083_pt1 | contig 18073 bp, 33 predicted proteins | sample WorMetloBBELIZE2_FD_83874 | JGI IMG/M metagenome (GOLD analysis project Ga0056111, IMG submission 83874) | Marine gutless worms symbiont microbial communities from Max Planck institute for Marine Microbiology, Germany - Olavius longissimus B... ... | reverse complement strand
CCTGGAGATAATTTACAGGTATCGGTTGAGTTAATTTCGCCGATAGCTATGGATGAGGGTTTGCGCTTTGCGATTCGTGAAGGCGGTCGTACCGTAGGCTCCGGTGTGGTTGCTAAAATTATTGAGTAACTTATAGATGGCTGGGCAAAAAATTCGTATAAAACTTAAAGCGTTTGACTACAGACTGATAGATCAGTCCACACGTGAAATTGTGCAAACTGCCAAACGTACGGGTGCGCGCGTTGTAGGGCCGATTCCATTGCCTACCAGAAAGGAACGTTTTACGGTATTGATTTCTCCGCATGTGAACAAGGATGCACGCGATCAATATGAAATCAGGACCCATAAAAGGATGATGGATATTATGGATCCAACTGATAAAACCGTGGATGCGCTAATGAAGTTGGATTTAGCGGCCGGGGTTGATGTACATATTAAGCTGTCTTAAAGAGAGTAGGAATTTAAAATGTCAATTGGCATAGTAGGCAAGAAGTTAGGAATGACCAGAGTATTTACCGAAGAGGGAGATAGCGCCCCGGTTACGGTGATAGAGGTTGAGCCTAATCGTATAACCCAGATTAAAGCAAAAGAAACGGAAGGATACAATGCCTTGCAAATAACCACCGGTAATCGGCGTGCCAGTCGGGTTACCAGACCGATGGCCGGACACTTTGCTAAGGCTAAAACCGAAGCCGGAAGGTTGGTGCGTGAATTTAGACTGGAAGATGATGCCGAGATTGAATATGAGCTTGGGGCCAAGCTCGATATAGATATGTTTGAGGTTGGGCAAAAGGTGGATGTTATTGGTTTGTCGCGCGGCTTTGGGTTTCAAGGTGGAATAAAAAGACATAATTTTAGAGGGCAGGATAACTCACATGGCAACTCTGTTTCCCATAGGGCTCCTGGCTCTATAGGTCAGTGTCAAACTCCGGGGCGAGTGTTTAAGGGTAAAAAGATGGCAGGTCATATGGGTGCTGAGCGTGTAACTATTCAGAACCTGCAAGTGGTGCAAGTAGATGCAGAAAAAGGCTTGTTGTTGATAAAAGGGGCGGTGCCAGGTAGCAAAGGCGGCGATGTCATAGTGCAGCCTGCGGTCAAGGCAAAAAACCAGGAGTAGCGTATGGAGCTTGACGTGATAGATTTTACTAAGAACAAGCTGGCAGCAAAGCTAAAACTGACCGGAGATATGCTGTCCGGGAAGTTTAATGAGGCCTTGGTGCATCAGGTAGTAACTAGCTATATGGAAGCTGCTCGTCAAGGATCTAAAGCTAATAAAAACCGTAGCGCGGTACGTGGTGGTGGAGCTAAACCATGGCGTCAAAAAGGTACAGGCCGAGCTCGCGCTGGAAGCAGATCCAGTCCGATTTGGCGCTCTGGCGGAGTGACTTTTGCCGCATCTGCCAGAAGTTATGCCAAGAAGGTAAACCGGAAAATGTATCGTGGAGCCATGACTTCAATCTTATCAGAATTGCTAAGGAATGAGCGTTTGCGCGTGGTTAAGGATTTTTCTTTAGATAACCACAAAACCAGGAATATGGCAGCAAATCTTGGCAAGATGAAATTACAGGACGTGCTTATAGTTAGCACTGACATAGACAAGAATTTGTATCTGGCAACGCGCAATATTCCAAATGTGGGCTTGTTGGATGTCGCGGCTCTTGATCCTCTTAGTCTCATATCTTATGAGAATGTATTGTTGACAGAATCGGCGCTGAAAAAGCTTGAGGAGAGCTTTGCATGAACCAGGAGCATTTAATGAAAGTTCTGTTGGTACCCAGAGTTACAGAAAAAACCATGTTGTTGGGAGAAGAGAACAACTCCTATGTGTTCAAGGTATTAAAAAATGCCAGCAAGCCTGAGATTAAAAAAGCGGTGGAAATGATGTTTGAAGTTGAGGTTGATGCAGTGCGCACCTCAAATGTAAAAGGTAAGTTAAAAAGACTGGGCATGCACTTGGGGCGTAGGTCGTCATGGAAAAAGGCTATGGTTAAGCTTGCCCCGGGTCATAAAATAGACCTGATGGAGTCTGAATAAAATGCCGGTAGTTAAAGCAAAACCAACCTCAGCAGGCCGCAGATTTGTAGTCAAGGTAGTAAACAAGGATTTGCATAAAGGTCAGCCGTGCCCGGGTCTTTTGGCTAAAAAGAGCAAATCTGGCGGCAGGAATAACAGCGGACGAATTACCAGCAGGCATCGTGGAGGTGGTCATAAGCAACGCTATCGCCTGATAGATTTTAAACGCAATAAAGATGGAATAATGGCCAAAGTTACAAGGCTTGAATATGATCCTAATCGTACTGCCAATATTGCATTGCTGCAGTATGCCGATGGTGAGCGTCGCTATATTATTGCCCCCAAGGGAGTTAAAGCCGGTGATATGTTACAATCTGGCTCTAGCGCTGAGATAAAACCTGGCAATGCTATGAGCCTGAATAACATCCCGGTAGGGTCTGTAGTGCATTGTGTTGAGTTAAAACCAGGTAAAGGTGCGCAATTAGCTCGCTCGGCCGGTTCAGCTATTCAATTTGTAGCCAAGGAAGGGCGCTATGCAATGCTTAGAATGCGCTCAGGTGAATTGCGTAAAGTATTGTTAGGCTGCAGGGCTACGATTGGCGAAGTTGGGAATTCTGAGCACAATTTACGTTCTTTGGGCAAGGCTGGCGCCAGTCGCTGGCGTGGTAAAAGACCTGTGGTGCGGGGAGTTGCGATGAACCCGGTTGATCACCCGCATGGTGGTGGTGAAGGTAAAACTTCTGGTGGCAGACACCCGGTTTCACCATGGGGTACGCCCACCAAAGGTTATAGAACACGCAAGAACAAACGGACTGATCATCTGATTGTTCGTCGACGCAAGAAGTAAAGGAGATTTGTTAAATGCCCCGTTCGATAAAAAAAGGCCCGTTTGTTGATGAGCATTTACTCAATAAAGTGCGTGCAGCCATGGAGACTAAAAGTCGCAAACCGATCAAGACCTGGTCGCGTCGTTCCATGGTTATCCCGGAAATGGTTGGCTTGACGATAGCGGTGCACAATGGACGTGATCATGTGCCGATTTTGGTAAATGAGAATATGGTGGGACATAAGTTAGGTGAGTTTGCTGTCACCAGGACATATCGGGGGCATATGGCGGATAAAAAGGCCAAATAATTATGGAAATGACCAAAGCAAAATTGAAAAACGCAAAAATCTCGGCACAAAAGGTGCGCCTGGTGGCTGATCAGGTCAGAAATTTGCCGGCGGAAGAAGCTTTGCATATTCTAAATTACAGCAATAAAAAGGCAGCTAAAATTGTGGCCAAGGTGTTGAATTCAGCAATTGCCAATGCCGAGAATAATGATGGCGCAGATATAGATGAGCTAAAACTGGCAGCAATTTACATTGATGAAGGGCCGACTATGAAACGTATAAAGCCAAGAGCTAAAGGCCGGGCAGATAGAATTTTAAAGCGTAGCAGTCATATAACAGTGGCAGTGGCGGAAGGATAAACGCATGGGACAAAAAGTAAATCCAATTGGATACAGGTTAGGAGTTATTAAGGACTGGGACTCAATTTGGTATGCTGATTCACAGAATTATGCAGATCAGCTATTCCATGATCTGCAGGTTAGAAGATTTTTGAAAAAGGAATTATACCAGGCGGCAGTAAGCAAGATTCAGATTGAACGGCCTAAAGGCATGATTAAAATTACGGTACATACCGCGCGTCCTGGCATAGTGATTGGGAAAAAAGGCGAAGATATTGAGCGTTTACGCCTTAAAGTATCCAAGATGATTGGAATGCCGGCCACTATTAATATTGAAGAGGTTCGTAAGCCGGAACTGGAAGCGCAATTGGTGGCAGAAGGAATTGCCCAGCAGCTGGAGCGGAGAATTATGTTCAGGCGGGCTATGAAACGCGCGGTTAGTAATACTATGCGTACTGGTGCCAAAGGTGTCAGGGTTAATGTTTCCGGGCGTTTAAATGGTGCCGAGATTGCCAGGATGGAATGGTATCGGGAAGGTCGGGTGCCGCTGCATACTTTAAGAGCTGATATTAATTATGGATTTGCCGAGGCGCACACGACCTATGGAGTGATTGGAGTTAAGGTTTGGGTTTATAAAGATGATGTATATGACCGTCAGGTAGAGAGCAAGTCTAAGAATAGCTGATAACAGAAGGATATTATAAAGATGTTACAACCAAAGCGTACTAAATTCAGAAAACAGCAAAAAGGCCGTAACCGCGGACTTGCGCAAAGTGGCAATGCCGTAAGTTTTGGCGAGTATGGCTTGAAGTCCAAAGGGCGTGGCAGAATCACCGCAAGGCAAATTGAAGCGGCCAGGCGGGCGATTACCAGACAGGTAAAGCGCGGTGGAAAATTATATATAAGAATTTTTCCGGACAAGCCGATTTCCAAAAAACCTTTGGAGGTAAGAATGGGCAAAGGTAAAGGCAATGTTGAATACTGGGTGGCGCAGATCCAACCGGGCCGGATGTTATATGAAATTCAAGGGGTAAGTGAAGAGCAAGCGCGCACGGCATTTAGGTTGGCAGCGGCGAAGCTGCCGGTGCAAACTACTTTTGTAGCCAGGACTATAACGTAATGAACGCCAGTGAATTAAGAGGTAAATCGGATGCTGAACTTGCCGCAGCTTTGGAAGAACTGTTGCGAGAACAGTTTAATCTGCGTATGCAAAACGCCAGCGGCCAGCTGGGTGATAATAGCCAGATAGGCAAAGTACGTAAAAATATAGCAAAAGTGAAAACAGTCATGAATGAAAAAAGTCGGAGCGGGAAGGGACATACATAATGAATGCCAAGCAAAGTAAAACCAGAACCTTAACCGGAATGGTTATATCCGATAAGATGGATAAGAGCATTACTGTGCAGGTTGCAAGGCAGGTAAAACACCCGATTTACAAAAAATTTATCAAGCGCACCAGTAAGTTACATGTGCATGATGAGGAAAATTCCTGCAAGGAGGGAGATTTGGTAGTGATCCAGGAGTGTAGACCATTGTCAAAAACCAAGTCTTTTCGCTTGCTGGAAAATTTGGGTTCTGCCTGATTTATGGAGCTAGGGGAGTTTAGTTATGATACAGATGCAAACCGTGTTGAAAGTGGCTGATAACAGCGGCGCCCGCAAAGTAATGTGCATCAAGGTTTTAGGCGGTTCCAAGCGGCGTTACGCCGGAATAGGAGACATAATAAAGGTCACGGTCAAAGAGGCTATTCCTCGTGGCAAGGTTAAAAAAGGTGATGTATTGGACGCGGTAGTGGTCAGAACCCGTAAAGGTGTAAGACGCAGAGACGGCTCTTTGATTAGATTTGATGGCAATGCCGCGGTATTGCTGGACAACAAGTCCGAACCAATTGGCACCAGGATTTTTGGCCCTGTAACCCGCGAATTACGAGCGAAAAGATTTATGAAAATAATTTCGTTGGCACCGGAAGTATTGTAAGGATTTGGCAATGGCAAGCAAGATCAAAAAAGGTGATGAGGTTGTTGTTTTGGTTGGTAAAGATAAAGGTGAGCAAGGCACGGTTACCAGGGTTTTTCCGGCTGAAAGAAAAGTATTGGTAGAAGGTGTTAATATGGTTAAAAAGCATCAAAAGCCTAACCCGAACGCTGGGGTGCAAGGAGGAATTATTGATGTTGAGAAGCCAGTGGACATTTCCAATGTGGCAATTTTTAATTCCCAAACCGAAAAGGCCGACAGGGTTGGCTTTAAAATTTTAGCTGATGGAAAAAAGGTAAGGTATTTTAAATCCAACGGTGAAACGATAGACGTTTAAGAGATATTTTATGAGCATGACGAAAGAGCTATATAAGCAAACTGTTATACCAAAGCTTAAAGACAAGTTTGGGTATAAAAGTGTTATGCAAGTGCCAAAGATATCTAAAATAACTCTTAATATGGGAGTTGGTGAAGCGATAGGCGACAAGAAAAAATTAACAGCGGCAATGGCTGATATGGAAAAAATCTCAGGGCAAAAGCCGGTTGCCAGCAAAGCCAGATTATCGATTGCCGGATTCAAAATAAGAGAGGGCTGGCCAATTGGCTGTAAGGTCACTTTGCGTAAGGAAAGGATGTACGATTTTTTGGATCGGCTGATTAATATTGTAATCCCCAGAATACGGGATTTTCGTGGTCTTAACCCCAAGTCGTTTGATGGCAGGGGCAATTTCAGCATGGGACTTAAGGAGCAAATCGTATTCCCCGAAATTGATTATGACAAGATAGACAGCTTGCGTGGCATGGATATTGTTATTACTACAACTGCAAGCAATGATGATGAAGGACGGGCCTTGCTAAAAGAGCTTAATTTCCCGTTTAAGAGCTAAAGGAATCGACTATGGCAAAAGTTGCAATGATAGAACGCGAAAAACACAGAATTAGAACTGTTAAAAAGTTTGCGGACAAGCGTAAGGAGCTAAAGTCTAAAATGCTGGATATGAGTTTAAGCCGGGAAGAACGAGCTGAGGCCAGGCGTAAATTTCATGCTTTGCCCAGAAACGCCTCGCCGTCTAGAGTTCGTAATCGTTGTCGTTTTACCGGCAGACCTAATGGTTATTTTCGCAAATTTGGCTTATGTAGAAACAAGTTGCGGGAATTGGCCATGAGTGGTGAGATTCCTGGTTTAAGAAAAGCTAGTTGGTAGGAAAATTGATATGAGTATGCAAGATCCAGTGGCAGATATGTTGACCAGAATTCGTAATGCCCAGGCGGTGTATAAGTCTTCGGTGACAATGCCCAAGTCTAAAACTAAACAGGCAATAGCCAAGGTGTTGGAAGATGAAGGCTATATAAATGGTTTTTCTGTGACTGATGATGTTAAGGCAGAACTTACTATAGACCTTAAATACTTTGAGAGCAAGCCAGTGATTGAATCTTTACGCAAGGTTAGCAAACCTGGGCTTAAAGTATATAGATCTGTCGCTGAATTGCCGACAGTAAATGGTGGCTTGGGGGTAGTTATAGTTTCCACCTCCAAGGGAATTATGACAGATAAATCTGCTCGCAAGAATAATGTGGGCGGCGAAGTTCTGTGCTTTGTTAGTTAAAGGATAGCAGGATGTCTAGAATTGCAAATAACCCAGTGGTCGTCCCCGGTTCGGTCGACGTCAAGCTTGATGGTCAGAATCTTAGCGTGAAAGGCGGTAACGGGCAAATGAATTATATAATTCACGACAGTGTGGAAGCAAAATTAGATGATGGACAAATCAGCTTTGAATCCACTGCCGGGAAAACCGGTGTAGCCATGGCCGGAACTATGCGAGCTTTGGTACAAAATATGATAACCGGAGTTGACAAGGGTTTTGAGAAAAGGCTTAACCTGTTTGGTGTAGGCTATCGAGCTAAGACTAGTGGTAAGAATTTGGAGTTGACTTTGGGATTTTCTCATCCAGTACTGCACGCTATTCCAGATGGTATTACGATTGAGACGCCAAGTCAGACAGAGGTCGTGATAAAGGGTTATGATAAACAACTGGTAGGGCAGGTTGCAGCGAATATTCGCGCCTATAGGCCGCCTGAGCCATATAAAGGCAAAGGTGTGCGCTATGCGGATGAGCGGATAATCAGGAAAGAAGCGAAGAAGAAGTAGTGCTTATGGACAAGAAATTTAAACGACAGCGCAGAGCGCGTAAAGCCAGATCAAAGATTAAGGAACTGCTGATGCCGCGGTTAAGCGTACATCGCAGCTCCAGGCATATTTATGCACAGATAATAGATGTGGCAGAGGCTAAAGTGTTGGCCAGTGCTTCGACTGTACAAAAAGGGGGCAAGCTGGATAATACCGGCAACGTGGAGGCAGCCAGGGAAATTGGTAAATTGATCGCCCAAAGAGGTAAAGATGCAGGGGTTAGCAAGGTGGCATTTGATCGCTCAGGATTTAAATATCATGGGAGAGTGCGGGCTCTGGCTGATGCGGCAAGAGAAAATGGACTTGAGTTTTAATTTTAACGAGTAAAGGTATGGCTGGAGCGCAAACTACAGAACAGACTGAAGATGGCTATTTAGAAAAGCTGGTTGCAGTAAATCGGGTTGCTAAAACTGTGAAGGGCGGTCGAATTATGTCCTTTACCGCCTTGACGGTAGTAGGTGACGGGAAAGGCCAGGTTGGTTTTGGTTACGGCAAAGCTCGGGAAGTTCCGTTAGCAATACAAAAGGCTATGGAAAAGGCCAGGCATAATATGCGTGAAGTTGCGCTTAAGGATGGAACTCTGCAATATGCGATTAAATCCAAACATAGCGGGGCAAAAGTATATATGCAGCCTGCTTCAGAAGGCACCGGTATCATTGCCGGCGGGGCTATGCGTGCCGTTTTTGAGGTGGCAGGCGTACATAATATTTTGGCAAAACGTTATGGCTCGCCTAATCCTATTAATGTGGTCAGGGCTACAATTCAGGGTTTGCTGCAAATGCAAAGTCCTGCAAGTGTTGCAGCTAAACGCGGCAAAGATGCAGAAGAAATTCTAGGGTAGGAAATCATGGCAGATAAATCAGCAACCAAAAAAACGGCTACGAAAAAGACCACAACTAAAAAGAAAACAGCGACTAAAAAGGCGGCAACAAAAAAAACAGCGCCTAAAAAAACCGCGGTTAAAAAGACCACAGCCAAAAAGGCAGCGACTAAAAAGAAGGCGGCAACCAAAAAAACAGCGCCTAAAAAAACTACGGTTAAAAAAACTACGGCTAAAAAAGTTACAACCAAAAAGAAGATAGCGCCTAAAAAGACAGCAGCGAAAGTATTGAAAATTACCTTAATTAAAAGTTTTAATGGTCGTTTGGCTTCACATAAAGCCTGTGTTGTTGGTTTAGGGTTACGTAGATTGAATCATACTGTGGAAGTTAAGGATACCCCGGAGAACAGGGGGATGGTTAATAAGGTTTCATATCTGTTGCGGGTAGAGGAATAATCATATGCGATTGAATACAATTAAACCGGCACCTGGTGCTAAAAAACCTGGCAAGCGAGTGGGGCGAGGAATTGGTTGTGGTTTTGGTAAAACTTGTGGGCGTGGTCATAAAGGACAAAAGTCGCGTTCTGGCGGGTTTCATAAGACTGGATTTGAAGGCGGACAAATGCCTTTACAAAGACGTTTGCCTAAAGTTGGTTTTAGATCCAGACAAGCAAGGTTCGTGGCTGAAGTTAGGTTACATGAGTTGGAGAATATAGGTAAAGAGATTGATCTTGTGACATTAAAAGCGGCTAATGTTATTGGCAAGCATGTAAAGCGGGTAAAAGTTATTAATTCCGGATCAATAGATAGCAAGGTCACAGTTAAGGGCTTACAAGTTACCAAGGGAGCTAAAGCCGCGATCACAAAAGCTGGTGGCAAAATAGAAGACTAGATATGGCGCGTGGCATTCAAAATTCTGGAGCAGGGCTGGGAAATTTAGCGCAAATGTCCGAACTTAAAATGCGTCTGTTGTTTGTGCTGGGTGCTTTACTGGTGTTCAGACTTGGCGCGCATATTCCGGTACCTGGGATTGACCCTGTTGCCTTGGCGGATATGTTCGATAGACAGCAAACCGGAATTTTGGATATGTTCAACATGTTTTCCGGTGGCTCATTAGAGCGTATGAGCTTATTTGCTTTAGGAATCATGCCGTATATTTCAGCTTCAATTATTATGCAGCTACTGACGGCAGTTTCTCCAAAGCTGGAGCAGCTTAAAAAGGAGGGTGAGGCTGGCAGACGTAAAATAACCCAATACACCAGGTATGGCACTCTGGTTTTGGCAACTTTTCAGTCATTGGGAATCGCTTTGGCGCTTGAGGGGCAAAACGTGGTAGTGGATCCGGGCTTAAGCTTTAGATTTACTGCGGTTGTAAGTTTGGCAACCGGCACCATGTTTTTAATGTGGCTGGGCGAGCAAATTAGTGAGCGCGGTCTTGGGAATGGAATTTCATTGATTATTTTCGCCGGGATTGTTGCGGGATTGCCATCAGCTTTGGGCGGCACTTTTGAGCTGGTGCGTACCGGACAAATGAGTAATTTGACGGTAATAATATTGCTGGTACTGGCTATAGCCGTAACCTGGTTTGTGGTGTATGTTGAAAGAGGTCAAAGAAGAATTAAGGTAAATTATGCCAAACAGCAAAGAGGTAATAAATTGTATCAGGGCCAAAGTTCACATTTACCGTTAAAAGTTAATATGGCTGGAGTCATCCCGCCAATTTTTGCTTCCAGTATAATTTTATTTCCAACCAGCGTCGGCAGCTGGTTTGGCAGCGGCGAGGGCATGGTTTGGCTAAAGGATTTGGCTGCAACTTTGTCACCAGGACAGCCATTGTATGTATTATCCTATGCTGTAGCAATTGTGTTTTTCTGCTTTTTTTACACCGCCTTGCAGTTTAACCCTAAAGATACCGCAGATAACTTACGTCGTTCCGGGGCTTTTATTCCAGGTTACAGACCGGGTGAACAGACTGCCAGATTTATTGACAAGGTGATGACCAGACTGACTATAATAGGCGCGGCCTATATAACCGCAGTAAGCTTGTTGCCGGAGTTTTTGATTGTAAAGTGGAATGTACCGTTTTATTTCGGCGGTACATCGCTTTTGATTATTGTAATAGTGGTGATGGATTTCATGACCCAGATTCAATCGCATTTGTTTTCGCATCAATATGAGAGTTTGATGCGCAAATCTAATTTGCGCGGCGCAAGACGTTAAACAGGAGAAATTTTATGAAAGTAAGAGCGTCAGTTAAAAAAATGTGCAAGGATTGCAAAGTTATTCGTCGTAAAGGCGTGGTAAGGGTTATTTGTAACAAAGATCCCAAACATAAACAGCGTCAGGGTTGATTTTTCTTGAAAAACAGCTACAATTTGCGCCCTTTTAATTACGGATTGGTTCCAGGAGATTAAATTAAATGGCTCGTATCGCAGGAGTGAACGTACCGGACAACAAGCATGTGGTAGTGGCTTTGACCTCGATTTATGGTGTTGGTAAAACTGTCGCAAGCAGGATATGTGATGCGGCTGGAGTTGATGCTGCAGTCAAGGTAAGCTCTTTGGATGAGCCCTCATTGGACAAGCTGCGCACCGAAGTTGGCAAATATTCAGTGGAAGGCGACTTGCGCCGTGAGGTGTCCATGAATATCAAACGGTTAATGGATTTAGGTACGTATCGTGGTATCAGGCATAGACGTGGACTACCAGTGCGGGGACAAAAAACCAAAACTAATGCCAGGACTCGCAAGGGTCCGCGCAAGGCAATTAAGTAACAAGTAAGACATATATGGCAAAAGCACCGGCAAAAAAGAAAAAAGTCAAGCGTAGCGTCGCTGAGGGAGTGGCACATATTCACGCATCTTTTAATAATACCATTGTTACGATAACTGATCGCAAAGGTGACACTTTGTGCTGGGCGACTGCCGGCGGCAGTGGATTTCGCGGTTCACGGAAAAGCACACCATTTGCGGCACAGATTGCGGCGGAAAATGTTGGAAAACAAGCACAAGAATATGGAATTCAGGCATTAGAGGTTAGGGTAAAAGGCCCGGGGCCTGGGCGGGAATCTACGGTGCGGGCGCTAAATGCGCTTGGGATCAGAATTAAGAATATAACGGATGTTACACCGATCCCACATAATGGCTGTCGGCCCCCAAAACGGCGTAGGGTATAGAAAATAACATGGCAAAATATACCGGACCTACTTGCAAATTATCCAGGCGTGAAGGCACGGATCTTGGTCTTAAAAGTGGAATGCGAGGCTTGGAAACCAAGTGTAAGCTTGATCAGATTCCAGGCCAGCATGGAGCCGGAGGTAGGAGACCCAAGATATCTGATTACGCCTTGCAGTTAAGAGAAAAGCAAAAAGTTAGACGTATGTACGGCATACTGGAAAAGCAGTTTCGTCGTTATTATGTGGAAGCGGCTAGGCGTAAAGGTTCTACAGGTGAAAATCTGTTAAAGCTTCTGGAGTCGAGACTGGACAATGTGGTTTATCGTATGGGGTTTGGCTCGACCAGAGCTGAGGCACGACAGTTGGTGAATCATAAGTTGATAGTTGTGAATGGTAATGTGGTTAATATCCCGTCTTATCTGGTCAAAGCTGGTGACGTAGTGGAAGTGCGGGAAAAAGCCAAGAAATATGACCGAATCAAGCTGGCATTGGAATTGGCGCCACAAACCAGGGAAGAGCCAGCCTGGATTGAAGTTGATAATGCAAAAATGGAAGGTGTTTTCAAAGCGGCACCGGAAAGAGATGAACTGCCGCCTGAAATTAATGAACACCTTATTGTGGAATTGTATTCCAAATAACAGGAGCAAATACATGCAAGGTTCTGTACGAGAATTTATCAAACCTAAAATAGCCAGTATTAACGAGCTTGATCCTAAGCGCGTGCAGGTCATTATAGAGCCGATGGAGCGCGGTTTTGGTCATACTATGGGGAATGCCTTGAGAAGAACCTTGCTATCTTCCATGCACGGTAGCGCGATTATAGAGGCTAAAATCAAAGGTGTGCAGCATGAATATACCACGATAGAAGGAGTGCGGGAAGACGTTCTGGATATTTTGCTGAATCTAAAAGGCGTGGCGATAAATTTGCACGATATTTCTGAGGCCGAACTTTCTTTAAAATGTAAAGGCCCTAAGGTTTTGCGTGCGGGGGGTATAGAGTCTGAACATGCGGTAACTATTGCCAATCCTGAACATGTAATAGCAACCATTACCCAACCGGTTGAGCTTGATATGAGTATGAAAGTAGCATCTGGTATTGGCTATCAAAGTGTGGCTGAACGAACTCAAACTGAAGACAGTAATTTGATAGGGGTGCTTGGAATTGATGCCTCGTTCTCGCCGGTGCGCAGGGTAACTTATAATGTAGAAAGCGCAAGGCTTGGTCAGCGAACCAATCTTGATAAACTTATTCTTGACATTGAAACCAATGGCACCATAGACCCTGAAGATGCTATTAGACGGGCGGCGACCATATTACAAAATCAGCTGGAGTCATTTGTTGAACTTGAAACTGAGCCGGAAATTTTAGAGCCGGAAGAGCAAGAACCACAATTTGATGAGGATTTATTGAAGCCGGTTGATGACCTGGAGCTTACAGTCCGTTCTGCCAATTGCCTGAAAGCTGAGCAGGTACATTATATTGGTGACCTAGTACAGAGAACTGAGCAGGATTTATTGCGCACGCCTAACCTCGGCAAAAAATCTCTTGACGAGATAAAGAAAGTTTTGCGGGAAAGAGGCTTATCTTTAGGCACTGAGCTTGAAAACTGGCCGCCGGAAAGCTTGCCCAAGCGTAAAGAGGCTTCAGGAGAAATCAAATGAGACATCGCAAAAGTGGCAGAAAATTAAATCGGAATAGTTCACACCGTAAAGCTATGTTCAAAAACATGGCATGCTCCTTGTTCGAACACGAAATTATTAAAACCACTTTGCCCAAAGCCAAGGAATTACGCCGAGTGGCAGAACCGCTTATTACCTTAAGCAAGGAAGACTCGGTGGCAAACCGACGCTTGGCGTTTAACAGAATGCGCAACCGGAGAATGGTTAGCAAGCTTTTTAATGAACTGGGACCCAGATACGCAAGGCGCCCTGGAGGGTATTTAAGGATTTTAAAATCTGGTTTTAGGGCTGGTGATAAGGCGCCGATGGCCATAGTGGAGCTGGTTGACAGACCAGAATCGGAACAATAATCATCTAAAAATCAATAAAGAAGTAGGTTGTAGCGCTTTTTTTTGAAAATTACTTGAAAAGCATTTGGCCTGTCCCCATGTATGGGGCGTGGAGCTTGTAACAAACTGTTGCAAGAAAATAACTTTAATTTGGAGATGAAAATATGGGTTTACGTCCTTTACATGACAGAGTAGTAATACGCCGGACTGAAGAAGAGCGTATGAGTGCCGGCGGGATTGTTATTCCTGATACCGCGACTGAAAAACCAGGCCGTGGTGAAATTATTGCGGTTGGCAATGGCAAGATCACCGAATCTGGTGAGGTTCGGGGGTTGGATGTGAAAGTTGGTGATGTGGTGTTGTTTGCCAAGTTTGCCGGAACTGAAATCAAGCTTGAAGGCGAAGAAGTTTTAGTTATGCGTGAAGACGACATAATGGCTGTAGTCGAATAATTTAAGAGGAATATATAATGAGTGCAAAAGAAGTTAAATTTTCAGAAGAAGCCCGCCGGCAAATGTTGGCCGGGGTGAATATTCTGGCAAATGCGGTTAAGGTTACCTTGGGTCCCAAGGGACGCAATGTTGTGTTGGATAAGGCTTTTGGTGCGCCTACCATCACCAAGGACGGGGTTTCGGTTGCCAAGGAAATTGAATTGGAAAACAAGTTGGAGAATATGGGCGCGCAGATGGTAAAGGAAGTTGCCTCGCAAACCTCGGACGTTGCTGGTGATGGCACGACTACTGCTACTGTATTAGCACAATCTTTTCTGACTGAAGGAATGAAAGCAGTAGCTGCCGGTATGAATCCTATGGATCTTAAACGTGGCATTGACAAGGCGGTTAAAGTTACGGTTGAAAAACTGCACGAAATTTCAGTGCCGTGTGAGGATTCCACCGCTATAGCCCAGGTTGGCACTATTTCAGCCAACTCGGATGAGTCAATTGGTACTATCATTGCTGATGCTATGGAAAAAGTTGGCAAGGAGGGAGTGATAACGGTTGAGGAAGGCTCTACCTTGGAAAATGAACTGGACGTGGTTGAAGGGATGCAATTTGATCGCGGCTATCTATCGCCATACTTTATTACCAATCAGCAAAATATGTCGGTGGAACTGGAAGACCCTTATGTTTTGCTATTTGATAAAAAAATATCCAATATCCGCGATTTGTTGACAATTTTGGAAAATGTGGCCAAAGTCAGCCGGCCGTTGTTAATTGTGGCTGAGGACGTAGAGGGCGAGGCCCTGGCGACTCTGGTGGTTAACAGTATGCGCGGTGTGGTTAAAGTGGCTGCGGTTAAGGCTCCAGGCTTTGGCGACAGGCGCAAGGCGATGCTGGAAGATATTGCGATTTTAACAGGTGGCACGGTGATATCAGAAGAAGTTGGCCTGTCTTTGGAAAAAGCCGAGATAGATGATCTGGGTTCAGCCAAACGGGTAGTGATAGATAAGGAAAACACCACTATTATTGATGGAGCCGGCAAGGGTGATGATATTGCGGCCAGAGTTGAGCAGATACGTGCGCTTATCGAAACTTCTACCTCTGATTATGACAAGGAAAAGTTACAGGAAAGGGTAGCTAAACTTGCCGGCGGGGTTGCGGTTATTAAGGTTGGCGCTGCAACTGAAGTGGAGATGAAGGAGAAAAAAGCCAGGGTTGAAGATGCTTTGCATTCTACCAGAGCCGCGGTGGAAGAAGGCGTGGTGCCAGGTGGTGGTGTAGCCCTGATTCGCACTATTAGCGCGCTTACTGAGGTAAAGGGTGATAATCATGATCAGGATATCGGTATCAAGATTATGCGTCGGGCAGTGGAAGAACCGTTACGCCAGATCGTTACCAATGCTGGAGGCGAGGCTTCAGTTGTTCTGCACAAGGTGGAAGAAGGCACTGGTAATTTTGGGTATAACGCAGGTACTGAAGAGTACGGCGATATGATCGATATGGGCATATTGGATCCAACCAAGGTTACGCGGTCTGCCTTGCAAAATGCCGCTTCTGTAGCTGGCCTTATGATTACTACCGAGGCGATGGTAGCTGAAATTCCAAAAGAAGAAGCACCAATGCCAGCGGCTGGTGGCGATATGGGCGGTATGGGTGGTATGGGTGGTATGATGTAGTAGATTTTCGCTACTAATCCCTAACGCTTTAAAAAGCCCGAAAGTTTTTGCTTATTTTTTACATTTTGTTCTGATAGTGTACATATGAAAATATAAATGGTTCTTCACGGAGATTATATTTAAAGATAAAATGTATTCCAAGGAGCATATGATGAGTAGAATAGAATGGACAGAGCAAACTTGGAATCCTGTGGCTGGTTGTAGTAAGATTTCTGCTGGCTGCAAACACTGTTATGCTGAAGTTATGGCTAGGCGGTTGCAGTGTATGGGTGTACTAGGTTATGAAAATGGTTTTAAACTTTCGCTGGTGCCAGAGCGTTTAGAGCAACCATTAAAGCGTAGAAAGCCTACCATGTATTTCGTAAACTCCATGAGTGATCTATTCCATGAAAAAGTATCATTCTCGTATATTGACCAAGTGATGGAAATTATTCGTGCTACTACTCATCATCATTATCAAATACTCACCAAGCGTGCCGGTCGTATGGCTAAGTATTATCGTTCGCGTGGGATACCTCAAAATATTTGGCAAGGGGTTACAGTAGAAAATCAAAAACATGGCATACCTAGGATTAATTACTTACGCAATGTGCCATCAAGTATCCGTTTCTTATCTGTGGAGCCATTGCTTGAAGATCTTGGTCTTATAAATCTTGATGGTATTGACTGGGTGATTGTTGGGGGTGAAAGTGGCTTTAAACCCCGCCAAATGTTACGACCATGGGTGGAGTCAATTAGAGATCAATGTAAACAAGCAAATGTCGCTTTTTTTTTCAAACAATGGGGTGGATGGGGAGCTGATGGCAAGCCCAGAAACAAAAAGGCTAACGGTAGATTTCTTGATGGTCGTACTTGGGATGAGTATCCACAAGTTACTTATTAAAAATTGAACCAATTAATCGTTGGGCTAACCCTATTGCTTTAGGTGCAGGATTTGAAATGCAACAAAATAAACTGAATTGATGGTGGTTATCTCTATAAAATCGGTAGGGATCCATTGTTTCAGCAAAAATACTGTCAAGCCTTTCTTTCATGAAACTTTCTAAGCCCTCTTTTGTAATGTTTTTTTCTTCTTGCTCTCCTGCAAACATATCTTTTTGGGGACTAGGCCTATATGATAAAGTGCGCCATTCATTTGTCCCGAAAATTCTATTTAAACTAGTAACTTTGTTATGATCAATTTTATTTGCGTCGTTAGGTAATTGGCGGTTAGCGCCTTCTGTTGGAAATAGATACCATAAGTCAATTTTCTTAGTCATTGCTATATTCTCAATTGTACTCCATTCGACTTGCATGCCATAAGGGTCTAGAAATAAAACAGCCCTATTTTTCCAGTTCTTTTTTATTTCGCTACATATACTTTTTATTGCGACATTACAATCATTATGCAAAACCTTTATATCTAATTCTGAATAATTCGCAACGACATCTTGTAACGCCTTAACATATTTTCTCTTAGAGTCAATAAAAATATATCTATCAAACTTATTTGAAGTCTCCAATGCTTCCCATGCGGAACCAGGTATTTCAAGGTCATTCCCATCTTTCTTAATAGTTACAGCTCCTGTTCCGGCAAAGCCATCAATATACCAAAGCGAAAAGTTTTGATCTCTCAATGCCATAGCATAAGACGATAAATAAGAAGATAATTTGTCTAACTTATCTTCTGTCCACTTACCCCCAAAATGGTGCGCACCCACAGGAATTCTTATTTTTAATATATTGCTAAAATATATCATTTATTTTCGAAAATTCAATCCGAATTACTTACTAAAATTTAACGTAAAAAATTCTTAAAATTGATTTTTCTTCTCATGACTAGCAGTAATTTAATTTGTGGCTCGCGTCGGCTTAATTAGTGACTCCGCAGGAATACCCAAATTTTATTGTCTCAACCGGATCAGGCAAATCCATTGGATAATGTTTTGCTTCCCAGGCTTCAACTAATGTAACTAGTACATCAAGTTTTTCACCTTCAGGAGTGTTTGGTTTTGCCATCATTAGGGAGTCAATTTCCTTGAGTGCTGCCTGATAATCTGCTTCGGTTTTGATGGGTTTGATTTCCATCTGTTTCTCTTAAGTTAAATATTTTGCACATCAATTTTGTCATATTGCGCATGCGTTCCTATAAAGCGAATATAAACTACCTTGTAAGAATAATTATAATTACCCGTGGTGCATTTAGGAAATAATTGTATGCGTCCAACCTATTGCACTTAAGGTTTAATTTTAACATGGTTTGAATGGGAGATATTTGCCCTTGTGCGAAATGGGGTCTATCTTGGTTATACCAAACAAGCCAGTCAGCCAGTTTTTCATTGAACTTTT
>Ga0056111_1000082_pt1 | contig 18097 bp, 18 predicted proteins | sample WorMetloBBELIZE2_FD_83874 | JGI IMG/M metagenome (GOLD analysis project Ga0056111, IMG submission 83874) | Marine gutless worms symbiont microbial communities from Max Planck institute for Marine Microbiology, Germany - Olavius longissimus B... ... | reverse complement strand
GTCATGTAAGTTGCTCATATCATTAAGTATTTTCTGGAAAATACTATGATACTCTTTGAGCTTTCGTGAGCAACTTACTTTTGACATTTTTTTAATTATTTCCTAAATGCACCACGGGTTAAAGCCAATAAAAAAGCCCGTAATGAACGGGCTTAAATACTAAAATGGTGCCGACGGAGGGACTCGAACTCTCGACCTACTGATTACAAGTCAGTTGCACTACCAGCTGTGCTACGTCGGCATGTTGAAGTTGGTAGATTTTATGGGTTTGCAAATAAAATTGCAATTAGTTTGCTTAGCTTATAGTCAATTGCTTGAATGCTATCTAAAATGCAGATAAAATGGCGCTTTGCTGTTTTTTTTGTGAAAAAACAGTGTTAATCGTAGTTTTTAATGAAAATTAAGTATAAGATTTTCCCGTTCCTAAGCTGGTTTCCTATACCGGTTACTAACCTAAAAGCGGATTTTGTTGCCGGTCTTACTGTGGCTTTAGTTTTGGTGCCGCAATCCATGGCTTATGCGCAACTTGCCGGTTTGCCGGCATATTATGGGTTATACGCGGCATTTTTGCCGGTAATTATTGCGGCACTTTGGGGTTCTTCCAAACAGCTTGGTACCGGGCCGGTGGCCGTGGTATCACTTTTAACAGCTTCTTCTTTGGCGCCTTTTGCCGATATCGGCAGCGAGTACTTTATTACTTTGGCTATAGTTATGGCGTTTTTAGTGGGGGCGGTGCAGCTTTTTTTAGGTTTGTTCAAACTTGGGGTAATTGTGAACTTTTTGTCACATCCGGTGATAGTAGGTTTTACCAACGCTGCGGCCATCATTATCGGCCTGTCACAAATTAACAAAATATTTGGAGTTGAAAAAGAACGTAGTGAGCATTTTATAAACGACATTTACGGTGTGCTGCAACAGGTATCTATGGGCAAAACCCATATTTTAACCTTAGCTTTTGGGGCAGGAGCCATTTTGCTTATGGTTATATTAAAAAAATATTTACCAAAAATCCCTGGAGTTCTGGTTGCGGTAGTTGGGACTATCATTATCAGTTGGGCCATTGACTTTGCCGGTGCGGGTGGTACGATTGTGGGGGAAATCCCCGCGGGTTTGCCACCATTTGCCTTGCCGGATTTTTCCAAGATTCAGATGAATATGCTGGCTGATCTTGTAACCAGCGCAATTATTATTTCTTTGGTAGGTTTTATGGAGGCAATATCGGTTGCCAAGGCAATTGCCGCGCGTACCAAGGCCAGACTAGATCCGAATCAGGAGTTAATAGGCCAGGGCTTAGCCAATATTATTGGTAGCTTTAGTCAATCATATCCTACCAGTGGTTCTTTTTCCCGCTCGGCCGTTAATTTAAATGCCGGAGCCAAGACCGGAATGTCCTCGGTATTTACCGCAAGTTTGGTCTTGCTCACCTTGTTATTTTTAACGCCGCTTTTATACCATCTGCCTAAAGCAGTGTTGGCAGCGGTTATAATGATGGCGGTTATAGGCCTTATCAATTTTAAGGCAGTAAAACATGCCTGGAAAGCAAGTATTCACGATGGCGCGGCATCGATTGTGACTTTCTTCGCCACTTTGGCCTTTGCGCCGCATTTGGATAAGGGTATTATAATTGGCGCTGGTCTGGCGTTGATTCTATATTTGTACCGCACCATGAAGCCAAGAGTTGCCTTGCTTGGTAGATATGAAGACGGCACCATGCGTGATATCAGCATCCATAAAAATTTACCACAGGATGATAGAATTATCGTAATCAGATTTGATGGTTCTTTGTATTTTGCCAATGTGTCATTTTTTGAAGACGCCATATTGAAAGCCGTTAGCAAGCGCAAAGATTGTAAATATATTTTAGTAGTAGCGGACGGCATTAATGAGCTTGATGCTTCTGGTGAAGAATGTATTTCGGGGGTGATGGATCACTTGAAGGAAAATGGTACGACTTTAGTATTTTCAGGTTTAAAACGCCAAATATTGAAAGTTATGAATAATACGCATTTGTACGCAAAAATAGGCGCTGAAAATATTCATCCGAATGAAGATATGGCAATCACTCACATCTATTCCAGATTAAATTCAGACCCTGATGATTATTGCCCGTTACAACCGCACATAGTTGTAAGGGAAGCTCCCGCCCTGGCAGAGGCGTAATTATTTGTAATTAATTCCCAAGTGAGAAAAATCAAGACTGCGGTTATTGGGGTAGGTTATCTGGGAAAATTCCATGCCGCAAAATACAAGGAACTAGAAAATAGTGACTTAGTGGCCGTGGTTGATGCTAATCATGACACAGCAAAAACTATCGCCAAAAAGTACGGGGTCGAAGCCTGTACGGATTATAGAAAACTACTGGGTAAAGTTGAGGCGGTTAGCATTGTTACGCCGACTGTCCTGCATTTCCCAATAGCCAAAGATTTCATTACCCATGGTTCTCATGTCCTGATTGAAAAACCGATAGCGGTGACGACTGCTGAAGCAGACAAATTGGTAGAACTTGCCAAAGAGCAAAACAGGATTATCCAGGTGGGTCATATCGAACGCTTTAATGCGGCTATGTTAGGGCTTGATAAAATCGCCGGCAAGCCTGATTTTATTGAGTCGCACCGTTTGGCGCCATTTAACCCCAGAGCAACTGATGTAAATGTAGTGCTGGATTTAATGATCCACGACATAGATATTATTTTAGATATTGTAAAGTCTGCAGTAAAAACGATAGCCGTTTCTGGAACTTCAGTGCTGACGGATACTACTGACATCGCCAATGGGCGATTGGAATTTGCCAATGGTTGCGTAGCTAATGTTACAGCAAGCAGGGTTTCTATGAAAACCGAACGAAAAATGCGCATATTTCAGCCCAATTCCTATATTACAATGGACTTTCATAAGCGGACGATAAATGTATATCGCAAAGGCCGGGAGGAAATGTATCCTGGTATTCCCAATATAAAAAGTTTAAAAAAGTCTTATGATGATAATGATGCTTTAATGGTTGAAATCAAATCTTTCCTAAACAGTATAGAAACCGGGACTCCTGCCGTGGTATCCGGAGAAGACGGGCGCAGGGCGTTGGACGTGGCAATCCGGATATCAAATTTACTCAGTGAAGGATCATAATATGAACATACCAATGGTTGACCTTAAGCGGCAATATAGTGAGCTTAAAAATGAGATAGATGAAGGCATATTGCAGGCACTTGCTGATACAAAATTTATTCTGGGGCCTGCAGTAAAGAAGTTTGAGGAAGACGCAAGCAAGTATCTTGGGGTCAAACATGCTATTGGAGTAGCATCAGGGACTGATGCCTTACATTTGGCATTGGCGGCGGCAGATATAGGCTCTGGAGATGAAGTTATTACCACACCCTTTACTTTTATAGCTACTGCTGAGGCTATAAGCTATGTGGGAGCCAAGCCAATATTTGTTGATATTAATCACGATACCTTTAATCTTGATCTGGATAAGGTTGAGCAAGCTATAACCAACAAAACGAAGGCGATAATTCCGGTACATTTGTTCGGACAGCCAGTTGATATGCCAAAATTATCTACACTTTGTGATAGTTATAATTTAACGATAGTTGAGGATTGCGCCCAGTCATTTGGTGCCAGTATTGACAGCCGACAAACAGGTTCATTTGGTGATTTTGGCGCTTTTAGTTTTTTCCCTAGCAAAAACCTTGGTTGTTATGGTGATGGCGGCTTGATAAGCACCAGTTCCGATAAAAAGGCCGAGAAGATAAGATTCTTGCGTAATCATGGCATGAGTAAACCGTACCACCATACCATGCTCGGTTTTAACAGTCGTCTTGACGAATTGCAGGCAGTTATTCTGAACATTAAATTACTGCATATAGACAGCTACAACAAAAATCGACGGCAAGTTGCCAAAACCTATAATGAATTATTGCAAGATACAAGTGTGCAAACCCCGATTGCAGATGATATCGGAGTACATGTATACCATCAATTTACCTGTTTGCATCCCAAGCGTGATTTAATAATTCAGGTACTCAAAGACTCCAATATTGCTTGTGCGATTTATTACCCGATTCCGCTACATCTGCAGAGTATATATCGTAAAGCCGGTCCGGATATTAACCTGCCTAATTCTGAACTGGCAGCAAGTCAGTGTTTTTCTTTACCGATTTATCCTGAACTTGACGAAGACAAAATTGGGCATATAACGGATGTTATAAAAAAAGCCCTGGCATGAGCAAAAGCGTATTAATCAGCGCTGGTGAAGCATCTGGCGACTTACATGCGGCCAAACTGGTCAAGGCTTTGGTAAAAATTAAACCGCAAATAAACGTGACCGCAATGGGCGGCGAAAAATTGCGCGATGCCGGAGCGAAAATAATTGTTGATTGCTCTGAAATTGCGGTGATAGGCATTTTTGAAGTTTTGGCAAATTATAAAAAAATCAAATCAGCCTTGGACAAAATGCGGGAGCAGATACGCAATAATCCACCGGATCTTTTAATTTTAGTTGATTATCAGGAGTTTAATCTTAAGTTGGCTAAAACCGCTAAGGAAAATGCGGTTAAAGTTTTATTTTACATAAGTCCGCAAGTCTGGGCCTGGCGGCCGCACCGGGTATATAAGATTGGTCGGTTCATAGATATGATGGCGGTATTGTTTCCGTTTGAGGAAAAATTCTACAAGGATGCCAAGGTGCCGGTAACTTTTGTTGGCCATCCTTTGCTGGATGAGGTTAAGCCCGGCAAAAGCAAAGAACAGGTTTTAAACGAATATGATCTTAGTCCCGATCAGCAGATCATAGGCCTTTTCCCCGGCAGTCGTCTGGGAGAGATAAAGAGAATCTTGCCATTGCAACTTGAATCCGCAGAAATTTTACAAGCCGGTAAAAAAAAACTACAGTTTATCTTGCCGGCGGCCAGCACTTTGACTAAAGCTGATTTTACTCCATGGCTGGATCAGTACAAAAAACTGGGGGTGAAAACCGTGCAAGGCAGAGTATACGATGTAGCACAGGTATGTGATGCGATAATCACAGCTTCCGGCACTGCTACTTTGGAAATTGCGCTCATGGGCACCCCGAACGTAATTGTATATAAAGTTTCACTTTTTACCTATTGGATTGCCAAATACATGGTGACTATAGATAAAATTGGTCTTGCTAACATTGCGGCAGAAAAAAATATTGTAAAAGAATTTATCCAGAGTGAAGCCAAACCGGATTTAATTGCAGAGGAAATGCAAAGGATACTTGACGATAAAGATTATAGAGAAAAAATGGTACGGGAGCTTAAGCAAGTCAAAGACAAGCTGGGGCAGAAAGGGGGGGCAGACAACATAGCCCAACTTGCCTACGATATGCTTTACAACCGGGTTTTACCCAGTTAACTTCCATACCCGCTCCAGCGCATATTCCATATCCGCAAACTTGGGTTCGATAGTTAAGTCTTTTTCATCCAATAGTTCTATTTTAAATTTGTCTGCGTAAGATTTTTTTACTTTATTGCTCGACACTGAAAACGGCGGCCCGTCCATTACATCTTGTGGGTATTCCATAGTAACCAACAGCATTTGTTTGCAGTTACCTATAATATGAAACATTTTTTCTACATATTCTTCACGCATATCACCTGGCATGGCAATTAGTGAGGCGCGATCAAATACAAAATCTGTTTTGCCTAATAGATTTGGTGTAAGCTCAAAAAAATCTCCATGCAAAATTGTTAGGCTGTCATGCGTGTATTTGACAAAATTTTCTATAGATTCGGCTTTAGGCTGTATTTTTTCGTGAGCAAAAAATTCTTCTACGGCTTGTTTAGCTATTTCCACTCCAGTTGGCGCAAACCCTTTTTCCACCAGGTAAAGCAGATCCAGGCTTTTACCGCATAACGGCACAAAAATTTTGGAATTTGCTGGCAGATCAAACTCTGGTAAATATTTTATCAACCAGGGGTTTACTACCGACAAATGAAAACCTATACGACCATCCTGCCAGCGTTGCTGCCAAAACTCATGCCGCATTATTTTCTGGTAGCTCTGGGGTGTGCCTTATCATACACTTTGGCCAGATATTGAAAATTAAGATGGGTATAGATTTGGGTGGTGCTGATATCAGAATGTCCCAGCATTTCCTGTACCGCACGCAAATCTCCGCTGGATTCCAACATATGGCTGGCAAATGAATGTCTTAGCATGTGAGGGCTGACATGTTGCTCAAGGTGTTTAATTTTTCCTAACCTGTCAAGTCTTTTCTGAATGCTTCTAACTCCAAGTCTTGTGCCGTTTTTGCCAATAAACAAAGCCTCGGAATACTCTTTTAGCATGTTAGGTCTTATTTTGAGCCATTTATCCAGAGCCTTCAAGGCCAGGTTCCCTACGGGCACAATGCGTTGTTTGGAACCCTTGCCTAAAACTTTTACCATGCCTTCTTCCAGCTTAAGCATACTAATATCAAGGCCGGATATTTCCGATACTCTAAGTCCGGAAGAATACATAAGCTCGAACATGGCAAAGTCGCGAATCAGCAAATCTTCTGTTTGCTCGTTCCGGTTTAGTAAACCTGACATTTGATCCACATCCAATACTTTAGGCAGTTTTTTCTCAAGTTTGGGTAGTCTGATGCCTTCGGCCGGATTTAGGTTTACCAAATCCCTATCTAACAGAAATTTATAAAAACTCCTGATGGAAGATAACTTACGCCGCAAGCTGGCAGGACTCAGGCCCTTTAAGTGCTGCTCACTAATAAAGTTTTGTAACTCTTGATGAGTGACTTGTGAAACCTCAGATTTTATATACTTAAGGAAACTTAAAATATCACGAGTGTAGTTGCTAACAGTGTGATATGAAGAATTTTTGCTGCCAAGATAGGCGACAAAATCATTTAGGTGTTTAGGGGCTGCTGGCGCTGTCAAGGTTAAGCTTTTGATATAAAGAGATGATTATAAGATCACCTAACTGCAGCAGAAAGTGAGTGCCGATACCCTCCTGATAACGATCACTATCTTTGCTGCCAAGTACGAACAATCGGTCCCCGGCAGCTATATTAAGATATACGCACGCTACTGATTTAACCGCATCAGCCTTGTCTTGTAAAATTTCTAGTCGGAATTTTTTGGTAAGTCTGCCAAGAAATATATTATCCGGTCCAAAACTTTCTTTAAGCTCGGTCAGTATGTTTTTGTCCAGGCTGGCAACTTCAATAATCTCGCAATAGTCAACATTGAAAATGTCTCGCATCTGTTGCTTGATTTGTGCCAATACCGATTCTTTCGAACCAGATTGCATTATTTCCAGCGTAAGCCGATGCGTAGCCTCGCTTATTTTGTCATTATCCCTGGCAATAGTAATAAGTCTGTGCAATTCTGTACGCAAGCTTTTATTAATTTTGCGTAAATGCGCTACCTGTCTTTCAATTAAAGACTCAGCCGCACCGCATTCATGTTTGAGGTTTATAGCTTCCAAAGCTTCCGGGTTAGCCAGAAAAAAATCCGGATTATCCGCAAGATATTCAATGACATCCGCTGGTTTCTGAATTAAATTTTCTTTGCTGTCAATCGTCATTTTAAATCTCTATTTTGCCTTCATACACCGTAACCGCCGGGCCAGTCAAAAATATATGTTTTCCTTTGCCTGCCCATTCTACCAGTAATTTGCCTCCTGCGACCATAACTTTTACCTTTGCGGTTAAAAGTCCGGCATTTATACCGCAAGCCACTGCAGCGCAGGCACCGCTGCCACAAGCCAGGGTTTCACCCGCTCCACGTTCATATACTCGAAGTTTTATCTCATTTTTATCAATTATTTGCATAAATCCCACATTAACCCTCCGGGGGAATATTTTGTGTGATTCAACAATTGCCCCGATTTCGGCTACCGGAAATTTCCCCGCATCATCTACCACGAACACCGCATGTGGATTGCCTATGGACAGAGCCATAAACTCATGTTCCTTGTTATTAATATTTATTGGGTAAAAAGTTCGTTGCGCATCTTGTATTAACGGCAATGAATCTGGGCTAAAACGGGGAATGCCCATATTGACTTTTACCTTATCGCCTTCCAATATCTGTAATACCATTATATCGGCACCGGTTTGTACCGAGATTTGTTTTTTTGTAGTCAGGTTATGTTTCAGGGCAAAACGAGCAAAACAACGGGCCCCGTTACCGCATTGATTTACTTCACTGCCATCGTTGTTAAATATTCGGTACTTGAAATCAACCTTGGGCGAGTCAGGTTTTTCCACCAATAGCAACTGATCAAAACCAATGCCATAATTACGATTAGACCAGGCTATTATTTGTTGTTTATTAGGAACAAATGCAGAATCTATACCGTTAATCACCATAAAGTCATTACCGGCGCCATGCATTTTAGTAAAGCGCAAAGTGCTCACAGGCTGTTTAATTCTGTCACAAATAAATCCGCCACGCTTTCACGGGGACGAACAAGCTTATGCGTATTCTTATCAACCAACACTTCTGCCGCACGCGGTCTGGAGTTATAGTTAGAGGCCATGACAAACCCATAAGCGCCACAATCCATAATTGCCAGAATATCACCCTGTTTTACGGCCAATTCTCTATCCTTGCCAAGAAAATCTCCGGTTTCACACACAGGTCCCACCACATCGTAGGTTTTAGGTTTTTTTTGTTCATTGTTAACTTGTAGAATTTTATGCCAAACAGAATACAACGAAGGGCGAATCAAATCATTCATAGCGCCATCCACCACGCAAAAGTTTTTATCAGGACTATGCTTTAAATATTCCACTTTGGTAAGAAATACTCCCGCGTTGGCTATTATCGAACGACCTGGTTCGATGATTATTTTTTTTACCTTGTTGCCAATTAAATTTTTGATTTTTTCGGAGAAAGCCGCCGGAGTAGGCGGGGTTTCATCATGGTATGCTACTCCCAAACCGCCCCCAACATCAATATGATCTAGCTCTATACCTTTAGCGTACAATATATCCGCCAAATCTAACAATAACTTGACCGTATCGGTAAAAGGTGCCATATCAGTAAGTTGCGAGCCTATATGACAATCAATACCAACAATCTTCAGGTTGTTTGAGTTAGCGGCCTTAAGATACAGGTCAAGAGCTTTGTCGGTATTAATGCCAAACTTGTTTTCTTTAAGACCGGTGGCAATATAAGGATGAGTCTTGCCGTCCACATTAGGGTTTATTCTGAGGGCTATAGGCGCTTGCGTGTTTTTTTCTTGCGCGATTATGTCTATTCGCGCAAGTTCCTGTTCGGATTCCACATTAAAACAGGAGATTCCCACATCCAGCGCCCGACTGATTTCTGATCGTGTTTTACCAACACCGGAGAACACAATAAGGTCAGGGTCAACATTTATTGCCAGTAATCTTTCAAGTTCACCGCCTGAAACTATATCAAAACCTGATCCTTGCTCTTTTAGCAAACGTAAAATTGCCAGATTTGAATTGGCCTTTACCGAATAGCAAACCAGGTGGTCGTATTCGCCAAAGCCTGCTTGGTAGGATTGCATTTTATCTTTTATGAGGCCGGATGAATAAACGTAACATGGCGTTTGATAGGTGTTAGCAATTGTTGCAAGTGACACTTGCTCCATATGCAGAATACTATTTTTATAGTCAAATATTTCCATATTTTGACTCTTGTTGACGTTCAATAGTCATTTGTCCCATTTTATGCCTGAGCTCTTTATATTCTATATATTTGGCGTTGGCCTTTTTATGCTGCCCAAGTCTTCTTAGCTTTTGAATTTCCGCTTGCAGTCTTAGGGTATCACGCTCAAGTTTATGGTATTTTTGCACGCGTTTATGCAAGCGCGCAATTTCTTGCGCGTCGCGAGATTTTTTAATTCTGGATTCGTCGCTCAGGTATAAATCGCCTCGATTGCCACAGGCAACTAGCCCCGGAGATAAAAGAATAAAAATTAAAGCTTTGGCAAACATGCGTAACATTATAAACTTAAAGTATGAAAATTAATAAAGGCAAGTATAACCAGATAGTGCCGATTATGGCAGCTCGTGCGATAATGCCAGGACTACGGGTTTTCTCCGGATAATGCTTTATCCGCAGGAGCTAACGGACGACCCGACCGCCCCTGCTTTAGGAGCGGTGCGGTTTGGTTAGGAGGGGCCGATTTGTTCTGATGCTGGGGTGTTGGTTTGGTATAGAGTATCATCTGCACCTACAGTCATCGTTGGTGTTTGATAACTGATTTGTATATTTTTATTAATAATCTTTACATGTTTTGGTGTTGAAACAGTAGTATTATGTACGGCATTACTTATTTTTGGTGTGGCTAGAACATGCCCGTTAACGATGTAATTAACTTTTTGCCCCATCCTTTCATCTAGTTGCAGGTTCTTCCCCCCCCCACGGCTAATATATTTACTAGTTTTGGTGCGCTATATTTCTTTTTCATGGTTAGTTCTCTTTAAGTTAGTTACTGTTTTCATAATATCACTTGCGGTGATCTTGTCAACAACATTTTTTTAAGATGTTAGTAACATGTAATCTGTCCGTTTTTGTAACACGTAATGTGTCCGGATTTATATTGTCCTGCTTACGGGGCGAAATGAAGCTTGACTTATCTCTAACAATACATACGTTGTATGCTTGAATATCATTTAGTTTTTTATATAATCACCGGATCGGTAGCTTTGCGCTGCCGTTTTTTATTTTTGGGGTTTAATAAATGACCAACAGTATCATGTCCACTTATAACCGTTTGCCGATAGGTTTTGTCAAGGGAGAGGGTTCTTGGCTAGCGGATGAGCAGGGCAATAAGTACCTGGATTGTATTAGCGGGCTTGCGGTGTGCGGGCTAGGGCACGCTAACAAAAATATAGCTCATGCTATTGCCAGACAGGCACAAGAGTTGATTCATACCTCAAATTTATATCGAATTCCCGCGCAGGAGCGGCTGGCTGATAAATTATGCGGCTTAGCAGGCATGGATAAGGTCTTTTTTTCTAACTCCGGCGCTGAGGCTAACGAGACCGCAATTAAAATTGCCAGGAAATTTGCCCATGGGAGTAATATAGATCGCCCGGAGATTATAGTTGCTGAAAATAGTTTTCATGGCAGAACCCTTGCTACTTTGTCTGCCAGCGGCAACCGTAAAATTCAGGAGGGTTTTGAGCCTTTGGTATCAGGCTTTGTCAGAGTGCCGTATAATGATGTCAAGGCAGTGGCAAGAGCCTGTAAGTCAAACAGCAATATTGTTGCCGTGCTGGTAGAGCCGATACAAGGAGAAGGCGGCATTAACATCCCTAACAGCGGATATCTTGCGGATTTACGCGGCATATGCGACGAAAATAATATGCTGCTAATGCTGGATGAAATACAAACCGGCATGGGGCGTACCGGCAAGATGTTTGCGTTTGAACATAGCGGCATAAAACCTGATGTTTTCACTTTGGCCAAATCTTTGGCTAACGGAGTGCCAATAGGCGCGTGTTTGGCGCGAGGCAAGGCGGCCGATGTGTTACAGGCAGGCAACCACGGTTCGACTTTTGGCGGCAATCCTTTGGCTTGTCATGCCGCGCTTGCCAGTATAGAAGAAATAATCTTCGGTGATTTGCCCGGCAAGGCTGCGGTATCAGGGAATAAGCTGCTTGAAGTTTTTAATCATAAACTTGCATCCCACAGGCATGTAAAGAGCATCAGAGGCATGGGATTAATGCTGGGTATAGAACTTGAAACCGATTGTACCGAACTTGTCGTAAAAGCTCTGGAGTTTGGGATTTTAATAAATGTTACGGCGGGCAGGGTAATCCGGCTGTTGCCCGCTCTTAATATGTCTGAGGATGAGAAGAATCTTATGGCGGATAAATTAATTGATATAGTTTTACAAGGCGGCAAATGATGCCGAGACATTTTTTAAGTTTAAATGACCTTGCAAGAGATGAACTTGAAGCTTTGATTCAAAGGGCGATTGAGCTTAAATCCATGCTTAAAAGAGATGAGATTTATCAACCTTTTAAAAATAAAACTTTGGGAATGATTTTTAACAAATCATCTACTCGAACCAGAGTGTCCTTTGAAGTTGGCATGAGTCATTTTGGAGGCAGCAGTATATTTTTATCACCACGTGATACGCAATTAGGCAGGGGCGAGCCGATTGAGGATACCGCCCGAGTCTTATCATCTATGGTTGATTTAATAATGATCAGAACCTATTCTCAGCAAGATTTGGTCACTTTTGCTAAATATTCAAAGGTGCCGGTTATCAATGCTTTGACTGACTTTAACCATCCATGCCAACTTCTGGCTGACATTCAGACTTTCTTCGAACACAAAGGAGATATAACCGGCAAAACTGTAGCCTGGATTGGTGATGGAAACAATATGTGTCATTCCTGGATGAATGCTTCAAGGTTATTGGGTTTTGCTCTTAATGTCGCGGTTCCGGCAGGCTACGAACCTGACAGTTCCCTAAACCATCCAAATGTGCATTTTTTTAAAACGCCGCAAGATGCTGCAACAAATGCCGAGCTTGTGGTAACGGATGTTTGGGCCAGCATGGGGCAGGAGCGGGAATCTAAAGATCGTGAGCAGGCTTTTGCCGGCTTTCAGGTAGATTCTGCCTTGCTGCAATATGCCGCCAAGGATGCAATATTTATGCACTGTCTGCCTGCACACCGGGGTGAAGAGGTAAGTGCTGAAGTTATAGACGGTTCACAATCGGTGGTTTGGGATGAGGCGGAAAATCGTTTACATGCTCAAAAAGCCCTGATGGAGTTTTTACTTGACAGCGTTAATCCGATTAGAATGTTAAGAGAAATAGATTTACAAGGCGACGGATGAGTAAGAAAGTAAAAATTGGCGATAAGGTTCCTGATTTTGCAGTGCCTGCGACCGGGGATAAAGTCGTTAATCTTCAGGAAATAACGAACAAAAACATAGTGTTATATTTCTATCCTAAAGATAACACTCCAGGGTGTACTACCGAGGGCATAGATTTTAATAATCTGTATGACAAGTTTAAAAAAGCCAATACCATAATTTTTGGCATTTCCCGTGACAGCGTAAAAACTCATGAGAATTTTAAAACCAAACAGGGGTTCAGGTTCGATTTGCTAAGTGATCAGGATGAGACTTTGTGCAAGCTATTTGATGTCATAAAACTAAAAAAGCTTTATGGTCGGGAATATATGGGAATTGAAAGAAGCACTTTTGTTCTGGGAAAAAACCATCAGCTTAAGGCCGAATGGCGTAAAGTGAAAGTTAAAGGCCACGCGGCGGAAGTATTGGAATTTGTGCAAGAACAATGCAAAACATAAAAAATCTTGAAAAACTGGTTTGTCCCAAGTGTAAGGGAGATATCGAACGCAAGACTAAAGAGCTTTTTTGCGCAAAATGCGAATTAGACTTTCCAATAATCGAAAATAATATAATCCCGTTTTTTGCCAAGCCGGATGCGGCAATAGCAACTGCCTACTGGTCGTTATATCAAGGTGCTAGAAGATGGCAAAATCAAAGCGCCAATATGTCAAAGGCTATAAAAATTAGCAAACGCAAAAAGACTTTGCTGCCCTTGTTAAAAGCTTTGCATGATAACAGTGGTTTTTTTAAAGACTGGATGTATAAACTTGGCTCTTTTGTCAAACCTGAGGCTTTGGTGGAAGTTGCCGATCAACGCAATCAAAATAATTATGGCTATAATTTTAACTACCTGACCCGGGATTGGTCGCAACCCCTGAATCCGGAGGTAGAGCTTACTTTGGAAAATTTAAAAAAGATTTTTAAAAAGTATAAACCACAAGGAGAAGCTGCCTTTTTAGGTTTTGGCACCGGTCGGTTTGCGGCAGAATTTGCCGATCAATTTGACGCTTTGTGGGGGGTTGACTCCTCCTTCGGGCAGATTGCCCAATTTAGTTCCCTGTTAGAGCGCGCAATAAGCTTGTGGGAAGTGAACACCAAGAATCAGGTTAATAGTAAAAAATTAGCAAAAAAGGTAACCGCGTCCGTACCGGATAAATTGAAATCCAAGTCTAAAGCAATTAATTATATATGGGCCGATACGTTAAATTCTCCCTTTAAAGACAATCATTTTGATTGGATAGTTTCAATCTATTTTAGTGATGTGAAACCATTGCCAAAATTGCTTGCTGAGGTAAAAAGAATTCTAAAACCAGGCGGATATTTTTTACATTATGGGCCATTGCATTATCATTTTAACAAGATAGAGCATCACTATGCATATGACGAATTCAAACAGTTTTTTGTCGATAACAAATTTGAAATACTGTATGATTCCACCTCCAAGCCCCGGGCGTTGACAATTGATAAGGGTTCTTTGTTGCTGTCAACGATGTTTATTGACAAGATATTGTTGCTGCGTAATGATGACAGCGGATAATGAATATGGAAAATACCAAGAGCGTACAAAATAAAGGCTTAGGCAAATATGCCTGGCCGGACAGTTTTTGGCCGGAATTTATTGACAAATATTGGGAATTAGCGCCTACAAGCTTCAAATCTCCGGGACAGGAGCCTTTTATTAATCTGGAGGAGCTGTTTGCGCTGGTAACCAATATGCCAAGCAGGATTCCTTCGGATCGTTTCTGGATTGCCAGAAATGTGCCGCCCAAGTCTGTCAGGGATTTTACCATGGGTTCTTTGAACTTGTTTGGCCCGCAAAAATCTGATAAGAGTTTTGAGAATTATTTTAATCGGGTAAAACACCATAGCACTGGAATTAACATTCATAGATTACAAGTAAGGCAGGACCTTTGGAAAAGAACCAAGGGCTTTATAAAAAACTTGAGCAAAGTTAAGGGCCGACCACCTGCGGAAAACTGGGATCTTGATACCTTTTTTGGGACCTATCGGGCAACCCCGTTTGGTATTCATAAAGACCCCGCCAGTGTTTTTGCTTTTATGTTAATGGGTGAGCGGACTTATTGCACCTGGGAATCGGATTACTTTACCACTGGAGATAAGGCATTGCAGACTCCGGATCTGGATAAAATAGAGCCGCATCTTAAAAATGCCGAAACATTTACCGTAAGGCCAGGGAAGGTATTTTATTGGCCGTCAAATAGCTGGCATGTGGTGTTGTCAAATGGCAAACCATCGGTAGTGGCACAGATTAGTGCATATTTTAAACATGAGGATCTTCCTCATTGGGATAAGAAAACCCCTGGTTATTAACTAACAATTTTTAAATAATTTTAGTGTCTGTTACAGATAAGAAAACCAATTTTTATTACCAAGCTTTTGGTCTTACGATAAAAAGTGACTTTGAGTTGTTTCAGCTGTATCCGGCTGCCGGCACAAAATCAGTTGATCTTGTGATCGAAAAAGGTCAGGTGGCAAAGGAGGGCGGCCATGCCAATCCACAGGCAAAGGATACCGAGAGATTGTTTCAGATTAGTATTGGTGGCGTTGCGCGTTTTTTAATACTTGACGGCAGCAAGGTTATTGTTGATGTAGATGAAAATGCTGATTTACAAACGGTAAAACTCTACCTTTTAGGTTCTTGCATGGGGGCTATTTTGCAGCAAAGAGGCGATCTGGTATTGCACGGCAACGCTGTGCGTTTTGCTGATAAAGTAGTAATTGCAGTAGCGCAATCTGGTGTCGGCAAATCTACCCTGGCCGGAGAATTTTTACGTCGTGGACATGAACTTTTGGCAGATGATGTTTGCGCTATTGACCAAAAAGGTTATGTACAGCCTAGCTATCCGTACTTAAAGTTATGGCAGGCCGCATTGGATAAGTTGGAGTTTCATCAGCATGAACTTACGAGGATTAGATTACAAAAGGAAAAATTTTATTATCCTTTAAAAGATAATTTCTGCAAAGTCAGCTTACCGGTTGCTGCAATTTATGTGCTAAATAAAAGCTCAGAACTGGATGATTTAGAATTGACCAGGCTCAAAGGTCTGGAAAAAATCCAGGCATTGCGGAATAACATATATCGTCCCTCGTATGCTCGCCGCATGCAGCTGATTCATACGCATATGCAAAGATTCTCCGAAATGCTGCAAACTGTTGAGTTAACCAGAATTGTTCGCCCCGAGCACGGATTTAAATTAGAAGAGCTTGCGCGGTTAATTATGGATGATTATGAAAATAATATAGTGGCTGAATAAATGAAAACTTATCGTTATCAGGCCTTCGGGCTTACCATTCAAAGCGACATGGAATTGCCTATGTTGTTGCCGGCAAAAAAATATGCAAGATCCCAGGTGAACATCAGAAAAGGCAGGATATCTTCTTCCGGCCTTAAGTCTCCGGTGATTAAACATTTGCATTATCAATCTGCGCCCGGGCAGCTGTGGTTGAAGATCCCGGCCATTGGCAGGTTTTTAATCAAGAACGGCAATGAAATCAGATATCAACCTGACCCGAAAACTGACGTGTTTACGGTAAGGTTATTTTTGCTTGGAACCTGTATGGGAGCCTTGTTGCAGCAAAGAGAACTTATAGTATTACATGCCATGGCAGTAAGACATGGAGACGATGCCATAGTATTTGCCAGTGCGTCCGGGGAAGGCAAAACCACACTAGCGGCAGTCATGCATAAACAAGGCTATGAGATATTGACTGATGATTTATGTGTGATAGATGATAATAATCTGGTGCAGCCTGGCTATCCGGTATTAAAGTTATGGCGGGATTGCTTTAGGGTTATGCAAATAAAACCAGGGACAATTAACCGAATTCGCCCCGACGTGGAAAAGTATGCCTATCGTATGAATGAGGGTTTTTGCAATACACCATTACCGATAAAATCTGTGTATATATTACATAGCTGGAATCAGGATGATCCGGAGATGAATGCTATAACCGGCATGCAAAAACTTATGCCTCTACAGTCAAATACTTATCGTTTGCAATATTTGGAGGGGCAGGGATTGATGAAAAAGAACATGGGTAAATTAATGAAGCTTGCCGGTAAAATAGATCTTAAAATAGTTACCCGCCCACAACATGATTACAAGGTATCGCAGCTTATAGATTTTATTGAGTCTGATATTAAAAAGGGTAACAAGGAGAAAAAAAATGCCTAAAAGCAAGCCACGGAAAAAACCGACGCGCGGTATTTTTTGGTTGGCCTCGTATCCAAAATCCGGCAATACCTGGACACGCAGTTTTATTAATGCTTCGCGTAAATTTCAGTGGTTAAAAAATAACCCGGGAATGACAGCAGTAGAGGATAATGATAGCGATGAATTGCCCTTGACTGAGGATGGTCTGGTAGATATTAACGCGCTTAACACCGGGGCTATTGCCAGTGCCCGTGGCTGGGTAGAGCAGATCCTCGGATTTGATACTGCAGATCTTAATGCGGATGAGATTGACCTTTTACGCCCGGATGCCTATCGTTGGTATGCCAAACAGATGCCCGGGTTTGGCTATCATAAAATCCATGATGCCTATACTTATGCTCTGGATGGCACGCCGCTAATTCCACCTGATGCAACTCTGGGAGCTTTGTGTATTATTCGTAATCCTCTGGATGTGGCTATATCGTTTGCCAATCATTCCAGTTGCCCTATTGACCAAAGCATATCAATGATGGGCAGGGGTAATTATGCTTTTTGTCCGAGCAAGGTGAATTTGCCTAACCAGTTGCGACAGTGGCTGCTTTACTGGTCAGATCATGTGGCTAGCTGGACTGAGGCCAAGGAGCTGGAAAACAAGCGTTTGGTAGTAAGATATGAAGATATGAAACAAAAACAACTGGCAACTTTTGTCAAGATAGCAAAATTTTTGCAATTACCATTTGACAAAAAAACTGTAAGAACTATCCTGGAACATATTAAGATCGAACGTTTTCAAAAGCAAGAGGCCAAAGATGGTTTTAAAGAAAAAGCAGCCAAGGTTAAGAGTTTTTTTCGCAAGGGGATAGTGGGCGACTGGCGGGATACTTTAACCGAAAAGCAAATAAACCAGATTATTGACGACCACTATGAAGTGATGCAGAAGTTTGGTTATCTGGACAAAAATAAAAACCCGACCAAACTGATATTACCAACCCGTGGTGCATTTAGGAAATAATTAAAAAAATGTCAAAAGTAAGTTGCTCACGAAAGCTCAAAGAGTATCATAGTATTTTTCAGAAAACACTTAATGATATGAGCAACTTACATGACAGT
>Ga0056111_1000081_pt1 | contig 18260 bp, 21 predicted proteins | sample WorMetloBBELIZE2_FD_83874 | JGI IMG/M metagenome (GOLD analysis project Ga0056111, IMG submission 83874) | Marine gutless worms symbiont microbial communities from Max Planck institute for Marine Microbiology, Germany - Olavius longissimus B... ... | reverse complement strand
TCGACGTGCTCTGCGTTGGTCACGCAGCCTATGACCTGACCTTTTCGGTGCCGCATCAACCGGGGGCGGACCAAAAAATCTCGGCCACGGCGCTTTCCGAATGTGGCGGCGGACCCGCCGCCAATGCCGCTGTTACGGCATCGCGGCTGGGTCTGCGATCCGCCTTTGCAGGGTATTTGGGCAACGATGTTTTCGGCGATCGACATTTAATGGAGCTCGAAAAAGAAGGTGTCCATACCGGTCTGGTCGTTCGTGGAAACGCGTCCACCCCGCTTTCCATCATTTTGGTCAAACCGGATGGAGAGCGGTCCCTGGTCAATTATCGGGAAAACACCAATCCCATCCCTGCAGAGACGATCTCCTTGGAAGCATATCGCCCAAAGGTCATTCTCTTCGACGGGCATGAGCCGTTCATGGCCGGGAAGCTGGTTAAGCATGCCCGCGCCAAGGATATCCCCACCATTCTGGATGCCGGTTCGGTGCATCCTGGCACTGAAACACTGGCCTCCCAGGTGGACTATCTGATCGCGTCGAGCACTTTTGCCCGGAACTACACGGGGCACCATGATCCTGTGGCGGCACTGGCCGAGATGAGAGATCTGGCCCCCTGTATAGTGATCACCCTGGGGGCCGACGGGTTGATATGGCGCCGTCACCGAGACTCCGGATCCATGCCTGCGGTTCCCGTATCCGCCGTCGATACCACAGGTGCTGGGGATGCGTTCCACGGTGCCTTTGCCGCCGGTCTGTCACGCCAGCTCGACTGGCGCGATCTTCTGGACTTATCCAATACCGTGGCCGCGCTCTGCTGTGTCAAGATCGGCTCCCGTCATGGTATCCCGACCCGCAGCGAGGTGGCGGATTTCCTGGCATCTCAGGATAAGAAACTGCGGTTGTGACCGACCGGGCACACACCCCGGCCCCTCCAGCTTGAATCCTGTCTCCGGCTTCTTACCATACGTCCATGATTTTGAAATCGCGTGCCGTCCTACAAAGCTGCCGGAGGAGTCATAGATGAAGGATAAAAACGTATTCGTTATCGGCGGAACGTCGGGCATTGGTCTGGCGTTGTCCCGTCTGCTTACGGACCGCAATGCCCGGTGTTTCATCGGTGCCCGTTCCGCTGAAAAGGCCGAGAGATTGCCCGGCGCCGACTATTTCACCTGGGATGCCACGGGAGGTGAGATCCCGCCGGATGTGGTTCCAGACACCGTCCAAGGATTGGTTTACTGTCCCGGGACCATCCGTCTTCGTCCAATCTCGCGTCTGACGGATGAAGATTTCCTGGAGGATTTCAACGTGAATCTGTTGGGGCGGTCCGGGCGGTTCGGAGCCTGGTGACCAAAATGAAGAAAAGCGCATCGGGAGCCAGCATTGTACTGTTAAGCACCGTGGCGGTTCAAACCGGAATGCCCTTCCATGCGTCGGTAGGCAGCGCCAAGGGGGCTGTAGAAGGGCTTACGCGATCCCTGGCAGCGGAACTGGCCCCCCGGATCCGGGTCAACGCCGTTGCCCCCTCCTTAACGGACACCCCCCTCGCATCTCAGCTCCTGTCGTCAGAGGACAAACGAAAAGCTGCCGAAGACCGCCATCCAAAAAAAAATCGGGTCTGCCGGGACATTGGCACAATCCGTACTTTACCTGCTGGATGACCATGCCGCCTGGATCACGGGGCAGATTTTGCACGTAGACGGGGGCATGTCGGCGATACGCACGTTTCGATGAACACGCCTGCTCATATGGCTATCAACCTGGTTCTGCTCGGTCGAAAAGATCGGCCGGAGCTGAATTTGCCGATTCTTTTCGGTGCCCTGATGCCGGATGTGCCGATGCTTGTCTTCTATCTGGACGCCAAGCTGCTTCGAGATTTGCCCGAAACCGTCATCTGGGCCGACGCATATTATCATCCCGGCTGGCTGGCGGTTTTCGACGGCTTCAATTCCATCCCGCTGGCCCTGGGCGGTTGGTTACTCGCCACGATAGGGAAGCATTCCCGATGGGCCGTCTTCTTTGCCAGCATGGCGCTCCACGGCGTCGGGGATTTTCTGTTGCACCATGACGACGCCCATCGACATTTTGCGCCCCTGAGCAACTGGCGGTTCGAAAGCCCCGTATCCTACTGGGATCCGGATCATCTCGGGCATGTTATGGGCCTCATCGAAATTGCCGCGGTGGTGGGCGCATGTGTGTTCTTGTGGCGCCGGTTCTCTTCCAGCGGCGCACGCCGCATAATCGTCGGTCTGGCGGCGGTCTACACCGTCTACTGGGGATATGCCGTCGCCGTCTGGATGTGATCCTGCGGTGGCAAAACCCTGGATAGGCAACCGATTGTCGAAATCGGCGATCTTGAGAGGGACCATGAACCATTTCCACACTGACATCCGGGCCGCTGTCTTCGATCTGGACGGCACCCTGCTGGATACGTTGATCGACATTGGCGATACATTCAATCGTGTTCTGGAAAAACGTGGATTGCCGCCCCATCCTATCGAGAAGTATCGCGATTTTATTGGCGACGGCGCACCGAGGCTGGTCGAACGGGCACTGCCGGAACATGCCCGAACGCCTGAAATCATCGACCAATGCCTGGCGGAGTACTTAGCGGGAAACCTGGCCATGGAAAGACCGCGTGCCATGCCCTATGACGGCATTCCGGAGCTTCTCGACGGACTGACCCGGCGCGGCATCAAACTGGCTGTTCTTTCCAACAAATCGCACCCGGCCGCCACACGGAGTGTGATCGACCTGTTAGGCGACTGGACCTTTGATGCGGTCTTCGGTCTTCGCGAGAATGTGCCGCGGAAGCCGGATCCTGCCGGTGCCTTCGAAATCGCCGGGAAACTGGCCGTACCTGCCGACCGGTGCCTTTTCATCGGTGATACGGCTACCGACATGCAGACCGCACTGGCCGCCGGCATGGTCCCTGTCGGGGTCCTCTGGGGATTTCGGCCGGAGGAAGAGCTGCGGCAGGCCGGGGCCCGATATCTCATAGAACATCCGTCCGAATTGATGGAGCTCCTTTAGGGATGGGAACATTGAAATCATAACAACACCAGTGCTATGAACTGTTCCTGAGCGATGGTGTTCGCTAAAGGCGATCCCAAAATACGCAAAGGAGGTATCCCAATTGACTGAGATTCGGATTTCGGCTGGAGATATAACGGTTTCGGCGGTTCTTTGGACACGCCAACGGCCAAACAGATCGAGGCGACAATTCCGCTTGAGGGCAGTGCCAATGTCTGGGGCGACGAGATTTATTTCGATGTGCCCATCCAGATGGATCTGGAGCCGGATGCCCGGGAAGAGGTAGCGGTCGGAGATTGGGGATACTGGCCAATGGGACCGGCTTTCTGCCTCTTCTTCGGTCCGACGCCGGTCAGTACGGGAGAAGCCCCCAAAGCCTACAGCCCCGTCAATGTGTTCGGCAAAATCTCCGGAGATGCGTCCGTTTTAAAACAAGTTCCCCAGGGAGCAACGGTAAGGGTGGAGCGGGTTTAGCCGGCCTAATTTTGGATTTTAGATTTTGGATTTTGGAATTCACCTTCCTGATTGCCTATCTATAGCGGCAGAGGACGGATCCAGGGCTCAAGATTCAGGATACAGAAACTGCGGTGTAGTGGCGTGATGGAGTGATGGAATGACAGACAGCTGGATTGGGTCCCAACACTCCAGTACTCCAACACTCCATTTGCTAAACCGGCCAACGGGCCAACGGGCAAACCGTCTTAAGCTGGGTATTGGCACAGGTTTCGGGTTTCAGGTTTCAGGTTTCAGGAAGCAGAGGTTGGGGCTTCGGTCTGCGTCATGGCGACGCCGGGCGAGCGGGCAAACGGGCCAACGGGTAAACGGGCCAACGGGTAAACGGGCAGACGGGCAAGCGGGGAGACGGGCAGACGGGCAACGGGCCAACGGGCAAACGGGCAAACGGAATCATGACAACGCCGGAAGAGAAGATACCGAATCTCAAAATCATCTACCATGACTACCGTCATGACTACCGTCGGTTGCGGTCTATAAACAGGAGGCCGTCTGTCAACCCGGATGCGCCTTCTGCTGTAATCATTTTGGAACGGTGGATATGACGACTCTCGAGGGTTTGGCCATCCGCCGCCATTTGGATTCCATGACCGCCGGTAAACGGGTGCGGCTGGAGAAACGCATGGAGAGAAACCGGCGGGCAAAAAGAAATGGGAACAGCGATACCTGCCCTTTTCTTTCTGAGGAACAACAGTGCGACATTTACAACATCCGTCCGTTCAGCTGCCGCCAGCTATATTCCCTGCGCGTATGTGACAGCCAAGGACCGCTTATCTACCGACAGGCGGTCGAGCTGGCCCGCCAAACGGTGACCCGGCTTCAACACCTGGACGATACCGGGTACTCCGGTCACATCAGTTTTATACTGGAACTGTTGAAGCAAAAAAGCTTTTGCAGGCGCTACCTATCGGGCGGCTTTGATCCGCAGCGCGTCGCCGATTACGGCAAGCGCAACGGCATCCTTATCAATCGTTGGGTTTCCGCATAAACGCGAAAGAGCGATCCGCCTTTCGCCCCATGAGCGACATCGTCGCGTTTCATAAAATCGTCACACGATTTTATTTTGGAAGGAGGCGTTATGGAATTCAGGGCGATTCAGAAAGAAACCGTGGTATTGAATCCGAAAAAGGACATGGCCCGGAGATCCATTCCCAGCGAGATACGATTTGATCCACTCACCGGTCGAAGCTCTCGTATCTGCCATTTCATGAAACTGAAGTGGGATAAGCCGGATTTCGAAAAAATGGTTGCCGGCACCGACGCCTGGTGCCCCTTTTGTCCGGAACGGGTTATGGACGTGACACCGGCGTTTCCGGAGGAAATCCTGCCTGAGGGGCGTATGGTTTTCGAAGACATGGTGCTCTTTCCGAACATCGCTCCTTACGACAGCCTGGTTGCCGTGGCCACCATGGCCGGCCGGCACTACATTCCCATGACGGAGTTTTCTACAGAACGCATGACAAAGGCCTTCGGCCTGGCTATGGATTTCTTCCGGCGGGTGCGCGATATCAACCATCCGGAGTCGGTCTATCATATCATCAACTGGAATTACATGCCGGTGTCGGGAAGCTCGATCATCCATCCCCATCTCCAGGTCTTTGCTACTTCAACAGCCCCGGATCTCATGCGACGGGAGCTGCAATCGGCGCGTGCCTACAGCAAAACGAAAGGAAGTAATTACTGGGAGGATCTGGTCCGTTCCGAAACCGAAAGCGGGGATCGGTACCTGGGTCGCATCGGACGGACCACGTGGCTGACCGCCTATGCCCCCATCGGCGTCGCCGGAGATGTGCTGGCGGTGGTCGACGATGTCAGCAGCACGATGGAACTGACCTCGGATGATTTGATCAGTATCGCCGAAGGGCTTCGGAAAGCCATGGCCGCCTACGACAAGATGGGCATTTACAGCTTCAATATGAATTTTTTCACCGGATCGGTGGGCGATACGTTTACACGCTTCCATCTGTTGTTTTCGCCACGCACCTTCTTTAACCAGGCATTGGGTACGCCCGATATCGGTGCCCTCCGGAACCTGTTCAACGAAACTCTGTGCATGGCGTTTCCAGAAGAAATAAATGAGATGTTGAAAGAGCACTTCTGATCCATTTCATTCGAACATTGATGAATGAAGGGGGGGTTCACAATGACAGATAATCTAACATCAATGGTGCTGGCCTCTTTTGCGGCGGATTCACTCGCATTGGGAGCGCACTGGATTTACGATACGGCGGACATCGACAGCCGGATCGGACGGGTGGACCGGCTCCTCAAACCACCGGCGAATACCTTTCATCCCACCAAAGACAAAGGAGAGTTTACCCATTATGGGGACCAGACATTGGTTCTGCTGGAATCCATCGCAGAATCCAATGGGTTTCAACTGGAGTCCTTCGCCACACACTGGCAAGCCTTTTTCAAAGGATACGACGGCTATTTGGATCATGCCACCAAGGAGACTCTCGAGGGATTTGGATCAGGGAAAACTCCCGAGAAATCCGGATCGACCTCCACGGACCTTGGCGGAGCGGCCCGGATCGCGCCGCTGGTCTACCGGTATTCCGATGACCTCGATGGATTGGTCGACAGTGCAGCGGCCCAGACCGCCATGACCCACAATCATCCTCAGGTGGTCCGCTCGGCGGATTTTCTGGCGCGTGTGACCTGGCAGGTCCTTCATGGCAAGACGCCAACCGCGGCAATAGAGGCAGTCGCCGAAGAAGGCTTCAAGCGGGGAGATTTCGGTGCGTTCGTGTCCCGGGGATTGGAAAGCGGTACCCGGGAGACGCGCGGGGCGATTCTGGAATTCGGTCAGCATTGCGGGACACCTGCGGCATTGCCGGCGGTAATCCATCTTCTGGTACGTTATGAAAACGATCTGCAGACCGCCCTGATTGAAAATGTGATGGCCGGCGGTGATTCTGCTGCCCGGGGGATGGTTGTCGGGATGATTCTGGGAGCCTTTCAGGGACCGGCGGCCATTCCGGAATCATGGCTTTCGGAGCTCAAACACCTGTCAGCCATCGAAGCCCATCTGAAACAGGTTGACGCGCCATGATGAGAAACGAGTCATCACGCGTGGACCTGGTATCTGCCCATGGCGGTCATAGCGGGCAATACTGTCAGCATGCCAGCGACACACTGGAAGATATTATCCTGGCCTATATCCATAAGGGATTTTCATGGGTCGGCATTACCGAACACATGCCGCCGGTGGAGGATCAGTGGCGTTATCAGGACGAGAAGGAAGCGGGCCTCGATGCGCACTTTCTCAATGATCGGTTCGCCGACTACTTTCGCGAGTGCCGAAGGCTCCAGGATAAATACCGATCCGCCATCCGGATTTACGTCGGTATGGAAATCGAAACATACCCGGGAGCGACGGACCGTATTCGCGAGCTGCAGGCCGAGTTCTCCCCGGACTATATCGTCGGTTCGGTGCACCATGTGGACGGCGTAAATTTTGACGGGTCCGCGAGAGATTACGAAGCGGCGGTCAACCTGTCCGGTGGCATCGTTTCCTTGTACATGCGGTATTTTGACATCCAGTATCAGATGATTCAGGATCTGAAGCCCCAGGTCGTAGGACATTTTGACCTGGTGCGTCTTTTCGATGCGGCCTATGCAGACCACCTTTCACTTCCGGACATCCGTACCAGAATTCAGCGGAACCTCGGGCTGATAGCAGACCTGGACCTGATTCTGGATGTCAACGTGCGAGCGCTGGTTAAAGGTGCCGCCGAACCCTATCCTGCCCGCTGGATTCTGGAAGAGGCCGCCCAACTCGGTATCCCCGCGGTTCCCGGTGATGACTCCCATGGGCTCGACACTGTCGGGTTGTATATCGAGAAAGCCATCGACATGCTTTCGAAACTCGGTTTCGATACGGCCTGGAGGTCGCCTGCGCTCACGGTGTGACCCAACCGGCGTATCGATTCCCGTTTATAGCGATTGCCGGAATGTCGTTCCGGAACGACCCCTACCTTAAATCGGAACATAGTTACGGCAACCGCTAGAACATCCCTGAAATTGCCCGAAAAGAGCCGTCGGTGCGATGCTTCCTGTCATTGGTAGCATATCCATGTGTTCTTTTTTTATTGTAAAGCCCTATATGCCATACTATTTCATTCTCAACCATCATATCGAGCGTGAATATCGAGGCCTTGCTGTGCCGGCCATAAGCGGATGCAATCTCGATCGACCGCATCATCTCGCTGTTCCATGAACAAACAGGATCTCAATAATCAGGGCAGGTTTGCCAGATCGCCTTTGTTGCGGCTCTGGCAGACGACCTATGAGCGTTTCGTGCGCATCCGGGGGGAACCCCGGGAAATTGCCGTCGGATTCGCCCTGGGCATTTTCATCGGTATGAGCCCGTTTCTCGGTCTCCAGATGGCCCTGGCCGTTTTCTTTGCCGCGCTGTTTAAATGGAACAAAATATCCTCAATGCTCGGTTGTTGGATATCCAATCCACTGACCATGCCGATTATCTATCCGGTGACGTATCTGGTCGGCGCCAAACTGGTGGGCATCGAAAAGGCATACCCGATCCCCGATCATATGGATTGGACCCTCTTGCTTCGGATGTTGGAAAAATCCCCGGAGATTATTTCCCTCATGACCTTGGGGGGGATCCTGCTGGGGCTTCCCATCGCCGTCACCGGATATGTGTTCGCTTTCTCCGCCGTGAAACGATACCAGGATGACATCAAAGAAAGACTGGAGAAGGTAAAAAAGCAGCGACAATTGAAGAAGAAGCGGAAGCGGGAAAAAAAGAAATCAAAAAAAAAGAAGCGGCGCTGGCCGCCCCATCGTCAGGAACGTTCCATGGGGACTGTTCGGATCAGATCGCAGGCCGCCATACACTCCAATCCAAAAGGTAAATACCCGGCATAGCCCAGTACCGGCATTTCAAATACATGGAACCGTTGGACCAGCGGTACCGTGTATTCCCACCGCGCCAGGCTAAGGTAGTTCCACATCTCCCAGAACCATCCACAGAGGAGCGCCGCCAGGGCGGCAGACACGACCGTTCGCCAGTCCCCAACGGCGATGTCCGAAAAAATATGCCGTTTTCCGAGAAACTCGCGGAGGGCGGCCCAGATCAACAGTGGCGACACCCATACCAGAGGAAACAGCAGGTTCGGCAGTACGCCGATGAGCAGGAGACCGGTTGCCGCCACGGCCAGTACCATTGCCGCTAAACGTCGGGGGTGTGCCGGTCGAATCGGCAGGAAGGATCGAAATCCCGCGTCCACGGCGGGGGCGCCGGCTATCCACTGCTGTGTGCTTAGCACGGCCGGCAGGACCGTGGAAAAAGACAGTGTGGCGAGTAGAAAATACGTCCCCGCGCCATAGTGCACCCCTGAATAGTACCAGTTTTGGACAAAACGATTGAGGTACTCAAAAAACCACCAGAACGCGGCTGAAAAGGGGAAGAGAGCCAGAAAGAATCGGGGTCGGTCCAGCATCAGGCAGCGTCCGTTGCGGCGCATCCCGAGCGCGTTGACCACAATAATATAGGACAGCCACAGGGGGAAAAAGGTATGGGGTTGAAACCGTGAAAACCAGGGCATCCGGGTCCAGGCCAGGATCCAGAAAGCGGCGGCACTCAACAGCCCCACCCATCCCCACCAGGGAAAGGGGTAGCGTTCCCTGGCATCACCACGGGCGGTTCGCGATCCGTTCCAGAGCCGTATGCCGATAGGGATGAGCACGCCCAGAACGAAGACAGTGTAAGCGATAAATGCCGGCCAGGAAAAGGGGGCGTGAGCAATGAACCGGCTTTCCGGGGGAAACTCCAGATACAGGGATAAGGGTTTTCCCGCCAGCACCACGCCCATGGCCGGCAGCACGATCAGCATTCCTCCCAGTGTCATCCATTCTGTCAGACGATTACCCAAGGCGCATCTCCGGATTGGACTTCCTTATCCCGGGATGTGAGTCCCCATGGATGAGAATTGACATCCCGGTGGATTGTCGGAAGGATTTCTTGAGAATGCCGGTTCCGTCGACGCCGACGGCAGGCTCATTTCCATGGGGGTTTCGATTATGCTATACATTACTCCTTTTCTATGGGCCATCTGAATTTCTCTTGTCAACTCCGTTTCGGGCCGGACACCATATGGGGCATTACAAAATCCATCCAAAAGATGTGTTCTTCATCCTGAAAGAACAGCTGAACTATGGCAGCCTCTGCCGTCTGAAGCGATACAGTTGGTTGACAGAAAAGAGTCTCGACCTGCTGGTCAGCGAAGCCATACGGTTTTCAAAGGGGGTTGTGGATCCGTTGAATACCATCGGTGAAACGGTCGGCCCCACCTTGGAAGAGGGACGGGTGAGCTGCCCCCCTGCCTTTCGTGAGGCATTTGATGAACTTGGACGTCAGGGATGGATCGCCGTTTCCAGAGATCCGGAATACGGCGGCCAGGGCTTTCCCGAAATGATGAGAATTGTCGTCAACGAGTTCATGTATGGGGCTTGCCAGTCATTTAACATGGCCGCCAGCCTGACCCACGGGGCGGCCCACCTCATCGAGGCCTTCGGCACCAGGGACCTGAAACAGATCTTTGTTTCCAGAATGTACACGGCCAATGGTCGGGCACCATGTGCCTGACAGAAGCGGATGCCGGTTCAAACCTGGCCGCCATACAGACATCCGCCCGGCCGAAAGGGGATGCCTTCACCATCCGGGGTTCGAAGATTTTCATTTCCTGGGGGGATCACGATCTCACGGATAACATCGTCCACATGGTTCTGGCCCGATTAAAGGGTGCTCCGGAGGGGACCCGCGGGCTGTCTTTGTTCGCCGTGCCAAAACGGCGGATTCATTCTGGCGGAATGCCCGGTGAATCCAACGATGTGGTTTGCACCCGATTGGAGGATAAACTCGGGTTGCATGGGTCTCCCACGGCAGCACTGGAATTCGGTTCTCGAGATTCCTGTATCGGGTATCTCTGCGGTGAAAAGAACCGGGGTTTGTCCCATATGTTTCAGATGATGAATGCCGCCCGGATTAACACCGGGGTCAGCGGACTGGCCATTGCCGGAACAGCGTTCCGCCAGGCGGTGGATTATACCCGGCAACGGGTGCAAGGGAAGCCGCTGACCGGTGGGAATGGTGCGGATGTGATAATCATCCGGCATCCGGACGTTCGGCGGATGCTGATGGAGATGAAGGTGATGGTTGACGGCATGCGGTCACTCATCTACTCGGCCGCCTTCTGGTCGGATTTGGCCAAAGACGCCGTCGATGCATCGGAGCGGGACCACTACCGGGATCTGGTTGATTTTCTCACACCAATCCAAAAGGCGTATTGTTCGGCAAAAAGCTTCCAGGTCTGTGAAACCGCTATTCAGTGTCTCGGCGGCCATGGGTACTGCAAGGATTATCCGCTGGAGCAATACCTCCGGGATGCCAAAATCCTGTCGCTGTACGAGGGCACCAACGGGATTCAGGCCCTCGATCTGATGGGGCGGAAGATGATCTCCCGCAATGGGGCCTGTCTGAATGCCTTCAGAAAGGAATTGGATGGCTTTTGTGGAGGTCTCCGAAAACATCCGGGGTTGAAACACCAGATCAAAGCCCTTGCCGTGACAGCCGCTGATCTTTGGGACATGACCGAGCAGCTCCGATCCCGGAAAAACACCGATCCGTCCCGGTGGGCCGCCGGGACTTATCCGGCGCTGATGGCCTTCGGGGATGTGGCCGTTGCGTGGAGATTGCTGGACATGGCCGAGAAGGCATTTCCGTCGATCACTCGCGATGGCGGAGGTGGTGCGTTCTACCGGGGAAAGTTGCTCCAGGCCATCTACTTTGTCGAAACCATTCTGCCGGGCACCCGGGCTACCATGCATACGGTGTTGCGTGGCGGCCGGGAGATTGTCGAAATGCCGGAAGAAGCCTTTTAAACAGAATTGGTGTTGGATGAATGATTGATGTATCTTATTCAAAATGTCAATTTGATGTTTCAAAATTCGAAGCACGAAATCCGAATCTCGAAACAAATTACAAATTCGAATGCTCTAAAAATAAAAGCAAGACATAGTTACGAGTCATCGAATAAAATGAGGTTTGGGTCATTCGATATTCGATATTCGAATTTCGTATTTATGATAATGATCGATTGTGTATCTCCGAAAGGGACCCGGAGTAACGGGTCATGGAATATGGCACTGGCTTAAGGACTTGCATCTATGGGTTCCCCGCTTTAAAATCTTTGAGCTGGTTTTTTAAATAAACGAGGCATTCATCCATGAAAAAACAATACTGGTTGATGAAGTTGGAGCCGGGTGAATATTCGATCCAGGATCTAAAGGAGAGTGATGACGGCATCGACTACTGGGATGGAGTTCGGAATTACCAGGCACGCAATTTTATGAGAGACGATATGAACGTCGGCGACCGCGTTCTATTTTATCACAGCGGCAAAAAGCCGGCGGTCGTGGGTACGGCAAAGATCGTCAAAGCAGGATATCCGGATCACACGGCATGGGATCCCGGGAGTAAACATTTTGATAAGAGAAGTACTCCTGAAAATCCTGTCTGGTTTATGGTGGATATCCAGTTTGAATCCGAATTTCCTGAAGCGCTGCCGCTAAAGGAGTTGCGGCAGATATCCGGGCTGGAGGATATGATGCTGCTCCGAAGAGGTATGCGGCTTTCCGTCCAGCCGGTTACACGGAAGGAATTCGAAATCATCGCCAAGGTCGGCATGACGAAACGCTGATCTTTGGCCCTCCGGCGCAATTGCCGGATACCACTTCTACAGGAGGCTGCCATGGCAAAGAAAGTGCTCGTTCCCATCGCAGACGGTACCGAAGAGATCGAGGCCGTATGTATTATCGATGTACTCCGCAGGGCGGGAGCTGATGTGACGGTGGCTTCGGTGGATGGGCTTCAAATAACAGCGTCGAGGGGGGTTAAGATCGTCGCTGATTGTTTGATCTACGATTGTCTGACCACCGATTATGACCTTATTGCCGTGCCGGGGGGGATTCCCGGAGCGGAGCGACTCAGTGATGCGGATGCCGTGGTCCGCCTGCTCCAGGGGCAGCAGCGAAAAGATCGGCTCATTGCCGCCATTTGTGCGGCCCCGGCGGTGGTCCTCGAAACGCACGGCCTTCTGGTAAACCACCGTGCCACCTGCCACCCTTCCTTTTCGGATCGACTATCGAACCCGTCCGACATTGGATCCAGAGTGGTTGTCGACGGCAATGTCGTCACCAGTCAGGGACCGGGTACCGCCATCGAATTCGCTCTGACCCTGGTGGAGTTGCTTTTCGGAAAGGAGAAGGCGGAGGAGGTGGCCGAGCCGATGATGGTACCCTGAAGATGGGTATTGGGGACTGGTTTCTGGATACTGGATGCTGGGATGCTGGATTCCGGATGATTGGTTACCTGATCCCGGATTCGTCTTCTATCCAGAATCGAGTATCAAGTATCCAGTATCATGTATCAAGGCTCCCGCATCACAGATCTTCTACCAGGCACAATTCACTAAGAAAGCTCGCACTTCGTGGCATCAAATGCAGACAATACCGGCTTTGTCATCGGCATCATATCCGACACCCACGGTCTGCTGCGGGACGAAGCTGTAGATGCCCTCAAGGGAGTCGATATAATTCTTCACGCCGGGGATATCGACATCCCGGATGTGCTCGATGGACTGCGGTCCGTGGCGCCGCTCGTTGCCGTGCGGGGAAACATGGATTTTGGCCGCTTGCGCAAAGAGCTTCCGGAAAACGATATCGTCGACACCGCCGGTCACCTGATTTACATGATTCACGAGATCCACCGTATCGATCTGGATCCTGTCGCCGCAGGAATCAGTGCCGTTGTTTACGGACATTCCCACAGGCCTAATATCGAAACACGCCAAGGGGTTCTGTTCATCAACCCGGGAAGCGCCGGGCCGCGCCGCTTCAACTATCCGGTCACCGTGGCGCGATTGATGATCCGGGACGGCCGGCTCGATGTTGAAATTGTGGATGTGGACCGACAAACCAAGATCATGGGATCATGATTTCCATTGACGTTCCGGGATTCGGGCCGCTGGAACTGAAACACCTGGTTCTCGACTATAACGGTACCATTGCATTTGACGGGAACCTGATCGATGGTGTTGACAAAATGCTCCAGGAACTGACCACCTCCCTTTCCATCCATATATTGACCGCAGACACGTTCGGCACCGTCAAAGAAAAATTTGCCGATACCTCCTGTAGGATCATTGTACTTCCGAATCATCGGCAGGATATCGGGAAACGTGATTATGTGGCGTCCATTGGGCCGGAGGCCACCGTCAGCATCGGAAATGGCAGGATCGACCGGCTCATGTTGAGCCTCTCCCGTCTGGGAATCGCCGTTATCCTTGGAGAGGGGGCTGCGGTGGAAACGATTCAGTCGGCGGACATCGTCTGCACGGATATCCTGTCCGCCCTCAACCTGCTGAAACACCCCCTGCGCCTGGTCGCAACGCTGAGGGCGTGAACGGGTTCTGGATGCTGGATGATGGGATTCCAAGATTCAAGAGACAGGATACAGGAGGCAGGAGGAAGGTGTCGGGTTTCGGGTTTCAGGATGCACGAAAAAAGCTGAAAACTGAAAGGTTAAAGGATAACGAACATGTTCCACCGCCTCACCGGCTAAACCGGCAAACCGGCCCACAGGCCCCCGGGCAAACGGGCCCACGGGCAAACGATGACAGATGTGTGGCATTCGGATGACCTCGCAGTGCCGGGCACCTATTGCCTGATATTGAAACTCGAAGAAGCGACGAGAATCCGTATCGGCGGCATGGGGCGCATCGCTTTTCCCCGGGGCTGGTATGCCTATGTGGGAAGTGCCTTTGGCCCCGGCGGCTTGAAAGCCAGGTTGGGCCAGCACTCACGCCCGGCGTCCCGGCTTCACTGGCATATCGATTATTTCAGATACCTCGCCGAACTGGAAGGCGCTTTTTTTACACTGTCGCAAACCCCCTGTGAGCACCTCTGGGCCACCTCGGCTATGGCGGTTTCCGGCGCCACCATCCCGGCCAAAGAATTTGGCGCGTCCGATTGCCGCTGCCGGGCCCACCTGATCCATTTTAAATATCGCTCCTCAATCGGATCGCTCCAACAGGTTCTAAACGATTCCATTCCTCCGGCGGCCCCCCTAACATTTGTACATTACCGGGAAAATTGCTCTTGACAGGCAAGTGTGGCATCCGCTATCAGGAAGCCTGTTGGGAACACGTGCCAATGACGAGGTGGCAAATGACCTTTATCCGCTGGTGGTGGTGGCTAAGGACCTGAAGTTTGCTCACCACCCGTAACACGTAATGTAAACACCCGAGGCTGTGGGCGGCTTCAGCGTTCGATCCCGAAGTGGCTCACGGCTTTTTTATTTGGCCGGGGCCGCCGGGGGCATCCCGGCTTTTTTAGTTTGGAATTATCTTTCAAAATTGAAACACCATGGCTCAAGAAGGGAGCCGTTAAAATAAAAAGGAGGCAATTATGGCGGCCAGAAAGATCCTTCTCAGTGAATCTGAAATACCGAGGCAATGGTACAATATTCTTGCCGACATCAAAATGAACCCCCCTTTGGGACCGGACGGCAACCCGGTATCGCCGGATATGCTGGCCCCCGTATTTCCCATGAACCTGATCGAGCAGGAGGTCAGTCCGGATAGATGGATCGACATCCCGGAGGAGGTTCTGTCGGTCTATACCATCTGGCGTCCCTCTCCACTCGTGCGGGCGATGGCCCTTGAAAAAGCGCTTGACACTCCGGCCAGGATCTATTTCAAGAACGAGAGCGTCAGCCCTCCCGGAAGTCATAAACCAAATACATCCGTACCCCAGGCCTATTACAATAAAGTGTACGGCATTGAACGCATGACGACAGAGACCGGTGCCGGGCAATGGGGCAGTGCGCTGTCCTTTGCCTGCGCTCAGTTCGGCATCGAATGCGGTCAGAGTCAGTTTTGATCAGAAGCCCTACCGCAAGGCCATGATGGAAGCATGGGGTGGGAGATGCGTGGCCAGCCCGAGCACGGAAACAAAGGCCGGCAGGGATATTCTCGAAAGGTTTCCGGACACCCCCGGCAGTTTCGGTATTGCCATCAGCGAAGCCATTGAAGCGGCGGTCAGCGATACCACCGGAAAGACGCGCTATTCTCTGGGTAGCGTCCTGAACCATGTGATGTTGCACCAGACGGTGGTGGGGCTGGAAGCCAAAAAGCAGCTCGACATCATCGGCGAATATCCGGACATCATTATCGGCTGCGCCGGTGGCGGCAGCAATTTTGCGGGCCTGGCATTTCCGTTTGTTCTCGATAAAACCAACGGGAAAGAAATCGCCATTTATCCGGTGGAACCGGCCGCCTGTCCCACGCTGACCAAAGCTCCGTTCGTTTACGATCATGGGGATACGGCCCGCTATACGCCGTTGCTGCCCATGTACAGCCTCGGTCATGCGTTTGTGCCGCCTCCTGTTCATGCCGGAGGGCTGCGGTATCACGGCATGGCACCGACGGTCAGCCAGCTTGTGAACGAAGGTATTTTCGAGGCCAAGGCGGTGACACAGCTCGACGCCCTGTCTGCCGGTGTGCTCGTTAGCCGAACAGAAGGCATCATTCCCGCCCCGGAAACCACCCATGCCCTGGCAACCGTTGTGGAGGAAGCCAAAAAGGCGAAAGAAGAAGGCAAGGAAAAAGTCATCCTGTTCAACTGGAGCGGCCACGGACTGCTCGATTTAACAGCCTATGAAAAATATCTGGCTGACGAGTTGACCAACTTTGTCCTGAGCGACGAAGAGATTGAAGAGGCGGAAAACGTGTTTTGCGAATTCCCGAAACCGGTGACTCTGAAAAGTTGCTAATCATTATGCATAGAATTCGATGAATCTGTGTCGAAGTTGTTGGTTTAGATCCAAAATCCAAAATCTAAAATCTAAAATCCAAAATCTGGTGACGACGGGTAACTTGAAATAGATCGTAAATAGAGTGATGGAAAACAACAGCCCATCCAATCGGCATACGCGTGAGTTGATGCTTGGAAATGAGGCTATTGCGCGGGGATTTATTGAATCCGGATGTGCCATGGCCACCTCTTATCCAGGAACGCCGGCTTCGGAAATCCTGTCTTCTGTGATCCGTTTCAAGGATCAGGCCGCGCAACCGCTCCATGCCCAATGGGCGGTCAATGAAAAGGTCGCCTTTGAAATTGCTTATGCCGGGAGTATGGTCGGCCTGCGGACCGCCGTGAGCATGAAACAGGTCGGTCTCAATGTCGCTTCGGATCCCCTGATGAGTGCCGCATATATGGGGACACGCGGCGGGTTTATTGTGGTCAGCGCCGATGATCCCGGTCCCCATTCTTCCCAGACCGAGCAGGACAGCCGTTTGATGGCCATGCTGGCCAAAATTCCGGTCCTTGATCCGTCTTCCCCGAGGGAGGCCCGGGATATGGTGGCCTTGGCTTATGAGATCTCCGAGACATTCGAAATTCCGGTCATGTTGCGCCCCACCACCTGGGTGTGCCATGCTCGCCAGGATATCTGACTGAATTCGCCTGTAGCGGCCAATTCCGAGGTAGTATTTGAGAAAAATCCTGCCCGATGGGCAGCCACACCAAAATTCCGGTTCCACCTGCATCAGGAACTGGAGGCGAAGCTGAAACGCCTTGGCGTCGTCGAAAAGACCGCACCCGTGCAGCTGAATCCCGGTGTAACGGGCCGCCGCGTGGTTGTTGTTTCAGGAGTGGTGGCAGCCCATGCCCGGGAGGTCTTTCAGGACATCGGTATCTGGGACCGTATTCCATTGTTTCAGGTGCTGCAGCCGTTTCCCTTGCATACCAATTTTATCCAGTATCTGCGAGGGTCCTGCGAATCACTCCTTGTCATAGAGGAGACCACCGGTGTCATCGAGATGCAGATCGCCGATCATCATCGGGTCCACGGCAAGACCAGCGGAGCTGTACCGTCTGTGGGGGAACTGAGCCCGGAAACCGTGGAACGGGTCATTTGTCGGTATATGGACTTATCCGAGCCCCAGGCGGTCCCGGAAGCCGCCCCCGGGCGTCGGCCCACGTTGTGTGCCGGGTGTCCCCACCGGGCCAGTTTTTTTGCCATCAAGAAAGCGGTTCCCCGGGGTATTTACACCAGCGATATCGGCTGTTACACGCTCGGCTTGAATCTTGGCGCTGTCCATACGGTCTTGTGCATGGGAGCGGCCGTCAGTCAGGCGGCAGGCTTTTATCATGCTCACAAGCACCTGGAAAAACCACCGGACATCGTGGCAACCATTGGCGATTCCACATTTTTCCATGCCGGTGTCCCGGCCCTCATCGATGCGGTGTCCCAGAATGTCCGTTTTGTATTGGTCATTCTCGACAACCGAACCACCGCCATGACGGGCAACCAGCCAACCCCGGCGACCATGGACGGTACCGGAGCCATAGATCTCGAGACCCTGGTTCAAGGATGTGGTGTGACATTTTGCCGCGTTGCCGATCCTTACAACGTCGAGGACTTCATCGCCCTGCTGAAGGAAGCGGTCGAATACAGCCGTTCCAATGGCCCGGCCGTAGGGTGGCCCGCCATCCCTGTCTTCTTGACGGAACACAGAAGGACGCCACGCGAGAGAAGAAGCGTTTGCAGGTCACCGAAGATTGTGACGGGTGCGGGTATTGTATCCAGCATTTCGAGTGTCCGGCCATGAGTCAAGATGAAGAGACAAAATTGG
>Ga0056111_1000080_pt1 | contig 18271 bp, 18 predicted proteins | sample WorMetloBBELIZE2_FD_83874 | JGI IMG/M metagenome (GOLD analysis project Ga0056111, IMG submission 83874) | Marine gutless worms symbiont microbial communities from Max Planck institute for Marine Microbiology, Germany - Olavius longissimus B... ... | reverse complement strand
TCAGCAAGTGATGGACGATTTGATGGTCGAGCAGGCCGAATGGACCGGCATGTACATGGACAACCACGTCCAGGAGGCGATTGCCTGGTCCAAGAAAACACATAACGTCGAGTTCATCGAACTGCCCCCGAGACAACAGGACCGGTGGAATGAGCTTCTCAAGCCGATTACGGCGAAATACATTCAGGAGGTGGCCGCAAAGGGTTTGCCGGCCACGTCTATCGTTAATGATATCCAGGGCCTGATCGTCAAACATTCCAAATAGCGGCGAATCAGACCGCAGCGGTGTCTGCCGGCGATCCGACCGGGGGACACCTCATGCTCTTAAAATGTGAAAACAAATCCCGATGAAACGGCTAACATCAGTTGTTCTTTCATCCGTGGCTAAATCCGAAAATCGAAATTCGAAATCCGAAACTCACCCGCCTGAGGCGGGCAAGAATTCTAATTTCGAATGACCTAATGCCAAAACAAACCAGAGATATAGGCCAAAAGAGTCGATTTTTGTTTTTTTGGAATTTTGGTTATTCGAGATTGTTTCGAATTTGAACGAAGTTGTCAACTCTTTGTCGGAGATACACCTGTCATGAACAGCTTCTTATACAAGCTAAACCGTATCATGCTCATTGTCGGCGGCATTTGTCTGGTGGCGATGATCGCGCTGACGTCCGCCAATATCCTGGTCCGTTTCTTCTGGATACCGATCCGGGGGACTTATGAATTGATGGGTTTCTTAGGTGCCTTGGTCACATTTTTTGCCCTTGGCTACACGCAGCTCCAGAAGGGCCACATTGCCGTCGATATCCTGATAAATTCCGTTCCCCGGAGAACCAAGCGGATCCTTGAGGCGATCAACGGTGTGGCCATTATGGCCTTTTTTTCCGTCATGGCCTTGCAGATATCCAAAAAAGCCTGGATTCTCCGATCCACGGGCGAAGTTACCGAAACCCTTCGCATTCCCTACTACCCGGTTACCTTTGGCGTGGCCCTGGGATGTGGATTTCTCGCGATGGTGTTCCTTGGAGATCTGATTCGGATCTTTGTCATCGACGAGGAGCAGAAGACGTGAGCCTGGGCCTTGTCGGCGTCCTGGGAATCCTGTTCCTCCTTCTGATTCTGTTTCTTCTGGGCACCCCGGTGGGATTTGCCATGGCGATGGTGGGCTTCATCGGTTTTGCCTATGTTGTCTCCCTGCCGGCAGCCCTGAATATGGCCAGTTCCGTGCTCTGGACCACATTTTCCAAGTACGGTCTCACCGTCATCCCCTTGTTCATTTTCATGGGCCAGGTCGCTTTTTACTCCGGCGTCAACCAGAAACTGTATCAGGCGGCCTATCGATGGGTCGGCCAGATACGTGGCGGCATCGCCATGGCCACGGTCATGGCGTGCGCCGCGTTTTCCGCCATCTGCGGATCCAACGCGGCCACCGCCGCTACCATGACGACGGTGGCGCTGCCGGAGATGAAGAAATTTCACTATGATCCGATGCTGAGCTCAGGTGCGGTGGCCTGCGGATCGACCCTCGGTGTGGTTATCCCCCCGAGCGTGGTGCTCATCGTTATCGGGCTGTCCACAGAGCAGTCCATTGCCAAACTGTTTTACGGGGGGGGTAGGGGTCGGTATTGCCCTGGCCGCACTGATGGTGCTGACGGTCTACATCCTGTGCCGACGGCATCCCGAGTGGGGTCCGGTGGGTCCCCCGGCTACCGTAGGCGAGCGGCTCCGGGCGCTTTCCGGGGCCTTTGAAATGGTCACTCTTTTTCTGGCGGTGATGCTGGGCCTTTACTTTGGGTTTTTTACCCCCACGGAGGCCGGTGCCGCAGGATCGTTCCCGGCGGTGGCCATCAGCATGGCCCAGAAGCGATTGACCTGGGAAAACTTTCTATACTCGATTCTCGACACCCTGCGGATTTCCTGCATGGTGAATACCATTGTGGCCGGTGCGCTGATCTTTGGTAAGTTTCTGGCCGTGACCCGCATCCCGTTTGATATCGCGGCCTGGGTGGTCGGTCTCCCGGTGCCCAGCATCATCATGTCCATTATTTTTGTTATCTACATGGTGGGTGGTGCGGTAATGGACGCCCTGGCCCTGCTGCTGATTACGATACCGATCTTTTTCCCTGTGGCCGATCAGCTCGGCTATGATCCTATCTGGTTCGGCGTGACCATCACCGTCATCACCACGCTGGGTGCCGTCACCCCGCCGGTGGGCGCGACGACGTATGTTGTGGGAGGGATGGCAAGGGATATCCCGCTGGAGACGGTGTTCAAAGGCGTGGCCTTTTTCCTGCCGGCGTATATCATCTGTGTCGTGCTCCTGATGCTGTTTCCCGGGATTGTCACTTTTTTGCCGAATCTGATCCGATAAAATGAAAAAAGCCTTGATTTGGGATTCGAAAGTGATAAAGTCCCGCGAGATCTGAATCATTTCCTGCGCTGACCAGTTCAGAATTTGCGACTCCGGAGTTGACCTGACAATATGGTTCGGATCCAAAATGACAGCCCGAGCCGTATCATTGATTTGTGCGAGAAAATGTAGCCTCCCACTGCAATACGGTCCGGGCTTCCTTTTTCTGGGTTCGGGTAAATCTCAATAAATCACGGAATCTTCCCTTTCTCATCGATAAACGCTGACGCCGACGCCGAGCATTTTAACGATTCCATATCCAGCGCCATGATCTGGGAGGTGCACACTGTTGGAATCGGAACGGAATTCTGGCAATCGCTGCAGAGAGCCTAAAGAGAATGAATCTATGGGATGCTAAGACGTGCGAAAAATAACGCAAAGCGAAGGGGTACGCTACTCCTCTTCGCGGTCGACGGATTTGCTGAGTGTTTTGGAGTCATGATATTCCTCCATCACTGCTCTATAGCATTGATGGCACAGTCCATGACTCAATTGGGGCATTTCATCAGCCTCGAAGAGTCTGAGATGAAATAGTCCCTCTTCAATCTCGGCCCATTGTCCCGGCGAGATTTCGATCTTTTTGCACATACTGCATATCTTCAGGAGGTCCTTTGATCTTGGTGTGTCAGCCTCGAGCAGTCTGACGGGCTCCCGTGGCTCCCTCCGGAGGATCTTGCTTGTTATTTCGACCTGCTCATCTGGCAGAGCCTTGATCAGGAGTTCGAGAAATCTTCGTTCAACGGGAGAATCACACCGAAAAGGGATAGGTCGGGAACCTCTTCCAGATCTCACCCGTCTGAACACCGCTTTATATAAGTGTTGCGTCTCGGGGTCTTGAATGAAGTCCCAGAGCTTGTGGCCGATCACATCTTCAGGACGCAGGGAACCGTCCCAGGCGTTACCATCCCCAAAGCTGTGCCAATTATCGCTAACGCTGACGATGGTATCAGTACTGTCGACTATGTAAATAAATGCATTTTCGCTCATGGAGTCCCATCCTTCACTCAACGCCTGAGTTGAGCAGCAGACGGCAGATATATCATGCTGCATCCGGCCTTAACGCGAAACCGCGCAAGTTGTCCCTGTCTGCTCCAGCGATTGGTGAGCACTTGGATTATTCATTAACGTCGATTGTGCCAATTTGAAAACAAGCAACAATATAGTCATGGTAAGGAGCTTCACCAGATTTATTTAAACACCAGTGCCAATCAACTATTGTTGTTGATGTAATTAGGATGATTTCTCGGTTGTGATCAAAAAACAGACTCAAAGAACCATCCGGGTGTAAGGTGAAATTAGTGATTTCTTTTTGAGAATTTCTGTGAAGTAATGCACTTTTGGCTATATTTTGTGGATCAACACCATCGAGTATTGGAGGATCAGCTTTTTCCAACAACTCATTTAAACTAATTTCCTCAGGAGAATTAATATCTTGGGCAACCAGCCAATAATCTATCAATCTAAGACCCAACCAATTTCCATAATCAAAGTATGAGTATGAATTTCCAATAAGGGCATTTTTTAAAATTTCTTTAGCTAATTTTATGTTCATATTTTTGTGCTAACGTCTTACATCAGCGGCCAAAAAAAGCGCAGCTTTTTGTTGGTCCGACTGCATGCGCTTGTTAAGTGCGACATGCACATTACATTAGTGCCATAAAGAACCTGCAATCACGACCTCTGGCCTCATCCAACATTTCAGATAATACTTCTAATGATTCCACTAGGTATTCAACATCTTCGTCTGGATTTGATTTTAAACCCTCTTTAATCGATTCTTTAACAGCAGTTACGGAATGGTAAGCACCCTCAGGTTCAAACCATATTGGTTCGATCTCATCTCTCGCGTCGTTGTATGCGGACAGCCACTCTATAGTGTCAGCTGATTCAGCCACTGTGTTTGCTATCTTCTCCGCTTCTGCGAAACCATCAAAATCTTTGATTGGAGTTACATTTAGCTCTTTAGCTGTTTTAGATAACAGGTCTTCGTAAAGGAACAAATATCGTGGGTGCTGATCTTCGAAAAACCCCGCGTCACCATCTTCTAATACTATTCCGAATACGTGCACGACTCTCTCCTAGCACATAACGTCTGAGATCAGCTGCGTGCCGTCAGGCTGGCGCGCGGGTTGCGCACGCAAGGCGCGTGACAGTTAGGCACGTCTGCTGCAGCGATTTGTTATGTATTTTGTTTTATTTTCCAAGTGACTCCTGCAAATCCAATTACTGTAAATATAAGACCAACGGATACAACTAAGCTTCCAAGGTACCAGGTAAAATGTGATCCAGATGATGATAAAACTTTTCCTGCCTCATCTATTGTCATTTTCCCGAATGGTGAAAAAATTTGTATCAAAGACCCTATAGCTATGAGTACTAGTCCTGATGCGAAAACTAAGCTTTCTTTTGTTTTTTTGCTTTTTCCAAAAAATAATACCAATAATCACAAGGATGGGTATTGCAGTCCAGATCACGTATATAGAGACAAAATGAGCAAAATTAGTCACTCAACTCTCCTGTTCTGTTTCTATTCAAATACATAACTTATTATTAGTGCGCTAGCACGTTTTTGGGAACAATATAGTTATCAAAAGGATTATCCCGGTTTTATGACACCAGAGGATTATACAATGAATCTGTTTATTTTCAAAATGTTAGGTTTTTTATAAATGTTTGGTAAAACGGCCTTATGCAGCTTTTGCGGGCTATTATCCCTGTTATAGCGCTAGCGCGTTTTTAGGATTCTTTAGTTATACGTGCGGCATATTCCCCTTATCGGAGAATGTTTAAAACATGCACGGCTTGCCACTGTACGCGGTCACACACTTAGAGAATAAGGTGAAAACAAATACAGGTTGGTCGCATCGGTGTACAGGGTATCGTAAGAGATTCGGGGTCGGTATCGTAATCGGCATCGGTACCAAGACAGGCAAAGACCGAATACCCAATACCTAATACCCGGTACCCAATCCGTTATCCGCCAATCGCACACATCTGGCTTGACGGACCATTCCGATCATCTTCTACGAGATGGTGGTGGGACGGCTTGTGCTGGACCGCTTTGAGGAAGACTTTCCGTAGATCCTCGTCGAGCAGGCCCTTTCGCAGCGGGGTCTTTATGTCTTCAACCTGGTCGGAGAGGAGACAGGGACGGAACTGGCCGCTGGCGGTCAGCCGAAGTCGGTTGCATCGCTCACAGAAATGGTGGCTCAAGGGCCGGATCAGTCCGATTTCACCCTTGGCGCCCTCGAAGCGGTAGCGCTCGGCCGGACCGTCCCCGGAGGTCCTTGGCAGGGGTTTCAGATCGCCCAGGCTGCTGATGACACGCTTGATTTCGGGGGCGAGTACCGGACCCTCCGTCACGGAGGATTGTCCTATGGGCATGTGCTCGATGAATCGGATATGGAACGGATGGGTCAGCGACAGGCGCGCAAAGTCGGCCAACTCATCCGTGTTGATGTCCCGAAGGGCCACCACGTTTATCTTTAGCGGCGAAAATCCCATTTGTGCGGCGCTCAGGATACCCTCCCAGACCTGATGGAATCGATCAACGCCGGTGATTTCGGCAAATTTTTCTCGCTTCAGTGTGTCCAGACTGACGTTGATCCGGCGAACGCCGGCTCTCCATATCTTTTTGAGGTTGTTTTTTAAGAGCACACCGTTGGTAGTCAGCGACACATCCTCCAACCCGTCGATGGCACTCAACTGCTCCAGGAAGTGATAGACCCCGTTTCGGACGAGGGGTTCTCCGCCGGTGATGCGTACCTTACTGATTCCCATGGAGATACCGATACGGACAATTCTCAGGATCTCTTCGTACCGGAGGATGTCCCTGTGGTTCAGTTTCGGGATCTGATCCCGGGGGACGCAATACATACAGCGCAAGTTACAGCGATCAGTGATGGATACACGGAGGTAGTTCAGGTTCCGCTTGTATTGGTCGATGAGTTGAGAGTCCGCCACAGCTCTTGTGTCCTAAGTACTGTAGTATTTTTCCTGGTATTCCGGAACTTCGATGATCGGCGGTCGTTCATGACCTTCGAATCGCGTCATCTCCGGCGTGTAGGCGTTCTTGACGAGATTGTACTGGATGATCTCGTCCTTCATTTCCTCATTCAAATTGATCAACCCGAGCTTGCTCTTGTGATTGATAAAGGTTTTTAAAATAACAAAGGCCATCTTGCCAAGGGCTTTTGTGTCCTGGTTTCGATGTATCCGCCGCTCCAGGTCCACCTGGGCAACAACCTCCAGGCCCCATTTCGCATAAATATCCATGATCATGCTTGTTTCAACACCGTATCCGATGGGAAACGGAATCTGTTCAAAGATATCGCGATAACCGGCATATTCACCGGAAAGCGGCTGGATAATCTGCGTCAGCTCCGGAAAAAACAGAGAGAATAACGGTCGGACAACCAGTTCCGTGACACGTCCTCCGCCGGTGGGGCGCATTTTGCTTTTACCGATGGCAATGGGGCGATCATAAAAGGCCTTGGTATATTTGATGTTGTCGTACAACAGAAGCGGGCCTATGAGTCCATAGGCAAACCGGTGGTGGATGTTTTTGATGTCGGCATCGAGGTAGACAATGATATCTCCCTCGGTGATGTAAAGCGCTTTCCAGAGGTTTTCCCCCTTTCCCTTGAACTTTTCAAGATCCGGCAGAATATCATTGGCGGCATAGACGTCGGCCCCGTAGGTTTCGGCAATGGCCCGGGTATTGTCGGTGGATCCCGAGTCGATTACCACGATTTCGTCCAGGAGTGGATACCGGGTCATCAACTCCGATTTCATGATGAGGATCTCTTTGGCGATCGTCTTTTCTTCATTCAAGGTCGGGAGGCACAGGGATATCTTGATCTTTTTCCGTTGTTTTTCCTCGACCAACCGTGTCAGATCCTGGAAGTCTGAATGGTGAAAGGTATTTTCTGTCAACCAATCCTTAGGCATCACAGACCCCGCTGTCGATGGCCCCGATGATACCAATGATCTGGGCTATGCCCTTGAACATCGGTTCAATCTCCATGGTCGCATCTTCTTGATAATAATTGTACCCGTTGGTGACGCCGATCGTCACGGCAGGAACCTTGCGGGACAGAAAGATTGACAGGGCGGATTCCGTGGGATCGCTGACCGGATCGATACTCAACGCATGAAGCACATCGACACTGCACTTCACCAGAGGGTGGTTGTATGGAAGACGGTTCGCATTCAGATTACTGATGGTTTTCAGGTTTAGATCCACTTGGTGCTCATGGCGGATGCCTTCGATGATGTCTTTGATGTCGTTGTATAGATCCTTGACGATCCGATCCTCATGACTCCGAATCTCAAAACCCAGGGTGGCGTCGTAGGCGATTGCCCCATGATTGACCCCGCCTTCGATGGTTCCAATGACAATTTTCGATCTCGGACGCTGAGGTAATTTTAATGTTAAGATTTCGTTGATCACATCGTTCAGCACAAGAATCGCATTCGGTCGATACTTATGGGCCAAACCGGGTTCCCGAGGCGTGTGGCACTCGACTTCCGCTCGGATCATCCCGTCCGAAAAATAGTTGAGCCGTCCCAGCTCACCGCCTTCGATACACACCGCGGCTCGGATCGGCTTTTTCCAAGTTTTGAGCAGATGTCGCACTCCCCTCAGGTTACCTCTACCAATGGACTGGATGGCACCCGCAAGGACAATGTCGGATTCGAATGCCAGATTCAGGCGTTGGAAGATAAACGGCAGGGAAAGGAGCACACCGACACCGACGGAATTGTCCATCACCCCGGGCCCGGTAATGGTTTTCTCGGCGACCGTGTAGTTATAGACCATTTTTTTCGTAAAAAAGATGTCCAGGTGGGCGGACACGAATATTTGCGGAAGGTCTGGATTTTTGCCATGGATGATGCCAATGGGATTGCGATAGCCGTCGGTGGTACATTCATCAACCTGAAAATCGGCGAGGCGATCCAGAAAAACCGTCGTTCGACGTTTTTCTTTGAACGTGGGCGCCGGGGTCTGACCGATCAGCAGGATATTGGTGATGATCGTTTCCCGTATGGCGCGTAGTTCATCTACCATTTCTGGCAGGTCGCGAAGGCATCGGTTCATTAGACCCTCAGGCAATGCGTGTGAGAAATGGCTAAAATACGTTCGTATGGGCAGGTCAGATGTCAGAGCGGAATGAACGGATTATACCAGAACGGCGTCACAGGTCAACGTTCCTATAAAATCCCTGAATGCGGCTATCCAGAAAGCACAAGTTAGATAAAAAAAGGATTTGTCGCACCACGAAGTTCACCAGCCGTCGCTAAAGCTTCAGGCTTCGCTCAATTGAGCTTCGACCCGACAAGCTTGCACGGCAGCCGAAGAGAACGAAGACAACGAAACGAATTAGTGACCTTCGTGGTGAAAATATCCCTACTGGAGTTTCTCAGACAAGCGCAATCCTGAGATGATGGCATTTAAGACGAAACCGAATGTCCAAAATAAAGTTTCTCAAATGTTTTCAAAAGGGTGCGAAGTTTCTGGATAGTATCCAGGTCGACGGTTTGTTTGGCTTTCATGGCCGCCAAAAGCATCTGATGCAGGACTTCCAGCTTCTCGGTGTATTTCTCTTGTCCGGGCTTGATCCGTTGGGTCATGAAATACTGGGTAACGATGTGCTGGATCTCTCCGGCATGGGCTTCCTTGTTGGTCACCCAGCGGACCATCTGGTTATGGTTGAGGGGCGATTTCCTGGCCAGTGATCTGATCTGGTTCATTGATTTTTCTACGGTGGTGATGTGCTCGGCAATCAATCGGGCTCGGAGCTCATCGTCACATATGCCGCAGGGAATTTCACAATGCGCAAGAGCGATGCCGGTTGATATTAAGAACATGAAGACGGTAAAAAGAACGGTCTTAACGGCGATTTTCATTGGCGACCTCCTTATTGGGGTTAATTTGCCAAGCGAATGCGCGGGTGTAGGGAGTACGAAAAAGATACTGTGGACCGATGCCAGGTTTGGAAGAAATATTAGCCTTGGGGCCTGCCAAGTCAACCGGGGAGCTGTCCTCATTCCGTTACAATCCGGAATGGCACCATGCGCGTGGTTGCGGGGTCAGGGTAGGGGGGGAGTATCTGCTCCGGGATGGGGGTCTTCCTCTGCATAGGGGCCGGGTATGTCATCGTCGGATTCATCCAGCAGCAGCTCGGCTTTTGCCCGTTTTTTTTTCGCCACTACAAATCCGACAGTCACGGCCAACAGGATCATCATCGGCAGAAAAAGCTCTGCCAGCATAAGATGGCTCTCACCAGGCGCCGGCCCGGTTGCTTCGTAACGAAGTTCTTGGGGGGCCGTCCTCAAGCGCGATTTAAGGGTAAGGCCGATGGCGGCCAGGTAAACGGCAACAAATACAATTGCACCTACCGCAAGACGTTTTTCAAGTTTGCTCATCTGCATGGGACATCATCTGGTACCCGGGCGAACATGTGAACGCCCCGGATTCAGTTTAGGGGTGATAATTCCAGCATATTCTGCTTTAAGTATATGGAAAGTTCAAGGATAAATGTTCCATCGATAAGTGCTTGCCGACGGGTTCAGCCTGTGTAACCATCCCCCGAACGTGGGCTCTCGATGAGCATAGTGCGTAACACCCCGCAAGTCGATACAAAATTTGTAGAATGGTCTCACTCTAAGACACAATAGAGGAGGATATGGATTCAACAAAAATTTCCAGACGTTCCTTTCTCAAGGCTGGTATAGGTGCCGCAGGCACCGTGGCCCTTGCCGCATCCCCGGTATCCGCCGCAAAAAAACGAACCAACAAGGATCTGTGCACCCTCCTTGATATCCGAAAGTGCATCGCCTGCGAAGCCTACGTGGAGGCGTGTCGAGATGTGAATGACATCAAGTTCCCGGAGCCGGAAGGTCCCATGCCGACCATGTACCCGAGGGAGAAGGTTCGGGTCGAAGACTGGTCCTCCGAAGAAAAGCGCGACGTCACGGATCGCCTGACGCCCTACAACTGGCTGTTTATCCAGCACGCCGAGGGGACCTATGAGGGCACACCTTTTGAGCTTGCAATTCCCCGCCGGTGCATGCACTGTCTGAATCCGCCCTGCGTCAATTTATGTCCCTTTGGCGCGGCCCATATGCGATCCAATGGCATTGTGAGGATACACCCGGACCTGTGCATGGGCGGGGCCAAATGCCGGAAGGTGTGCCCGTGGCACATCCCCCAGAGACAGTCCGGAGTGGGCCTTCATCTCGATATTCTGCCCCAGTATGCCGGCAACGGGGTGATGTTCAAGTGCGACCGATGCTACGACCGGATTGCCGATGGTGAATTACCGGCATGTATCGAAGTCTGCCCGGAAAGCGTCCAGGAAATCGGACCTCGAAAAGAGATCGTTGAAAAAGCCCGCGTTCTCGCAAAGGAAATCAATGGCTTTATTTACGGCGAGGATGACAACGGCGGGACCAATACCATCTATGTGTCACCTATTCCTTTCGAGGTCCTGAGCAAGGCCGTTGAAACGGGTCCGGGGCAACCTCACCTGAACATGGCAGAAGATGCCATGGCCGCTGCGAACCGGATGCTGGCGGCCCTGGCGATTGCTCCGGTGGCCGGTGTCATCGGCGCCATCGGGCGACTTAAAAGATTGAACCGTCAGGGGGAGGGCGAGTGATGGCGGACTCTACCGGAAAAGGATTGCGATGGCTTTACGGCGCTGCTGCGGTGATTGTCCTGTTCACCGGGTTTGGAAACATGCCCCTCTGGGGACGGTACTATATCGCCGATATCCCCGGACTGGGATGGTCCGGCAATTTCTACATCAACCTCCAGGTCCATCTTTTTGCCGGAGCGGTTCTCCTGGGTTTGGCCCTGTATTTTTTAATCGTTTATGTGTATTCCAAACGGGATGAATTTCGGATATCCCTCAGCGGGAAGATTCGTGTGGCGCTTCTCTTACTGGCCCTGCTGAGCGGCCTGATCATGGCTGCCCGAAATCTGTCGGAGGTCCGCTTTACCTACGAATTTCAGGTCGGCATGACCTTTTTTCACATGGGCGCCGCCCTGACCTTCATGATAGCCTCCATTGCCTGCCTCATCGCCCGGTGTAAATGGGCAACGGATTTCACCGCAACATCACAAAGCGATGATGTTGAACATGCACAGATTTAATAGGTTTACTTGAGGCAGGCCCCCCTTTTTTTCGAACCCACCCAGCCAATTGCTCTTAAACATAAAGGATTATGTTTGGTAAATCCTGAAGTTACTTCAGGATTTACGGGTGATAACGAACAGCCCGATGTGGGCAAAGATGTTGGCATAGGGGTGAAGCAGGCGGGTATGATGCCAGGAAGATCCGAACAGGTAGTGCTCACGTATAATTTTAATCTGCTCTTGCTCGCAGTAATCCCTTAGATCCTTCACGGTGAGTTGTCGGATATTGGGTGTGTTAAACCATTCGAAGGGAAGGGCGGGCGATTTGGGGGCACGACCTTTCAGCAACAGCCCGAAGCGCATCCGCCAGTGACCGAAATTGGGAAACCCCACAATGCCGAACTGTCCGATTCGCAGCATTTCGGTGATCACCAGGAGAGGGTGTTTTACGACCTGGAGGGTTTGATTCAGGATGACGTAGTCGAATGAGTTGTCCGGAAAGTCCGAAAGCCCCTCGTCCAGATCGCCATGGTATATGGAAATCCCGGAAGAGAGCCCGTCGACGAGACTTTCGCCATCGATATCCACGCCGAATCCCACCACATCCTTTCTGGCAACAAGGTCTGCCAGAAGACTGCAGTTGCCGCTGCCCAAGTCCAGCACACGAGCCTTTTCCGGGATCATGGAAATGATCATGTCCCGGTCGGTGCGATCCAGTTTATTTACATACAAATCGTTCATCGGACTCCTGAGTCGGGACCCTTTCCACAACCCCGCAAAGAAACGATGATAAGATCCGGTCCAGTTTTTCTACCTCGATAAGAAACGCGTCATGGCCGTACCCCGACTCGATCTCGACAAATGAGACATCCCTGCCGGTGGACAGCATGGCACGGACAATTTCCCGTGACTGCTCGGTGGGAAACAGCCAGTCGGTGCTGTAGGTGACAAACAGATATCGGGGGGTTGCCTCTGCAAATGCTTCGGTGAGCGGCCCGTAGGCCCTGGAGATGTCGAAGTAATCCATGGCCTTTGTAATATACAGATAGCTGTTGGCGTCAAATCTCTCGGTAAACGTACTACCCTTGTGATTCAAATAGGATTCCACGGCGAACTCGGAGGAGAAGTCATAACTCAACCGATCGGCCGACTGCAGGCGGCGTCCGAATTTGGAGTCCATGAGGAATTCCGACAGATAGGTGATGTGACCGATCATCCGTGCGACGGCCAATCCCTGCTGAGGGCCGGGACCACCATAATAATGGCCGTTTTTCCAGTTCGGATCGCTGGTGATCGCACTTCGTCCGACGGCGTTAAAAGCGATCCCCTGGGCCGAAAGCCGCGCACAGGAGGCAATGCTGATCGCCGAGCGGACCATTTCCGGGTATCTCAATGTCCATTCGAGAACCTGAAACCCGCCCATGGATCCCCCGGCGATGGAATGCAGGCGGGATATGCCAAGGTGATCGATAAGCTTTTTCTGGGCTTCGACCATGTCGCCGATGGTGATAATCGGAAAATCGAGGCCATACGGCTCTCCGGTTTCCGGATTGATTGAACTCGGGCCTGTCGTGCCTTTGCATCCTCCTATGATATTGGAACAGATAACCCAGAATATCCGGGTGTCGAAGGCTTTTCCAGGACCGATCATGGTGTCCCACCATCCGGTCCGTTTATCATGAACGTCATGATATCCGGCGGCATGGGCATCGCCGGACAGGGCATGGCAAATCAGGATCGCATTGGATCGGGTCTCGTCGGGCTTACCGTAGGTTTCATAAACGATATCCACCGGTCCCAGGGTACGGCCCGATTCCAGAACCATCGGGTCGCCGTTTTGGGCAAAGGTAAATTTTTCAGGTGTCACCAGCCCGACCGATTTTCGGTCCATATATAACGCTCCTTCAACCTAAGCATCCGCTTTTTCTCATCGCAAAGACGCAAAGGACGCAAAGATAAAATTGTACTTTGCTTTTCGCTGAGAGGGCGAAAAGCAAAACCATTGCTCTTTATAATACGTTGGAAATTTCATTTCTTGCTGGTAAGGTCTTTTACAGAAGTCCCCTCTCAGGGATTCTGAAAAAAATAGCTCTCTCCCTGCGTTCTTTGCGCCTCTGCGGTGAAAGGCGTTTCCTTGAGCTCTCATTCTATTAAGATTGGCCGCAAGCTTACTAGTATCCATTCACGATGACGCGTCCCGAACAAGGCCGATGTTCTTATTCAACGCCGGCTTTCAAGGCCTGTTCGAGATCGGCCAGGATGTCGTCTATGTCTTCGATGCCGATGCTTAAACGGATAAAATCTTTCGTCACGCCGGCGGCGAGCTGTTCTTCTTCACTGAGCTGCTCGTGGGTGGTGGAAGCCGGGTGGATCACCAGGCTTTTGGCATCTCCGATATTGGCCAGATGGCTGAACAGCTCAAGGCTCTCGATGAATTTCACGGCTGACGGCTGACCTCCTTTTATGCCAAATCCGATCAGCGCTCCCTGGCCCCTTGGAAGATATTTCTCCTTCATATGATAGGTAGAGGAAGACTCGAGACCAGGATAGTTCACCCAGGACACGCTGTCATGGTTTTCCAGATAGCGGGCCACAGCCAGGGCATTCTCGCAGTGGCGCTGCATCCGGAGTTGAAGGGTTTCAAGGCCCTGGAGGAACAGCCATGCATTAAACGGGCTCATCGCCGCCCCCATATCCCTCAGTCCAAGCACCCGGGCCCGAATGATGAACGCCAGATTCCCGAATGTCTCGACAAATTTCAACCCGTGGTACGCCGGCTCTGGATCGTTGAAGGACGGAAATCGGCCCGATGCGGCCCAGTCGAAATTACCCGAATCTACGATGAGACCGCCGATGGAGGTGCCGTGGCCACCGATGTATTTGGTGGCCGAGTGGATGCTGATGGCGGCACCGAATTCAAAGGGGCGCACAAGATAGGGCGTGGTGACCGTATTGTCCACGATCAACGGAATTCCGTGCCGCTTTCCGAGGGCCGCTATTTTTTTCAGGTCGATAATATCGAGTTTCGGATTGCCGATGGTCTCAATGAAAAACGCCTTTGTTTTGGAAGTTACGGCGTCCTCCCATTCGTCCATATTATGGGGCTGAACGAACCGGGTGGTAATGCCCATTTTCGGGAGAGTGTTGGTAAACAGGCTGACGGTGCCGCCATAAAGCTCTGCCGACGATACGATCTCGTCACCGGCTTCGGCCAGGGTCAAAATCGTGAGGGTTTCCGCCGCCTGACCCGACGAAAGGGCCAGGGCGGCCACACCCCCTTCGAGCTGGGCCAGCCGCTGCTCAAGCACGTCGGTGGTGGGATTCATGATACGGGTGTAGATATTACCGAACTGTCTCAGGCCGAAAAGATCCGCGGCATGGCTGGTGTCTTCAAAGGTATAGGACGTGGTCTGATACAGTGGCACGGCCCGGGCATGGGTGCTGGGGTCCGGTGTATGTCCTGCGTGGATCGCCTTGGTCGCAAAACCTTGAGTCGTATGTGTCATGTATTCCTCCTTTATCCGAAATTTGAGGAAATTTCGGATTAAAAAAACCTCCCAAAGGGAGGCTTATATCCAATTGCCGCTATCGGCATCATGTACCCCAATGGGTCTGGAATTAGCACCTTGCTGGAACAGGTTGCTGGGCGGTCACCGGGCCAGGTCCCTCACGCCGCTCTCCATGAGTATGGTAGTGACAGACTAATGCAATATTTTGGGAAGTCAAATACAGGAAGGCCTATTTTCCGAAATAGAATCTCAGATATGCGATCGCCTGCACTGCGTTCAGATCGAACTTACCTCTGAAATCAACCCCCGGCCACTCATCGTTCTCGGCTTCGATGAGCATTTGGAGATTCTCGACGCCCACCCCGAAACCAACATTCTTAAACGCAAAATATTCCACGGCCACCTAGGTATCGAACACTGCGCCCCGGAAATCTCCGAATTCCAGGTAAAACCAGTCAAAGGATGAGCGCAGAAACCATTTCGGGGTAATCGCCATATCCACCCGCAACCCGAGAAGGGGCAGGGGCGCCGTGATGGATTCGGAGACAAATACATCCGACAATCCTTCGGCATCCAGCTGAAATCGAATGGGGATCACATAAAGACCGGTGGCCACGGCCAGATCGAATCGGTTGTCCTGGAAAAAGGAATAGCTGTAACCGACGCGATAGACATCGACATCGAGTTCGGTGCGAATATTGGCATTTGCCGGAATGGTAATGTCACCGATGTCGATCGCCTGGTTGATGCTGTTGAATCCACTTCTGCTGAAGGAAAACCAGGTGAAATCGAGCCGGTGCCGGCGTCTCGGAGCAAACCGCCAGAATCCCTCGAGGCGGATGGTGGATACCGACTGCTCCACTCCCAAAAGATCTTCCAGCTTTAGGCTCAGGCCCAACCCCTCGGCACCCAGTCGAACCGACGTGTCTGAAACGCTTATCGCGGCGCCAAGCTTGAGGCTGAATCGTTTCCAGGGTTTTTCTGTGGCCGCTTTTTCCTGGGCAACCGCAGCTGAACAAGGAATCCAAAGTGCCAGCTGAAAGGCAAGGAAGAAAAGGGACTTCCGGATCATGTTAATTCCTGGGGTGGCATTGGACGCAGCCGGTGGGCCCTGTCTTTGGCAACGGTTGTGTCATCACGGCCCCGGACGTCACCAGCCCTTGTCGTTTTTGCAGCAGACGGCGATGACAGCCGAGGCAATTTTGATGATAGGCTTCCTTGAAAAACCGTATCGGTTCGATGTCGGATTTGGCTTCCTTAACCGGGGCTGTCCGATCATGGCAGCCGGACGCCGTACAATTGCTCACCGGGCTTTTTCCATCCCACGTGTGATGGCAGGTGTTACAGGTGTCGCCAAAGTGTATGGAATGGGGGAATGCCACCGGCGCACGCCTCGGCACCATGCCCCTCGGGGCCGCCAGAGTCAGTGTCCCCACCGGCACAAAGATGGCATCCATGGTTTCTGTGTCTGATGCCCATGAAGGGACGGGTATCCACATCAGCATAGAAAACCCTGCGAAAAGCAGCCGCTTTATCATCTTTATTCTCCCGAAAAGTTCAGACCGACAGTCAGTAAATTCAAAAAGCGACATTGTCGCGGTCCATAAAACCGAGAATCGATTTTATGATCAGGGATATCGACATTCCGGATACCTCACAAACCGCTCCCAGCCGACCCATGCCGCATCATGTATGCGGACGTCGGGAAATCCGAGGTAGCGCAGCATAAAGAATCCGGCGCCTGCCCAGGCGCCGGTGTTGCAGGTCAGGATGATGGTTTTGTCCGGCGTGATGCCCCGGTTCCGGAGTGCAAAAAGCAATTCTTCAGGCGTTTTCAGATCGGCATGATCCTTGTACAGGCCGAACACCGGAAATTTGATGGACCCGGGCACCCGGCCGGCGCGCAATGCCCGGGGATGCTTGGCCAGTCCCTTGGAGTGGTCGAGCGTCCGGATATCCACAACCCGAACGCTGAGATTGTCCAGATTTGAAAGCACATATTCGTTGTTCACAATAAACCGGGGCTGAGGCGTGGGGCGAAATGTCTTCGCCTGGACTTCAACAGGCTCTTTGGATAGCGGGAATCCGGAAAATCGCCAGGTTTGGATACCGCCCTTTAAGAAGGATATTCTTTTGGCTCCGACGTAATCCAGTATGGACAAAGTAAACCCGGCGCGCCACCCATCCCCGTCATAGACCACGATATGGTCTGTTTCTGACATGCCTTTGTTCCCAATTACTTCCGCGATCGTCTCCGGCGACAACAGCTCCTGGGGTCTGTCGCTATCCCACGGCCAGCGAAGTTCGGTGACCGGATCGAGGAAAATGGCTCCCGGGATATGCCCGGCATCGTAATCCACCCTGGAGCGGACATCCACTAACACCATGTCCTTTTTCCCGAGGTTCTGCTTCAGCCATGGGGCATCGACCACCCGCTCCGGTTTGACGCCGCTCGTGTCGATGGTGAGAGTGCGGGTTCTGGCCACCGGCCGGGGAACCCGGGCGTTCGGAACCACGACATTATGGTTGGCTGCTTTCGTGAAATCCTGGAGATCGGATTCGGAGAGAAACAGGTCTCTGTTTCCATGGCAGTGGTTGCAGGTTGCCGTCTGCCATGTTCGTCGCTGGATGTTGTGGGGGGCGGTCCGTTTCCACGTGGGCAGGGCATCGAAATTGGCCGGAGCATTCGGGACATAGTGCTCAAACAGTGTCGGATCCACCGGTATATGACGTACCAGCATGAAGTCGAAATCGGCATCGGGTGCCTTCTTGTCATGATTCAGTCCGATCTTCATGTCTTCTTCATCCTTTTTGTTGATAAAAAAGGGCAGTCCCTTCTCGTCGGATCCGGTGTGGCAGCTGTAACAGTTGGTATAGGTCTGGGAGTGGGAGACCTGACACTGCACCTTTCCGATGTGGATGCTATGGTCACGGATGGAGCCGTACTGCAAATCCTTGTGGCAGTCCATGCACCGGACCTGCTCGGGGGAGTGGAAGCGATCCTGGATGCCCTCCGGCGCTGCGGCATGTAATTCGTCCCCGCTGTGGCAGGCGACGCAATCCATGTTGGCTTTGCTGGCGTGAATATCTCCCTGTCCCCGTAGACCCAGGTATTCGTTCCTAATCCGACTGCCGTGGCAGGCGGTACACTGATTCAGCAGGTCGGGCCGCTTGTTGAACACGTGACCTTTGATGAAGCCGTTTCCCACACTA
>Ga0056111_1000079_pt1 | contig 18362 bp, 15 predicted proteins | sample WorMetloBBELIZE2_FD_83874 | JGI IMG/M metagenome (GOLD analysis project Ga0056111, IMG submission 83874) | Marine gutless worms symbiont microbial communities from Max Planck institute for Marine Microbiology, Germany - Olavius longissimus B... ... | reverse complement strand
TGAATTTTCTAACGTCTTATAGATATGTCTGCATATTCTGTAAATTGCTGGGTTAAAATGCGAAACTATATAATCAAATAAGGAAAAGAAGGTCGAATAATCGCGCACGAGGAAAAGATTGAGATGCAGGTATAAATCTAAGTGGAACTTTTTTTACGACGTAGAGTAGATTTGCATTATGTGTACCTTGCAGTTCTGTGCCAGCTGATTAAATTTCATAACCTGACACCGCGCCGAATTGCAATAAAAAAAGGTAGTCCCTGAAAAAACATTATTTGTGCTTTTAAAATAACGAAAAAATATACATGCTAATGATGAAATTACAGGAGGAGGCGTATGAACCCATCGATTTTTGAATGGATAAGAATTCCCTCTTCTCGATGAAAAAAGGAGAAAAACCAAATTTGAGTACCCTATCAGGGTGGCCCCCAGTATGTGGAGCACCGTTATTAGATACGAAATAAACCAACTACCAGGCTCATATGACCGATTACGGACGTTACGTCAATCAGGCATGTATTGCCTTGGATGAGATGAGGTAAGGAATTCTTAAATAGAGAGCCTTTTGGCACGCGTGTGAGGCTTTTAAAAATGTGTGTCTGCGTGAAAAGATCGGGGATGGGTGTTGATATATTGATACGTGCCTTCCCTCCGCTCTCACCAGAATAATTTAGGGAGCTTCGATGACAGGCAGTGAGACAACCACCCGCGTGCCGCTGCCGGCAGTGCTGGCAACGTCGATATTCCCGTTGTGGGCGTCGATGATCGCCTTGCAGAGACTCAGGCCCAGGCCATAGCCACCGGTTTTTCTGGAGCGGGACGAGTCCGCTCGGAAAAAAGGCTCGAACAGGTGGGGCAAGGCCGATTCAGGGATCCCTTCACCGTGATCTTCAACAACAACTTCGACATGATCCGCCAATACGGCCATGGATAGTGATATGGGCTCGCCGTCTTCGGGTGTGTGTTTCAATGCGTTTTCCAGTAAATTGCGCAGCACCATGCGGATCTTGTCCCGATCTGCCTGGATGTTCACCGGCTCGAAATTTCCGCTGTTGATTCCGGGGGGACGATCCTTGAACTCTTCCAGGATCGACTGAATCAATTCATTCATGTCAACCGTTTCAATGTTCAGAGCCGCCGCAGAACTTCTCAACCGGGCCTCTTCCAGAATCGCCGTCACCATGCTTTCCATTTCCACCACATCGGCCCGCAGGGAGTCCCGCGCATCCGAATCGGGCAGGAATTCGAGCTGGACCTTGATGCGCGTCAGGGGAGATCGAAGCTCATGGCTCATATCCAGCAGCAGATGCTCTTTGCTCTTCAGTAACTCGGACAATCGCTGAGCCATGGTGTTGAAAGCTTCGGCCAGATCCCGGAATTCATCACTGCCGGATGTCGCCACGCGGTGATCGAGTTGTCCGGCTGTCAGAGCCGTCACGCCGGTTTCCAGGGCACGCACCGGTTTGAGGATCCGCCGGATGAGCAGATAAGCAATACCCAGGACGACAAAAAGAATGACGGCCATGGAAGAGAGGACCCAACCGGCGTTTTCATGGTGTTGGGTGGCTCGTGAGGCTACGAACGTCAGATCTCCCCCGCCATGCTGTATCCGGATCAGGAAATGGCCCCGCTGGCGACCGACCCATATCCCCTTTCCGCGGCTTCGCATCCAGGCGCGATCCAGATCCAGGGTTTCGGGCACGTTTCCGGCCTGCCACGTTCGGTCGGGGTGGTCGAACAGGATGGCCAAACCGGTGCGACGCGCGATGTCATCCGCGCGGGCCCGATTGGGCGGATCGCCCAGATCCCGGGTCAGATACTCAGCGTACAATAAAAGATTTCGATCAAACTGAGACAGGTTGTGAAAACGGATGATGGTAAAGCTGACTACTACGGTCAGGGTGATGGCGAAGCCGGCTGCCAGGATAATCACCAGCAACTTGGTAAATACGGAGTGAAAGAGACGTTTAAATCGACGGCGGTGCATCGTCGGACTCCTCGGCGATAAAGACATAGCCGGCTCCCCACACGGTTTTAATGAACTCCGGATGTTTGGGATCGTCTCTCAATTTCTGGCGCAGGCGGCTGATGGTCACATCCACGGCCCGGTTGAAGGCATCGCTGTCGATTCCGCGGAGGGTTTGGAGGATTTCGTCCCGATCCATGACTTTTCCGGCATGACGCACCAACAGGTCGAGGGCGGCAAATTCGTTGGTGGTCAGATTTACCGGGGTATCGTCCAGCCATGCTTCGTGACGATGAAAATCGATGCTCAGTCGTCCGAAACGGCGCCGACGGTCCGAACCGCTGTGCTCCGCGCGCCTCAACACCGCTTGAATGCGTGCGACCAGTTCCCTCGGTTCAAACGGTTTGGGCAGGTAATCGTCTGCCCCGAGTTCCAATCCCACGACCCGGTCCATGAGTTCACCTCTCGCGGTGAGCATGATAATGGGAACGGTGCTGGATTGCCGGATGGTTTTACAGAGGTCAAAACCGGACATCCCCGGCAGCATCACGTCGAGAATAATCAGGTCCGGGGTCATTGTCCGGATTTTCTTTAACCCCTCATCCGGATCGACGGCAGTATACACCCGGTAGCCGAATTCGCCCAGAAAGCGTTTCAACAGTTTGTTGAGTTTCTCGTCGTCAATGACCAGCAGGGTCCAGGACATGGGGGTTGCCTCTCATATAGCTCAACAGAGATTTATCGGCTTCTGGCCGGTTCGGTGTTAGAGTAAATGTCGTATGTTTATTCCGACTCAAAGGAGGATAACCTTATGGCTGCTATGGGCGGGTGCAGTGCCCCGCCCTACGAAAGCCTTAATGTAGGGCCGGTCACCGTACCGGCCTGTTTCTCTCCAGTAGAGGAATTTTCACCACGAAGCTCACGAAGGTCACGAAGAAAAATAGCTCAAATTCATTCTGTTCCTTCGTGCTCTTCGCCTGCCGCGCCATCTTGTCGGGTCGAAGCTCAGACGAGCGAAGCCCGAAGCTTCAGCGACGGCTGGTGTTCTTCGTGGTAGGACAAAGCTGTAATCCAACTAACTCTTGTTTTCAGGATAACCGCGTTCATAAAGCATTCTCACTGGTATCAAAAATATTACTCAAACAAAAGAAGCGACCGCCGGCCGGATGGTACCGGCGGTCGCTTGCAGAGGCATCCAGCATCAGTGATGGAAGAACCTCCGTTTGGCGGACGCGCGTTCCTCGATGAAGAAGGCAATTTTTTCGCGCTGTTCCTCGTTGAGGGTTGCGTGAAACTTCAACAGACGGTCTGTGGCAAAACTTGCCAGCTCCTGCATTTTTTCCATTCTCTCGGCAATCATCTGGTCCACGGTCTCACGAGGGACCACCTCCTGGCGCACCAGGTCCGCAAACTCCCGGTGCCGCGTCTCGCGATCGGAACGCATTTCCTTTACATTTTCAGCAATTTCGGTGGTGAGCACCTTTAGATCGGCCTTCTGGATGTCGGTCAGATCCAGCCGAGCCGCGATGCGGTTCGTGACGGCTTCGATATCATATTCATCGAATCCACGGTGATAGCCGTGTCTGCAGGCGGCAAAGCCTGTGGCCAGAAACAGGGATGTGAGGGTGACAATAATAACATTTCGCTTTCTCATGACGGCCTCCTTGGTTGGGTGAGTGTATGATCTCGAAATTTGGCTTCGTGATCGTTTGACACCACCTTAAGGCCATTTGAAAAGGAATGCTTTTCCTGGAGGTATCAATATGTAACAACATGTAACAATAAAATCGTGTAACGATTTTATGAAACGCGACGATGTCGCTCATACTACAAAAGGAACTGATGCAAGACAGCCCAAAAATCCGTCGCGGACATTCCATTATCGGGAAACGCGCGCAAATAGCGAAAAGGCCGTGAAACGGTTTTAGGAAACCACGATGCTCCTCATAAAAGGAGCCTGGATTCCCTTTAGGCGATATTGTATGGATAACAGTATGCTAACGAGAGAAATGCCTATTTTCCATAACCTGAAAAGAGGAGGAATGACCTATGGGTGGTCCAACGATGAAAGAGATGGCGGGTTGTTTTCTCCGGATTGTTCCGGTCTTTTTACTCGGGCTGGTCCTGGCCGGTGCGCCGGCTCATGCCGGAGATAAGGGGGATTCGCGTCGAAAGGCTTCCTGGAAAGCAGATAAACGGACTGTTCAGCTCGGCCCCCGGCCCTTCTATCTTGTTGAGGATATGGAACAGAGCCGGCTCAAACGGCAGCTTGAAACCTGCTCTGAAGGCCCTTGACTTTTCTATTGGGCACCGGGGTGCCGCCCTTCAGTTCCCCGAGCACACCCGGGAGTCCTACGTGGCAGCGGCCCGCATGGGGGCCGGTATCCTTGAATGCGACGTCACATTTACAAAAGACCGGGAGTTGGTCTGCCGCCACTCCTAGTGCGATCTGCATACCACGACCAATATCCTGTTGACCCCGCTGGCCGCAAAATGTTCGGAGCCATTCACACCGGCGGAGTTTGATCTGGACTCTGGCAAGGTGATCAAACCGGCTTCGGCCAAATGCTGTACCAGCGACATTACCCTGGAAGAATTCAAGTCCCTGTGCGGCAAAATGGATGCGTTTGACGCGACAGCTACGACGGTTCAAGAATTTGTCGATGCCACCGCAAACTGGCGGACCGATCTGTACAGCACCTGCGGAACGGTCATCAGCCATGCGGAAAGCATCGAGCTCTTCAAAGAACTCGGCGCAAAGATGACCCCCGAATTAAAGAGTCCCAGCGTGAAGATGCCCTATGAGGGCGATTACACTCAGGAAGACTATGCCCAGCAGATGATCGATGAATACAAGGCCGCCGGTGTCCCACCGCAGGATGTGTGGGCGCAGTCCTTCAACCAGGGCGACGTGCTTTACTGGATCGACAAGGAGCCGCAATTCGGGAAGCAGGCGGTGTTTCTTGACGGCCGGTACAATAATGTCACCTTTGACCACACCAGGCCGGGTACGTGGAACCCCTCCATGACGCAGCTGGCAAAAAACGGGGTGAAGATCATTGCGCCGCCCATGTGGATGCTCCTGAAGGTCAACAGCCGGGGGAAAATCGTCCCCTCGACATATGCCAAACGGGCCAGGGCCGCAGGCCTCGATATCATCACCTGGACACTGGAGCGCTCCGGGCCCCTGAAGAACGGTGGCGGCTGGTACTATCAGACTGTCAAAAAGGTGACAAACAACGACGGGGATATGTACGTGGTACTCGATGTGCTGGCCAGGGACGTTGGCATCCTGGGTATTTTTTTAGACTGGCCCGCCACCGTCACATACTACGCCAACTGTATGGATCTCGAATAATAAAATCGTGTAACGATTTTCTGAAACGCGACGATGTCGCTCTCTCTTGGAACAGAAGGAGAAACACTGCCGCAGATAAAAACGGGCGTCTCCGCTATATGGAGACGCCCGTTGTGTTCTTTTGGGCCTATGCCAAAAAATTAGGAATGAGCCGGTCATACCCCCTTCCTCTGGCCTCCTCTCGCCCCCAAGTCAAGCTCGGGATCTGCGACAGTAGAGGGAGAAAATAGCTTCCTCCCCCTTGAGAGGCTTTGTCGTCATTGAAAATAATGGTGATTTTCAATGTCGAAAACCGGCATGGGGTTACACCCGGATACCATACAGCTCCCGGGCGTTTGTCGTCACCGCCTCCAGGACCGCCCCTTTGGAAATCTCCTTGATTTCGGCTATGGCCTGGACAGCGGTCATCAAATGGGCCGGCTCGTTTCGCTCAGCGGGATCGGCCCCCAAAACCGGGCTGTCGGTTTCCACCAGGATTTGCCCCAGGGGAAGGTGCCGAACGAGCTTCTGTTTTTGGCGGGAACGCACCACCGAAGGCGGCACGGAAAAATAAAAGCCGGCCTCCAGGGCCGGGCGGGCGGCGGAAATCTTGCCGTCGAAGGCGTGCATCTGAACGCGTTCCGCACCATGGTCGAGCAGCACCTGAACCGCATGCCGCCCGGCGGAGCGGGAATGCACGTTGAGGGGAAGATCCAGTTCCCTGGCCAACCGGATGAACAGAGCAAAAATCTCCCGTTGGCGTGCCCGCTCTGTTTCCTCCTTCACGATCCAGAAATCAAGACCCACCTCCCCGATGGCCCATAAAGAGGCGTGATTCCGCCGTATGAAGTCTGCCATGGCGTCGGCCGCCAGCAGATCCAGGATGGTTGGATAGAGACCGGCTGCCGGGTAAAGGATCGGATATTGGCGGGACAGGGCCAGATTTTTTTCGGCGTCTGAGATATCCTCGCCCACGGCGATTACCGCGACGATGCCGGCCGATTCGGCGCGTTCCAGCACCTCGCGGCGGTCTTTATCGAATGCCGAATCGCAAATGTGCGCATGTGTGTCGATCAGATGGGGTACGGCAGCCATCGGCGGGGTCCGATCATCCGTCATGGTCTTTCATGATCGACTCGACCTTTTGGACGATCACGTCGGCGTCGTCTTCGGTGACACCGGAAAACCAGATCCGCTGGGGATACAGGATGATATTGGGGCCATCCATACAAAGCCCCATGCAGCCGCAGTGGGAGACACGGACTTTTCCGGTCCAGCCGCGTGCTTTAAACTCTGCTTTAAGGCGTTGCTTTACCGCCGGGCTATTGCCGTCGGCACAGGATTTCCGCGCGCCATGTCGATCGTTGACACACACATATACATGACAGATGTAGGGCGACGTATGTTTTTCCATGGATGATTCACTCCTGGTGATGTTCGCTGCAATGTACGGCTAAACGGGCACAAATCCGTGGTGCTCATAAATCTTCTGGATCGGTCCGGACAGGATGAAATCGATAAATTTGGCGGCATTGGCCGGGTTCGGGGCCTGTTTCAGCCTGCCGATGTAGTAGGTGATCCGGTGGCGTTGATCCAGCTCCTCCCCGGGATCCACGGCATCGCACGGCCACCCGCTGTTACGGGCATGAACCACTTCCGTGGCCCATACCGGTCCCACATCGACGGTTTTTTTGCGAATCCGTATGGGCGTCTCCCGGTGGTGAACGATCGTATAGATGGTGGTCCCCTCAACACGCTTTTCATCCATGATCCGGTGAACCAGATCGTCGCCGCCGGCATCCCGGTACATCGCCATGATGTGAAGGGCGATATCTTCATTTTCGGGATCCGGCTGCGAAATACGGACATGATCTTGCCCCAGGTCGGCAACCCCTTGAATCCCTCCCGGGTTTCCTTCCGGAATCATAAGCGAGAGCCGGTTGTGAAGATAGGGTCGATAATCGTCGGCGTCGATGTGACTGGACGAGACCAGCGCATTCATGGCGTCCTCACTGACAGCGCTGTAGACATCCGCCTGCATGGTGAGCAACTGGTCCCCGAACAGCGCCCCGCCGGCCAGTATCTGCTTCAGTTCGAGACCCGGAGGCAGCGTTTCGTAATAGATGTGACGGATATCGGGGTATTCCTGCCGGAACAGATCCACGATTTTGGCCATCGCCATAAACTGGTTACCGGCCATAAAAAGGATGAGGTCTGCCTGATCCGCAATGTCCAGATGGTGCAGATCGTCGGATCGATCCTTTGGGATGCGCGGGTAATCTCCTGCTGCCATAGGCTGTCCTCACGCTCAGAGAGATGTATACGCCGGTGTTGAGAAAAGATTTTATGCAGAGGTTGGATCCACCCGGGCAAATCACGCCCTTGAGGCGTTCATTGGCAAGGCATTCAAGGGTGACGCTGTAGTCGGACTACCGCGAACCCTTGATAACGCGGCCAATGGGCGCCTCAAGGAGCGCCCGCAGGGTAAAATCTTTTCTAATTGTCAAAAACCGAACAAAAATGCCGACGAGGGTTGTATAAGCAGAATAGGATGCTCAGACGCCGCGATCCCATCCCCAAATATAAAATATTATAGAAAAGATTTTATGATTTATCCGGGCGGCCGCCGTTGAGGATTACCTCGGCCTCATCAAGGCTCAGCGCATTCTCAGCCGGACATGACGAGTTCATATGAAGCATTTCAAGCTGGAGCCGGCCGAGAGCACTGCCATGTGCTCGGACATACACAGCCTTTTTCAGGCCGCCGGAGACGAGGGTTTCCTGGATCCTGAACAGGAGGTCCTGGTCGGAGGGCAGAATTAGCGCGCCTTCCGGGAAATGGAAGATGCAGGTAAATCCGGCAGTCACTTTCTTACAGGAGGCTTCGACGCTCTCGAGGGTTTCCTCGATCTCTGCGCGTTCGGCTTCACCAATGGTGATATACAGCCGATTCTTTTCCCGATCCGGTATAACAGAATGCATGAAGTGGTGCCCTGCTGGATGAATTTGAGCCAAATTAGACCAACACTTCTACAGTGTCAATGGCAAATGACCCGTGCGGTATGGCACCATCGGTTTGACTATACTCTAAATTTGTGAAATTAATAAGGAATCGGGCATGGTTGCCTGGCAGGGACAAGCCCGACAGATCCTGTGACCGGAACACGGGCAATGAACCATCGCCTAGGTTTAGGGAATCACCTGCATGGTTGGGACAACACAGCGACAGGCTCAGATCTGGGCCATTGGTGGCGGAAAGGGCGGGATCGGTAAAAGTTTTATTATCAGCAATATCGCCAACTACCTCGCCCTTCACGATAAAAAAGTCGTGCTGATCGATGCCGATCTGGGAGGCGCCAATCTGCATACATTCCTGGGTGTCCGAAAGCCCCAAACAACACTCACGGAATTTTTCGATGAAAAAATCCCCCTGGAAGCCCTGATCGTCGACAGCGGCATTCAAAATCTTGGTGTGCTCGTTGGCGCTGTCGGATCTTTGGCCATGGACAGTATCAAGTACACCCAGAAGCAGAAACTCCTCCACCATATCCGGAAGCTTCACGCTGATTTTGTCTTAATCGATCTTGGGGCTGGTACCCACTTCAACGCCATTGATACGTTTCTTCTGGCGGACAAGATGATCGTCTGTGTGGTCCCTGAGCTTATTGCCATTGAGAACCTTTACTACTATCTGGAAAATGTATTTTATCGGAAGTTGATAACGGAACTGGCCCGGCATGGGCTTCGCGGACTTGTCCAGGATATCTGGAAGCACCGCCGCGATCACAGAATTCAGAATCTTCGGCAACTGATCGATCACCTGAGACAGCTCCAGGATCCGGTGCCCGAAGTTGTAAATAACGCATTGAAAGAGTTCTCCGTTTACATTGTGCTGAACAAGGTCCGCCGACGTCCTGACATATCGGTAGGATCCTCAGTAAAAAGCATTTGCTCCAAGTACTTCGGCTTTCACGCCTGTTTCGTCGGGTACATCGAACATGACGATTTTGTCCCGATCTGCATCAACAAGCGCCAGCCTTACATGCAGGCGGATCCGGCCTCCAGATGCACCGAAGAAATCGGCAGGGTCGCCAAAAATCTGGTCGCCGGACGGTCCTATGCCAAGGCGCTGCATGAAGGCTTGTAAAGTGGCATTGCCCCTGGGAAGATCATCGCAATGACAGGAATTTCAGGAAGGAAGCGAAACCGAAGATGAACCGTGACCGATACCTGCGGGATTTCGAAACCCTGGAGCTTTCCCCGAAAGCCAATTTGACGGATGTCAGAAAAGCCTATCTGTTTCTTCGGGACCTCTATTCATCCGAATCGATGGCGTCTCTGCCGGTCACTGATGAATTATCATACGGGGAAAAGCAGCACATAATGGAAGATATCGAGGCGGCGTATCAACGCCTGCTGGACTTTTTCTCGACCGGGGGATCAAAAGGGACACGTCAACTTCCACCGGACAGGAAGAATCTCCGCGAGCTTATCGAAACCATATCATGCTACGACGGCCCATCCCTTCAAAAGGTTCGTGAATGTCTTGGCATTTCCATTGAAGAAATAGCGCAGGAAACCCGGGTGCAACCCCACCATTTGAGACATATCGAGACGGAAAGCTTCGAGGAACTGCCGCCGCCGGTTTACACAAGAGGATTCGTGGTCAATTACGCTGAGGTGCTTCATCTGGACCCCCAGCAGGTGGCAAAAGATTTTATGAGCCGATACACCGAATGGGAGCGTGCGGGCTCCGCCAAATCCAACCGCCGGGCGAAACTTCCCTTCCGCAGCTAAAACTTGATCCAGAATCCTCGAAATCGGTATCGACTATGAAGATGGCCCTTCTGGTTCGATTCCAACTCCGATAGCGATCCCGTCCAAATCCGGAATCTTCGGCATAGTATTCTGACGATTGAAGTACTCTATAGCAAATGTCATAATTCCGCTTCGACTGGAATAGGGCAACAGCACTCGAAGTTGCAGGCCGTACCGGCCATCCAGGGTAACCAAACGGAGACCTCCATGGCCCCGCCTAGCGGCGGGATCTTACGACCAGCGTTATTCGAGATTCGCGGTAGTCGGACTACAGCTTTATCTCGAAGTGCCTTGCCCATGAAGGTCTCCGTTTGGTGCAATGTTCGGGTTGGACATTCACCCCTCAGAAACCATCATCCCGGGTCAGGCATAAAAGTCCTTTATCTTCTCGACCACATACCCCTGCTGGTCATCGGTCAGTTCCGGATAAATGGGCAGGGCAATGGATGTCTCCGCAGCATGCTCGGCCACGGGGAAGTCCCCCTTCCGGTAGCCGAGGTCTTTGAAGCACTCCTGGAGATGGAGCGGTACCGGATAGTAGATCTCTGTGGCAATTCCGGCATCGGAGAGAAATTGTCGCAGATCATCGCGACCGGAGGATACACGGATCACAAACTGGTTGTATATGTGGCGGTTTTCGCGCTCCAGCGGCAGGGTAACGTGCGCCTCGAGACCGGCATCCCGGAAAAGCTGTCGGTAAACTTCGGCATTGCGTTGCCGTCCCGCTGTCCAATCGTCGAGGTATTTGAGCTTTCCCGAAACAACGGCAGCCTGGAGGGCATCCAGTCGAAAATTGCCGCCGATGGTGCTGTGATAATATTTGGGCTCGCTGCCGTGGACGCGGAGGATTTTCAATTCTTCGTAGAGGGTCTCTGAATTTGTCGTTACAACGCCGCCGTCACCGAATGCACCGAGGTTTTTGGATGGAAAAAAAGAAAAGCAACCGGTGTGTCCCATGGCTCCGGCACGGGTACCCCGGTATTCGGATCCAATGGCCTGGGCGGCATCCTCGATGACAAACAGATTCTCCTCTTCGGCGATTTCCAGCAAAGGCGCCATATCGGCACATTGTCCGTAAAGATGTACCGGGATCATAGCCTTGACGGATGCCCGCTCCGAAGGGGCCATTTTGGACAGAACCTGTTTCACACTGGCCGGGTCGATATTGTAGGTATCCGGGTCGATATCGGCAAACACCGATCGGGCCCCTATCCGTGCCACCGCTCCGGCGGTGGCAAAAAAAGTATACGGGGAGGTCAGAACCCGGTCCCCCGGTTCAATACCAGCAGCCATCAGAGAGATCAGCAAGGCGTCTGTACCCGAGGAAACACCGACGGCATGACTGCAGCGGCAATAGCGGGCGATGTCCTCTTCCAGGGCGGCCACCCGCGGCCCGAGAATGAAGTACTGGGATTCGTAGATTTCTTCTGTCACCTCGAGTATCTCGTTCTTTAATTGCTGATACTGAGGTTTTAAATCGAGCAGCGGAACTTTCATTCTGTTCTACTTCCTTTCCGCCTTCCGGCGTGGTCGCGGATTAGAAATCGCATTGGACCTGAATCAACTCAAGGACCTCGCTGTGGCCATTGACCAGTTCAACCGTCTCCCGTTCCGGAATGATGGCATTTTCCCCGGACTTCAGGATCCGTTGGGTATCCTCCTTGCGGAATTCGGCCTCCCCTTTCAGAATCACAAGATGCGAAATCGTACCCTGCGGGGAAGCGCACTGGATTTGGGCACCGGGAAACAATCGCAACCGATCCGCCCGGTACCCGGAGTTGTGCTCCAGAAGGGTTCGGCTCCCCCAGGGAAAGTGAACGGTTCGGTGACGCTGGTATTCTTCTCTTCCCTCCTGCTTCAGGCGGGTCACAATCGATTTGACGTCTCGACTGTTGCTCATATCGGAAACGAACACCGAATCCGGCGTCTCCACCACAACCATATCCTGAATATGGCTGGTGGCGATGAGCCGTTCGTACCCCATGATGAAACAGTCCCGTGTGTGCTGGGTGATGACATCCCCGGAAAGGACGTTGCCGTTCTCGTCCTTGGGCAAAAAATCGTACAACGATTTCCAGGATCCAATGTCACTCCAACCGAAATCGGAAGGCAGAACCGCACCTTTCCGGGTCTTTTCCATGACCGCATAATCAATGGAAATATTCGGCAGTCCGGCATACATTTCCTCGGAAATCTCCTGGTCGGTATCGGAAAGGGAACCCATGGCATCGAACAGATCGGGACAGTGACGGCGATACTCCTCTTCCATTACCCGGCCGCTGAAAGCGAACATCCCACTGTTCCAGAAGAAGTTGCCGGCCTCGAGATATCCCCTGGCGGTGTCCAGATCCGGTTTTTCCACAAACCGACGGATGCGCAGTCCGCCGTCGGGGATGGGGTCTGCCCCTTCGATGTATCCGTATCCGGTCTCCGGGTAATTGGGAGTGATCCCGAAGGTGACGATAAAATCGTCCCTGGCCAGGCGGATCGCGCTTTGCAGACTCTCCTGGAACCGATGCACATCGTGAACCACATGATCCGCCGGAAATACGAAAATCACGCACTCCGGGTCTGTTTTCCGAATATGCTTGATCGCCAGCAAAATGGCGGGGGCCGTGTTCCGGCCGCAGGGTTCGCTGAGAATCTTTCCCTCGGCGGGAACACCAATGTCGGTCATGTGTCTGGAGATCTCGTGAAAATGCTCTTTGCCGCAGACCACACGGATCCGGTCCTTTGAGATGACCGGCGACAAGCGCCGAATGGTATTCTGGACCAAAGAGTCGGTCCCAAAAAAACTGACAAGCTGCTTGGGAAAAAGCTCCCTGGAAACCGGCCAGAGCCGTGTTCCGGATCCTCCGGCGAGCAATACGGCGTAAATGTTCGGTTCACTCAATCGGGATTCCTCATATTTTGGATTTTGGATTTTGGATTTTGGAATTAGGATTTTAGACTTGGAGGTAGTTTATCCTGAATCCTGGCATCGCGCAATGGACTTTTATGAGGAATGGTTTCAGAAGAACTATTTCTGAGACAAGGGAATCCTTTGGAGCCACTTCTCAGCGGTTGTTGGTTTTACCCAAGCATATCGTCTCCACCGCTTGGTATCCCACCAATCCGTTGATGTCACGTCTCAGGGCCGGTCCCGGTTGAATCCGCAACTCTTCGGGTAGTTCTATCATCGTCCGGGCCTTTTCGGGAAGTATCAGATTGAGAAACGCCCAGCTCGATCCGGGATGGCGGCGTAGTATATCGTTCAGATCCTCCAGGAGATCCCGTGTGGTCCGGTTCACGTCCAGGTTGACATGAACACGGGCCGTCCAGAGATCTTCCGCCCGTTCCATGGAAATTATCGAATCGGCGATGAGTTTGACCGATTGTTCATCTTTCTGAATTCGACCGTCAATCAGTATGAAGGAATCGTCCTGGAGCAGCTCGGAGGATATCGCATACACCGATGAAAATACGACAACCTCCATCGATCCGTTCAGATCCTCAACGGTCACGAAGGCCATCAGGTCACCCCGTTTGGTCTGGATGGTTTTCGAGCTGGTGACGATGCCACCCAGCCGCACCGATTCGCCATCTCCGGCATCCAGAACCGACAGCGTATCCATATTGGTAAACTTTTCCAGGGTGTTTGCAAACCGTGTCAGAGGATGGCCGGTGATCCAGAACCCGAGAGCCTCTTTTTCACACGCAAGCAATTGCTTCTCGCGCCATTCATCAATCTCCGGCAAAGATGGGTGCCCTACGTCCTGCTCTTGTCCACCGCCGCTGCAGAAAAGCCCCATCTGGGGGTCTGAACGCTCCCGCTGGAGCAATTGGCCGTACTCCAGGACATCTTCCAATGCGGCCATCATCTGAGACCGGCGATCACCGGTCACATCGAAGGCACCGCATTTGATCAGGCTTTCGACAACCCGCTTGTTGACCTTTCGCAGATCGACCCGCTCACAGAAATCATAAAGGGACGTGAACGGTCCCTCGGCCCGGGCCTCGATGATGGCGTCAATGGCGCCCTCACCCACGTTCTTTACCGCCACCAGACCAAAGCGGATTTTCTCTCCGGAAACGGTAAAGGTCTTACCGCTCTCGTTGATGTCGGGTGGGAGAACATCGATGTTGTGACTGCGGCACTCGGCAATAAACTTGACCACCCCGTCGATGGAGTGCATTTCACTGGTCAACAGAGACGCCATAAATTCTACCGGGAAGTGGGCCTTCAGGTAGGCCGTCTGGTAGGCAATCAGCGCATAGGCGGCACTGTGGGATTTGTTGAAGCCGTAACCGCCGAATTTTTCCATGAGGGTGAAGATCTGTTCGGCCTTTTGTTTTGCGATGCCATTTTCGACAGCTCTCGTGGTGAACCGTTCCCGGTGTTGTGCCATAATTTCCGGGATCTTTTTCCCCATGGCCTTTCGAAGATCGTCGGCCTCGGCCATGCTGTAATTGGCCAGATTTCCGGCGATCTTCATGACCTGTTCCTGGTAGACGATGACCCCGTAGGTCTCCTCCAGAATCGGTGCCAGCTCATGGACGAGATATTCCACGGATTTTCGTCCGTGCTTCCGTTCGACGTAATCGTCGATCATCCCGCTTTCCATGGGACCGGGTCGATACAGGGCCACCAGTGCAATGATGTCCTCAAAACAGGCCGGACGCAGCCGGACCAGCAGGTCTTTCATTCCCGAACTTTCCAGCTGGAAAACGCCGGTGGTGTCACCCGCGGATAACAGTGCATAGGTCGTCTCGTCCTGGAAATCGATATCGGACAGGTCCGGGGCGTTTCCCCCTCCCTCTGTGATCAGATCCAGGGTGCTGGCGATAACGGTCAAATTGCGGAGCCCGAGAAAATCAAACTTCACCAGACCGATCTTTTCCACTGCCTTCATATCGAACTGGGTGACCACTTCCCCTTTTTTACCCTTATACAACGGCAGATACCGGGTCAGGGGGCGATCGCCGATCACCACCCCGGCGGCGTGGGTCGACGCATGCCGGGGAAGCCCTTCCAGAACCCGGCACACTCGGATGAGATCGGCCACTTCGGGCTTTTCTTCGGCCATTTCCGCCAGCCGCGGTTCCCTGCGAAGCGCATCATCGAGACGGATATTGAGGACATCGGGAACCATCTTGGCAATGGTGTCGACTTCGGCCAGAGGGATATCCAGGGCCCGGCCCACATCACGGATCACAGCCCGGGTCTTGAGTTTACCGAAAGTGATAATCTGGGCGACGTAGTCACTGCCGCCGTATTTGTCGGCCACATATTTGAAAACCTTTTCCCGACCGTTGATGCAGAAATCCACATCGATATCCGGCATGCTTTTCCGTGCCGGATTGAGAAAACGCTCAAAGATAAGCCCATGGGCAATGGGGTCCAGATCGGTAATGCCCAGGGAGTAGGCGACGATACTGCCGGCTGCAGAGCCGCGGCCGGGCCCCACCGGAATGTTGTTCTCCTTGCTGAACCGGATAAAATCGGCAACGATCAGAAAATAGCCGCAGAATCCCATGTCCCGGATGACCGATACCTCGTACTCCAGCCGATCCCGATAAACCTGTTCATCGATGTCGAGGTGTCTCTCCCGAATCTTTTCCATAACCCGCTCGAACCCGCGCCGCGCGGTTTCCTCGAACAGATCATCAACGGTCTTGCCAGCGCCCACATCGAATTTCGGGAAATGATAGCTTTTAAAGTCGAGTTCGACATGGCATCGGTCGGCTATGGAAACCGTATTTTCAAGCGCCCCGGGATAATCCTTGAAGGCGGCAAACATTTCCTCCCGGGGCTTGAAATACAGCTGGTCGGTCCGGAACTTGAACCGCTCGGAATCGTGCACCGTCTTGCCGGTCTGGATGCACAGGAGCACGTCGTGGGCGTGCACATCTTCCTTGTCGAGGTAGTGGCAATCGTTACTGGCCACCAGGGGTATGGAAAGGCGCCGGCTCATATCCAGGAGGGACCGGTTCACCAGCTCCTGAACATCGATGCCGTTGTTTTGCACCTCCAGGAAGAAGCTGTTTTCTCCGAAAATCTGCTGATAGCGCCGGGCTGCATCATCGGCGTCATCCATCTTTCCGGCTTTGATCAATCGGGGGATCTCACCGTGGAGACATGCCGACAGGGCGATCAGGCCTTCGCTGTGTTCTTTTAACAGGTCCCGATCGATGCGCGGCCGGTAGTAAAACCCCTCCAGCTGGGCCACAGAGGCCATCCGGCACAGATTCCGATACCCTGTTTCGTTTTCGGCGAGAAGTATCAGATGGCACAGGCCCTTGCTGTCCAGCGGTGTCTTGTCTGTAAGGCGTCTCGGAGCGATGTAGCATTCACAGCCGATAATCGGTTTGAGGCCGGCTTTGATCGCTTTCTCGTAGAATTCCACCACGCCGAACATGGTCCCATGGTCGGTGATGGCAACCGTGGGCATCTCGTACTGTTTGGCCCGATCCAGCAGGGAATCGATGCGAATGGCCCCGTCCAGAAGACTGTACTGGGTGTGCACATGAAGGTGCACAAATGGAGGATGGGTGTCGTTCATGGGGTATATGGTCTCTGAATCCGGATACTGGGAGAAACAGTCATCCGGTCGTTTGGTTAAGTGTTTTCGCCAACAATCTTAATTGCAGCGATTGCCAGAATTCAGGTCTCTTTAGATAGCTACGTTACTGGATGCCGGATCAAGTCCGGCATGACAGACTTTTTTTCGGCGTTGTTTTTAATTACGACACAGCCTCCGGAGCCTGTCCCTGCGAAGGCAGGGGCGGGCATGACGAAGGAAACACCCCAACCACTGAAATCGTTGCCGCTTCCTCGGAGGATTCTTAAGGGTTAATCCAACCTGTAGTTCGGCGCCTCTTTGGTAATGATCACGTCATGCACGTGGCTTTCCTTCATGCCGGCATCGCTGATCCTGGCAAATCGGGCCTTTTCCCGAAGCTCCGCGATCGTGCGGCAACCCACATACCCCATGCCGGCCTTGAGGCCGCCGATGAGCTGAAAGATATTTCCGGCCAGGGTGCCCCGGTAAGGAACCCTCCCGACGATCCCTTCCGGAACCATTTTGTCGTCGGTCTCTTCGTGAAGCCCGTATCGATCTTTGCTGCCCTTCTTCATGGCCTCCAGCGATCCCATACCCCGGTAGACTTTATAGCTGCGGCCCTGGTAGAAGATCGTCTCCCCGGGACTTTCTTCGGTACCGGCAAACAGCCCGCCAATCATGACCACATGGGCACCGGCACCAATGGCTTTGGTAATGTCGCCGGAGAATTTAATGCCTCCGTCGGCAATTATGGGGATACCGGATTTGTTCGAAATGGATCGACAATTCATGATTGCCGTGACCTGAGGAACACCGATGCCGGCAATGATCCGGGTGGTACAAATGGATCCCGGGCCGATGCCGATTTTAACCGCGTCCACGCCAGCCTCTATCAGATCCTCGGCCCCTTTACCGGTTCCCACGTTTCCGGCGATCAGTTCCATATCGCTGAAAGAGCTTTTGAGCGTCTTCACCGCCTCGATCACGTTCTCCGAGTGGCCGTGGGAGGTATCGATCAGGAGCACGTCGGCCCCGGCCTTTAACAGGGCATCGGCGCACTCGGACATATCCTCGCCCACGCCGACAGCCGCGCCGACACGCAGTCGGCCCATTTGGTCTTTGCAGGCATTGGGATACTTTTTGATTTTTTCAATGTCCTTGATGGTGATGAGACCCGAAAGGCGGCCCTGTTTGTCGACCACAAGCAGCTTTTCGATGCGGTGCTGGTGAAGCAGTTTTTTGGAATCTTCCAGGGTAATCCCTTCCGAAACCGTCACCAGATTGTCTTTGGTCATGACCTCGGACACCTTCCGCTCAAGATCGGTTTCAAAGCGGAGATCCCGATTGGTAACGATGCCGACCAGCTGATCGCCCTTTACCACCGGCACGCCGGAGATGCGGTATTGCTCCATCATATTCAGGACGTCTCTGACGGGCGCGTCCGGGCCTATGGTAACCGGGTCCACGATCATGCCGCTTTCCGACTTTTTAACTTTGTCCACCTCCCGCACCTGGCTCTTGATGCTCATGTTGCGGTGGATAAATCCCATACCGCCTTCCCGGGCCAGACTGATGGCGGTGCGGGCTTCCGTGACGGTATCCATCGCGGCGCTGATGATCGGTATGCTCAGCTGGATCTTCCGGGTCAGCTGCGTGGTGGTGTCCACATCCTTGGGCAGGACGTCCGAATAATTGGGGA
>Ga0056111_1000078_pt1 | contig 18548 bp, 17 predicted proteins | sample WorMetloBBELIZE2_FD_83874 | JGI IMG/M metagenome (GOLD analysis project Ga0056111, IMG submission 83874) | Marine gutless worms symbiont microbial communities from Max Planck institute for Marine Microbiology, Germany - Olavius longissimus B... ... | reverse complement strand
GTTGCGGTTTTAAACCAAAGTCTTTTAAAGTAAAATAGTCGCGGTTAATTCCTTGTTTTTCAAGGAGTTGCCGCGATTTTTCTTGTTTGCTAACATTGTTTTTATCGGTTTATAACAGCAATAATTGTTCTGGCGCTTCTGGCATTTTTTCAATTTTGTTGTTATGAATGGAGATAATTTCGGAGAATTGTTTGTCGGTAAAAAATAGAATGCTGACCCTGCCTTTGGGGGTGTTTTCCTTGATTATTCTTACCAGTTTTTTAGCATTTTCCCTGACTCCGATAAACTTAAAATAGACTGAAAGCTGAGACATTTCAAAGCCATGATCTTTTAGAAATTTTCTGAATCTATTGGCTTTTCGTCTGTCGTCTGCGTCAATAGTTGGCAAATCAAACATTACCACCATCCACATTATTCGGTATCCTGATTGTTTCATTTTCCATGTCTGTAAAGTTGAGGCGCTTCATGTTTGCTTTTGGTAGTTTTAGGCCAAGAGTTTGATTTTTTAATGCTTTGGCAAGGCTTTGACATAATTTTTTAATTGAATCTTCGACTGTAAGCCATTTTTTGCCTACACGTAATTTTTGTTCAAGTTGTTTTGCAAGAATTTTTTTAATCTGTGGTGACAATTCATGCTCACCACCCGCCAGTAATTTATACACACAAATATCAATCAGTGGGCGATAGGGCTCAATTAAATCATCAGCCAGGCAAAAAGCGTTATATTGGTTATGATGTTTTATGCCTAAAGCCGGATGCAGGCCAGAGGCGCAAATAAAGCGTGCTATAGTTGAGCGAAAGATGGTATATCCGTAATTTAACATTTCATTGGGGGTTGTGCCAAAACGTGAGCGCTTAAAGTCTTTGCCAAATAGTAAATTCCAATAAAGCCTTGCGGCTTGCGCTTCGATATTTTTCTTATCGCCGGCGGTTACTTCTGCAACTAGATTTTGTAACGAGGGTGCAGCAATTTTAAGATACTCAAGAGCGACGATTTGTTGGCGAATTTTACTTTTAACAATAGTCTGCCACATTTTATTTTTATTTGCCATGCTCTGGCCCATCTGGGCTCCAAGAACTTTATTATGTTGATGATGGACGGAAATAGGGGTTGTGATAGCAACCGGCATAAATGATTGATCGGTAATTACCAGTGGAATATTATATTTTGCCAGCTTGACCAGAAGATTATGAGTGTAGGTTATGCCATGTGCCCTGGTAATAATACTCGTTACATGGTCAAAGGGTACCTTATGAATTTCCTTACGGTCAACTGATATGCTGATAAACCCTCTGGAACTAGCCAGATGACATGCTTGCTCACTTATCTCCAGAATTGACATTTTTATTTTTTGCTTTACGGGCAGAACCTGGGTCATAGATATTGCCGGAGGGGGATACATAAAGTTTTCTGGCGTTCATTTTTTGTAGTGAAGAGGCGGCGGTGGATATTTGGGTTTTAAAATCAGTTTCCGCATCATTGGCTTTGCGTAAGATAATTATTCCTTTGGCGCCCATTTTTTGCACCCGACAAATTATTCTTTTTCCATCTTTTTCAATCGCCACCATATCATTTATCTGCAGGCGCATTACCTTATAAGCAGTAGCATTTTTTTGCCGCCACTTAGGTACAAAGCCTTTCTGGTTGGCATAATAGTTCTGTATTACCTCACACTGCCATTTACCAGCTTTTTTACCTTTTTGATTACAGTAAATTTCCGCGCAAAAATTATTGCCGCCAACAACATACCTGTATGGGTTGCCGGTTTTATCTTTTATGCTTATCAAGTCAGGTTTGTTTAGATGAATGCGTACCTTTTTAATATTGGTATGTTTTTTATAATCATTTATGTCTGTTTCATATGCTTTTTTATCTGTTAGCTTCTTTTGCTCCAGGTCATAATATTTATTAAATATTTTTTGTACCGCAGATTTAATGTGTTTTGCGGCAATCGCATCAATGTTTTTCTGTTTGCCAAAATTATCAGCGGTAAGTTCCTTGCGGGTAGCAAAAACATTCTCGGTTATATGACCATAATTGGTATCTTCATGCAACTGGCCAATACTGCCGCCAGTTTTAATCGCCAACGCCGGGTTTTTATGATCAGGTTTATGGGATATAACTAACTGGCGTAATTTATTTTCAATTTGTTTAGGGTCAAAACCTGAGTATGGTTTACCCAAATCCTGCAGCCATTGCTTTGAGCTATATTTTCCTTGACCACGGTTTGCCATTGCGACTTTTTGCATAGTGCGGATATTAGCCAGCGCTACTACCAAGGCATCAATAGCATGGTGGTGATGATTACTCCTGTCTTTGGCAGGTTTGCCATCAATCATATCATGCGTAAACCTTTCAAGCCCCCATACATGACGCAAATCACTGGTATATTTGCCTTTGAGGGTTACAACTTTGGGGGCGATAGATTCGGCATATTTTCTGGCAACCTTGCTCATATATCTTGAGTCATTAAGCTGTCTTGCTATGTATTTACCCTCTTCCGAATCCTTAAACCAGTCAATCGCATCCGGCAAAAATCTTCGATATTTAGGGTATGGCATTTTCTTGGCCCTTGCCAGAATTTCATCCCATACATAACCGTTTTGGCTAGTGCCAAAAGCCTCAAATGGAGTGCGGTTGTCTTTATCCTGATTGGCTGATTTGAAACAAAGCGTTTTATTATTTCTACCATCATCAAAACTGATGGAAAACGGGATAATGTGTTCGATTTCTATGAGAGGTGAGAATAAATTTTCCAGGCTTATAGTGTCGCCGGTAAAAGGACAGGCTCTGGCTTCAGGGGACTTATGCAAATCCTCCCATAGTTTGTACTTCATCCGGTTCTGATAATTTTCTTGATGTCCTCCTTTTCTTAAAATATCGTTGATGTAATCGTTTTTCTTTTTATTTTTTTCTTGCTCACGCAAATGCTCTTGCAGCTCTTTAGTTGACATTGCGGTATCTCGTGCCATTTCCAGGTGAATTTCCGCAGGCGGTCCGCCAAAGCGTTTTATTAAATCATTAACGACCAGCTTAAATTGGTTTAACGCCATGTGTACGGTAGGGTTATTTATTTTCCCATAGCGTTTTTCCGGCAAATCACTCTTATTAAAAGTGCCACCGATTATGGATTTGGGCATCACTTCTCCATAATAGGGAAGCTCGTCGAATACTTCTCCGGTTCTGTCATCGGAGTGGTTTATCCTCGCCACCTTGCAGGCATCAGGATACACCAGGCCCTGTTTAAGCCCGGGCATAATCTTATTTATGGCGGCTAAAGATACTCTGCCAAAGCCCTCGGGCAGTCCCTTGAGGTTTATAAGCTTTTGTATTTCACTTTCAGAATAATTGTCTTGTAGTTTTTTTATTAGATCCTTGTTCTCTTGTGAAGTTAATAGTTGATCTATCAATTCGCGTTTTTGTTTGTCAGTTAATTTATGCCATTTTGAATTTAAAGCTTCGCCAAGTAAAATGTCGGTAGTGTTAGCCTTAAGACCTTTTCTACCTAAGGCTTCAAGATTAAACTTAACCCCTTTGATGCCGATTATGTTTTGAATCTTGGACCAGGTAAGTAAATGTTTTGTGGTAAGCGAAGAAAAATCCTCGCTAAGGTGTCTGATAATGTCTTTGCGATTTTCCAGACTTAATTTTGGAGTGCTGGTACTTTCTGCCACTATTTCCAGGTTATTTACTTCCTGATAAATTCTATACAACTGGCTTTCAGAGTAGGCAAGACGCGCTCTTTTTTCACCATCAAGCAGTGAACAAAATCCTGCTTTCTGTGGTTTTAAATTTCTTTGATAAAATATGATGTTCTTTAGTTTTTCTATATTTTCATTGGTGAATACTTCAGGATAATATTTTTTCTGGGTTTCGATGATTTTGTCAAACTCGGCACGGTACATTTTTCTTGAGGTCCACAGATCATACTGATTTTCCCCGGCCTTGAGCCTGGTGGCCTGACCTTTTTTTAACTTCTTATATAAATACTCGCCTAAAGTTAGGTCTTTCTCTGCCAGCAGTTTTTCCAGCTTGTCCACCCCGCCTAGTAAACCTTTGCCAGCATCAGAATCTTCCTTTCTACCAGCGATGCGGTTACTTTTAAAACCTCGCCTTTGGTTAATATGAAATAGGGCGCGGCCAATATCATGCAAGCCAATTTTTTCTTTTACCGCTTTGGCTCTTAATGCCAAGGGTTCTTTTTGTGCCAGGGATTTTCTGGCCTGCCTGTTGTCAGGCTGCAAGCCTATATTAATCATAAGCTCAAGCAGTCTTTGGCGGCGTTTAAGGTAGCGGTCCCGGTTACGCCTGGCTCCGCGTTTTTCGCGTCTTTGAACAGAAGTTGGCTGTTTGGTCTGGTCATTTCTGCCCGAAGGGAAGATTCTTACTCCAAAGTCTATAAAATCAATGACCTGGTAGCCGTCATTCAATTCAAGTGCGGCCCAGCCGATAGAGGTATAGCCCAAGTCAAAGCCCAGACGGTATTTTGTTTTGTACATATTCTTTTCTCTTTGTAATGTGTTAGTATAAGAATACTATTGGTATGGCTGACAAATGTCAAGGACTTTAACCTTAGGATAAAGTCTAGAGATTTTTTATTAAAACTTTTAATCATTGTTTTTAGTTTTCAATGATGTGTTAGTTTGTTGCGATTTTAGATTGTAATTTTTTAATGTATGAGGTACGATGGAGCTGTACTTTAAAAGACTACGGATTTATTATCGTTAACAAGGTGATGTCCTTGTGACTAAATCCAAAAAATTAGTAAGCACGCTACGGCGTGCTTATTCTTTTGTGTAAGTATATGAGCAAAACCGTAAAAATTTATTCAACCCGCAGCTGGAGTGCCATATAGGCGATAGGCATTTGGGCGGCCTTGATGAGCTAACCGAGGCTTATATGTATGGTGAGTTGGACGAATACAAAAATTAGGCTATTTACCTAAACTGACAAGCTATCACAGCTTTCATGCTATTAATCTTTGCCATTCATTTATGGTAGCAACCCGATGTTTTATTTCTGGCATATCGTCATTTATCTTAAATTTATTTTTGTCGGCCAGTTTATATTTTTGTGGTTGTTCCTGAATTATTTTTATTAGCTTTTCCACTGGAATATTTGGCTCAAGTTCAAATTCCATGCTTATCTCATCTTCGCTGGCATTTAGCTTCTGGAGTTTTAAATTTTGCAGTGTTGACTTAAGTTTTGCGGTGATAAGTAAATTTTCAACCTCCTCCGGTACTGGCCCGAAACGGTCCGTAAGTTCTATTTGTAGATTATCCAGCTGTTTTTCGTTTGTAGTATTCGCAATGCGCTTATAAATCACCAGTCTTGTGTTTATGTCAGGAATGTAATCTTCAGGAATCATGGCAGTTTCGCCAAGATCAATTTCAAGATGTTGCGGGGTAGCAGTGCCTGCAGCGGAATTGTTTTGTAAATCATTTATAGCCTGGCGCAAAATGTCATTGTACATTTCAAACCCAACTTCGTGAATCCGGCCACTTTGCCCGGCTCCCAAAAGCTCACCGGCGCCGCGAATTTCAAGATCATGTATAGCCAGCGAAAAACCAATACCCAGATCTTCCATTGACTCTATTGCTTCCAGACGTTTTTTTGCATTAGCGGCAATATTCTCAGGCGATGTTACTAACAGATAGGCATAAGCCCTGTGATGTGATCTGCCAACTCTGCCTCTTAATTGATGTAATTGTGCCAGACCGAACCTGTCGGCCTGGTTGATAATGATCGTATTAGCGGTTGGAATGTCAAGACCATTTTCTATAATGGTAGTGCAAAGCAGTATGCTGAATTTTTGCGCGTAGAAATCTTTCATCACGGTTTCAAGTTCTGTCTCCGGCATTTGTCCATGCGCGATTTTAAGCCTTACTTCCGGCAAAAGTGCTGCAAGTTCACGTGCTACTTTATTAATTGTCTCAACCCGATTATGCACAAAATAAATCTGTCCGCCACGTCGCACTTCACGCATAACAGATTCACGCAAAAGGTCAACGTTCCATTGTTGTACAAAAGTTTTTATCGCTACCCGATTACGTGGGGCGGTAGCTATAATTGATAAATCCCTTATACCGGAAATTGACAAATTCAGAGTGCGGGGAATTGGGGTGGCGGTTAGTGTCAAAATATCAATTTCTGCACGCAGAGATTTGAATTTATCCTTTTGTTTAACGCCAAATTTATGTTCCTCATCAATTATTAATAATCCCAGGTTTTTAAATTTTACATCTCTGGATAATAATTTATGAGTGCCGATTACTATATCAATCTGCCCGGATTCAAGCTGTTTTAGCGTGGTTTTAGTAGATTTGCCGGTATTAAATCTGGATAGCACCGCGATATTTATCGGCCAACTGGCAAAACGGCTGGTCAACGTGTCAAAATGCTGTTGTGCCAGAAGGGTGGTCGGAACCAGAATCGCAACTTGTTTGGAGTTTTGTGTTGCCAGAAAAGCCGCACGCAGCGCCACTTCGGTTTTACCAAAGCCTACATCGCCGCATATCAGACGATCCATGGGTTTGGCTTCTGTCATGTCTTTTATAATGTCATCAATCGCATCCTGTTGATCTGCTGTTAGCTCAAATGGAAATTCGGCCGCAAAGAAAAAATACTGGTCGTCCGGCGGTAAAATTCCCAGGCGGGATTTGATCTCTCTTTTTGCGTATATTTCCAATAATTCAACGGCTATATCGTGAGCCTGCTTTTTAACCTTGCCTTGCGCCTTTGCCCATTGACTGCTGCCAAGCCGGTGCAAAGGCGCGCTATAACTGTCAGCTCCAGAATAACGGTGTATAAGATGTAGTGATGATACCGGCACATAAAGGATGTCATTATTCGCATATTCCAGAACCAGAAATTCTGACTGGTAACTTGCCAAATCAAGAATTTTAAGCCCTCGATAACGACCGACTCCATGAGCCAAGTGTACTATTGGATCATCCAGATGTAATTCTCGTAAATTGCTGATTATTTTGTCATGGTCGATTTTCCGCGGGCGGGTCTGGCGTTTTTGGGTTTTAGTCGCAAACAGGGTAGACTCAGGGATCAGATATATCTTTTTATCAGGAAGGAAAAAACCCTGTCGCAAGAAGCCAGTTGTTATGCCATATCTACCAGTACCACTTAGAAAAGCGCTAAAGTTTGTATAAACTCTGGTTTTGATATTTCTGGCATCCAGCATATTTTTAAGTGCCTGTTGCAGGCCTTGAGTTTCGCTTACAAATAATATTCTCGCATCATCTTGCATTAACTCCAAAAGGCCCTGCATCGGTTCTGGCAGTTGGTGATTGAATTTAATGTTAACTAGGGGTTTGCAGCTAAAATGCAAGTAGCTTTTATCAAGCTTTTCAGTCTTGAAAGTTTGAATATTTATTTGTGGCCCACTGTTTATTTTTGTGAAAAAATTATCTTTGCTAGTAATCAATTTATCAGGCTCCAGCAAAGCTTCTGTGACAAGAGACTTTTTATAGGCAAAGCGTTTGGCAAAATCATCATGTATATTTTGTACAACATCATCAAGACCTGCAAAACTTACATACAACGCATTACTTGGCAGGTAGTCGAACAAGGTTGCGGTGTTGGCAAAAAATAATGGTAGATAACTTTCAATTCCCGCAGGTAACAGGCCATTTTTAACATGGCGGTAAATATGATTTTGCTCTGTAACCTCCTCATTAAAAAACTTTTGCCAATTTTGTGCAAAAATTTTAATGTCAGCAGAAGATAAGGGAATTTCACTTGCCGGCAACATGTGGACTTTATCTAATTGATTTAAGGCAAGTTGATTATCCGGGGCAAATATTTTGATGCTTTCGAGTTCATCATCAAAAAAACTCAAACGTAGTGGCAGTTTTTGTCCCATAGGGAAAATATCCACAATTTCACCACGTATGGCGTATTCTCCATGCTCCATTACCTGTCGGGTGCGATGGTAACCAAGTTTATCAAGCTCGGTGCTTAAATCAGCAAATTTATATTTTTGCCCTGTGGCAAAATCAAGCGAATGAGCATCCAGATAGATTTTTGGAGGGAGTTTTTGCAATAAGGCGCTAAGACTTACAACGATGATTCCGGTTTTAATTCTGGTTAAGTCTTTAAGTATTCTTAGTCTGCTGGAAATAATATCCTGATGGGGTGATACATTGTCATAAGGCAGCACCTCCCAATCAGGAAAGTTCTTGACCTCAATCTCATTCTCGGCAAAAAACGCAAGCTCGTGGCAAAGTTCCGGAACCTGGTTATTTTCGTTGACAATGAGCAGGGTAATGCCGGTAAACTTTTTTGCGGCACTGACAATTGACAAGGCACTGGCAGCGCCATGCAATCCGTGCCATTTATGAATGTCGTTATTTTTAGGCGGAACAGAACCCAGTACAGATAGCAACTCGGACATACCGCAATAGCAGTTCAGGAAAAAATATTTAGTGGCTATTTAGTAGATATTATCGTCATAGGCCTCACCTCTTGCCTGGGGTGTCATCTTGTACATATCCTCAGCGTCTGATCCTATCTTGACCGATCTTGCAAGCTCTTTGGTTTCAGTAAGCCAGAATTTCACATAAGCGGAAAGTTCCGGAAAATCAACTCTGTAACCGCGTGGACTTTCTTTTAGACGATACTCGGGGCTTGGCTGGCTAGTGCCAGCTTTAACAAACGAAACAATAAGACCATTGTCATCAACTCTGAAAGTGTATTTGTTGGCGACTCCAAATTTATTGGTAGATAACCACTCATGATTGGTTAAAGCCTCAATCACCGCATTACGTTCGGCAACTGATATTTTATTAGCGTTAGTAGAAAATGGTGAAGAATAATCCTGCCCTCCTTCCAAAGTCGCGCAGGCAGATATAACAATTGTTAACAAAAAGTATATACTAATTTTTTTCATGTTTATTTTTTCTGGGCGGTACGTATGATGGATCGTTAGGATTCAGGACAATTAAATTCATTTGCCCATTGTCCATTTGCACATAATCAATGGTTGTATCCTGTAAAAGTTCGGCTTGTTCTTTTGCTATTATTAGCTTGATGCTAGCGACTTTAAACATATCATCTTCAGATCTTTTTTTATCAAAACCAAAGCCATAGCTAAAGCAGGAGTTCGCCTTATCCGGGTATACCGCAATTCTTAGGCCTTCAGAAGTATCAGACTCGACGGCGCTTTGCTGCTTTGAAGATTTGTTAATGAACTCAGAAGCAGCCCGGGTAATTTTAATCATATAAGGCAAACAGGTATTGTAGTTACTCCCGCATTCTAAAACATTCCAGACGTCAAGACAAATTTTTTATATGCGTTTAAATAAGGATGTTTATACCTTCTTTTTGTAGCATGTGGTTAAGACGCATAAGCGGCAGGCCAACCAAAGTGCTTGGATCATCCCCTTCCAACCTGGTAAATAAGGCAACACCCAGACCTTCGGCTTGAAAACTTCCAGCACAATTGAAAGGCTGCTCACGTTTAATATAACCTTTTATTTCCTGGTCTGTAAGCTTGCGAAAATGTACTTTAAAAGGCACAACTTCCAATTGATATTTTTGTGTTTTGCTATTTAGCAGGCAAAGCCCGGTATAAAATTTAACAACCTTGCCGGAAGATTCTTTAAGCTGTGCAAAAGCATTAGAAAAATTATGTGATTTGCCAAGAATTTTTCCAGCTATGGTTGCTACCTGATCAGAACCTATGATTAAGGAGTTTTCATAAGCCTTGCCTATTTTTTGTGCTTTTGCCAATGACAAGCGTGATACTAGATTTGAGGCATCTTCCCCGGCATAGGCTGTTTCATCTATATCCGGGCTTGCAAACTTAAAGTCAATTTTAAATTTCTCAAGTAGTTTGCGCCTAAACGGCGAACTAGAGCCTAGTATTATTTGCATTAAATGGTTTTGACATGAAAAACCTAAAATTATATCATTCCAAAGTTTAGTCTGCCCGTGTATGTTTTTAGTTTAATATTGCACTTAATTGGGTGGGTGATTTTAAAAATATTTGGAGTAATTGGATGGCTGTACAGCAGAACAGGAAAACAAGATCCAAACGCGGTATGCGTAGATCACATGATAGTCTAAAAAGACCTGCGTTATCAATTGACCCGGAGACCGGAGAAACTCATTTACGTCATCATGTGACCCCAGACGGTTATTACAGAGGCCGCCAGGTTATTGTGGAAGAAGTTGAAGAATATTCCGAGGACGAGGAATAACCGTTGATCTTTAGGGTTACAGTTGGACCCTGGTAAATCATGATTAGTATTGCAATTGATGCCATGAGTGGTGATCATGGCCTTGCTGTTACCACTGTAGCGGCGCTTAATGCTTTGGCGCATGTTGAGGATCTTAAAATAATTATGGTAGGGGATGAGCGGAAAATTCAATCAACCATTTCCGACATCCCGGCTAATCTTGAAATAAGGCATGCATCTGAAATAGTCAGCATGGATGAGTCGCCGGTTGTTGCGCTTAGGAATAAAAAAGACTCATCCATGCGAGTGGCGCTTAATCTGGTAAAAGAGGGAGCGGCTGATGCCTGTGTCAGTGCCGGCAATACTGGAGCGCTGATGGTAACCGGCAGGTTTGTGTTTAAGATGTTACAGGGGGTGGATCGTCCGGCGATTTGCACTTCGTTACCAACGATTAAATCCCATTGCTGGATGCTGGATCTAGGCGCTAATATTGATTCCGGGCCAGAAAATCTATTGCAGTTCGCTCTTATGGGTAATGCCCTGGTGCGGGCAGTTGATGATAATCACATTGCCAAAGTTGGATTATTAAATGTAGGAGAAGAGCAAGTCAAAGGCAACCAGGTGGTAAAGGATGCCTCGGCTTTAATTGCAAATACCGCTCTTAATTACTCAGGTTTTGTTGAAGGGGATGATATCTACAAGGGTACGGTGGATTTAATCGTGTGTGATGGATTTGTGGGTAATGTCGCGTTAAAGGCCAGTGAAGGTGTGGCACGCATGGTGCATAATTTTCTAAATCGCGAATTTAAAAGAAGCATATGGCGGAAGTTATCAGGCCTTGTTGCGATGCCGGTATTAAAATCTTTAAAAAAACGGATTGATCCCAGGCGCTATAATGGAGCAAGCTTATTAGGTCTTAACGGAATTTTGGTAAAAAGTCATGGCAGCACTGATGCTTATGGGTTTGAACAGGCTATTATGGCGGCCTATAACCAGGTAAAAAATGATTTGTTAGATAAAATCAAGCATGAAATGGAACAAATGCGGCAACAGGAGCATCGTGAAAAGGTTCTCTAAAATAACAGGAACCGGTGGTTATTTGCCGAAAAAATTGTTAACCAATCATGATCTGGAGCAAATGGTAGATACCAGTGACGAATGGATATTTACACGCACCGGGATTAAACAAAGACATATTGCAGATGAAAGTGAAACTACTTGTGATCTGGCCGAACACGCGGCTAAAGACGCATTAGCGGCAGCAGGAATAAAGGCACAAGATCTGGATTTAATTATTGTGGCAACCACTACCCCGGACAAGATTTTCCCCAGTACAGCTTGCTTATTGCAAAAACGCCTGGACAATCATGGCGCAGCAGCATTTGATGTGCAGGCAGTATGTTCCGGCTTTTTATATGCTCTTGGAGTTGCGGACAATTTTATTCGCGCAGGTTCTGCGAAAAATGCATTGATAGTGGGAGCGGAAACTCTTAGTAGAATCTTAAATTGGCAGGATAGAGACACTTGTGTGTTATTTGGCGATGGCGCCGGAGCTGTAGTGTTGCAAGAATCTCAAAAGCCGGGAATTATGTCTACGCATTTGCATGCTGATGGGGCGCATGAAGAGTTATTGCATGTGCCAGGTGGAATATCCAGAAACAAGATGTTGCTGGAAGAAGCAGGTGGATTCGTACATATGAGCGGCAATGAGGTGTTTAAAATGGCGGTTAATACTTTAGGACAAATAGTTGATGAAACTCTTAAGTACAACAATATAGAAAAATCAGCTATTGACTGGCTGGTGCCGCATCAGGCTAATGTCAGGATCATCAGGGCTACCGCGAAGAAACTTGCCATGCCGATGGAACATGTGGTTGTGACCGTAGAGCGCCACGGCAATACTTCAGCCGCTTCAGTACCATTAGCGCTGAATGAGGCAGTGCGAGATGGCAGAATAAAACCAGGACAAACGGTATTGATGGAGGCTTTTGGTGGTGGTTTTACCTGGGGTTCGGCTTTGGTTAAAATTTAATTTCAAATAAATATGAAACTGGCAATTGTATTTCCGGGGCAAGGCTCGCAAGCTGTAGGCATGTTAGCAGAAATTGCCTCAAGTTATCCTGTAGTACGAGATGTATTTAATCAAGCTTCCGAAGTGTTAGGCTATGATTTATGGCAGCTTGCGCAAGATGGCCCGACTGCGGAGCTTAATAAAACCGAGATAACTCAACCTGTGATGTTGAGTGCCGGAGTCGCCTGTTACAGAATTTTTCAGGACAAAGTGGACAAAGATGTTGCGGTATTGGCAGGGCATAGCCTGGGTGAATATTCTGCTTTGGTGGCAGCTGATGCGCTTGAATTTGATGCGGCATTGAGGTTGGTGGAGCAGCGGGGCAAGTTTATGCAAGCAGCAGTTCCTCCTGATAAAGGCGCCATGGCGGCAATTTTAGGCTTGACAGATGATGAGGTTAAAAATATCTGCACCGAAGTTACTGGCATAGTCGAAGCAGTAAATTTTAATTCTCCAGGCCAGGTAGTGATTGCCGGGGAAAAGCCTGCGGTAGAAAATGCTTGTGCCCTAGCAAAAAAACGTGGAGCAAAAAGAGCAATCATGCTGCCGGTAAGTGTGCCGTCACATTCATCATTAATGCGAGAAGCAGCGGAGCAATATTCCATGGAAATTAACAAAGTCAGACTTAACCGGCCAAAAATTCCCATGATAAACAATGTGGATGTTAAAGCTGAAATTGAACCTGATTTGATTCGCTATGCGTTACTGCGTCAGATATATAGTCCGGTTCGTTGGACTGAAACAATAATAAATATGCGCAAAACCGGAGTAAGTCATATTGTGGAGTCAGGCCCCGGTAAGGTTTTAACTGGACTTTGTAAGAGAATTGACAGGGAACTTGAGGTGTTTGCCATGCATGATCTCAAGGCAATGGATGTTTTACTGAAGGAAATCAAATGAGTCAGAAAATAGCATTAGTTACTGGAGCCAGTCGTGGTATTGGACAAGCCATCGCCTTTAAATTGGGGCAGAATAACTTAACCGTAATTGGAACTTCCATGTCAGAGCCAGGAGCTTTGGAGATTACTAAAGGGTTTACAGCAAAAGATATACAGGGCGAAGGGGTGGTGCTTGATGTAAACCAGCCGGAGCAGATTACAAATATTATGCAGCAAATATCTGACAAATATGGGCCGGTAAGTGTTTTAGTCAATAATGCCGGAATTACTATGGATAACTTGTTGCTTAGAATGAAAGACGCAGAATGGGAAAATATTATAAACACTAATTTAAGCTCGGTATATCGTATGAGCAAGGCTTGTTTAAGAGGTATGATGAAACAAAAATTTGGCAGAATTATAAGTATCACATCGGTGGTTGGGGCAGCCGGAAACCCTGGACAAACCAATTATGCCGCAGCCAAGGCCGGGGTTATGGGTTTTAGTAAATCCCTGGCTCGAGAATTAGGTCCCAGAGGAATAACGGTTAATACCGTAGCTCCAGGGTTTATTACAACTGCCATGACAGAAGCACTAGGAGAAGAGCAAAAATCTGCCTTGATGAGGCAAATTCCATTAGGAAAGTTAGGTGCGGTGGAGGATGTTGCCGCTGCAGTTGCTTTTTTAGCCTCGGATGATGCCGGCTATATTACCGGTCAGACAATTCATGTTAACGGCGGGATGTATATGTAAGCATTTGTACAACATTTTGCTAATTTATAGTGATACTTATAGTAAAATGCGCGTTGTTATTTTATAAGCAGGAGAGTTAAGAATGAGTGATGTACAAGCGAAGGTTATTGAGATAGTTGCCGAGCAGCTTGGGGTAGATGCAGATAAGGTTGGGCCTGATTCGTCTTTTGTGGATGATTTGGGTGCAGACTCACTGGATACGGTAGAACTGGTTATGTCTTTAGAGGAAGAGTTTGGTTGTGAAATTCCTGATGAAGAGGCAGAAAAAATTACTAATGTTGAGCAGGCAGTTGCTTATATAAATGCCAACGGCTAGAATTTAAACATTTATTTTTAATTATGCAAGGCGACAGACGGGTTGTAATTACCGGAGTCGGTCTGGTAACTCCTCTTGGTAATAATGTTGCAGACTCCTGGGATAATGCTCTGGCCGGAGTTAGTGGAGCCGCCCCCATACATTACTTTGACGCTTCTAGCTTTCCGGTAACTTTTTCTACCTCGGTTAAACAAGATTTTGCTATAACAGACTATATTTCCAGAAAAGATGCCAGGCGCATGGATCCTTTTATCCATTATGGCATGGCAGCCGGATTACAAGCCCTTGAAGATTCCGGGTTGGAGATAACGGACGCAAACGCTGCTAGAGTTGGAATTTCTATTGGTTCTGGTATTGGCGGTTTACCGGGAATTGAAGTAGGGCATAGTGCATATTTAAACGGCGGGGTGCGTAAAGTGTCACCTTTTTTTGTGCCATCTAACCTAATTAATATGATTTCTGGCAACTTGTCCATTATGGTTGGAGCCAAGGGGCCAAATGTTTCACTGGTGACTGCTTGTAGTACTGCCACACATTCTATTGGTGATGCGGCCAGAATGATAGTTTACGGCGATGCCGATGTTATGTTATCAGGCGGGTCTGAAAATTCTACTTCTCCTATGGGAGTAGGTGGTTTTGCTGCGGCCAAAGCCTTATCAACGCGTAATGACTCGCCACAAACAGCTTCCAGGCCCTGGGACATTGACCGGGACGGTTTTGTTATCGGCGACGGCGCCGGAGTTGTGGTGTTGGAAGAATACGAACATGCCAAGGCTCGCGGGGCGCAAATATATTGTGAATTAGTTGGCTTTGGCATGAGTGGTGATGCGTATCATATGACTGCGCCGGCTAAAAATGGAGAAGGAGCAGCAAGGTGTATGAACAATGCACTGGCAGATGCCGGTTTAAATTCGGATGAGATTCAGTACGTTAATGCGCATGGTACTTCTACGCCAATTGGCGATATTGCCGAGACTCAGGCGCTTAAAACCACGTTTGGCGAGCATGCCTATAAACTGGCAGTAAATTCTACCAAATCCATGACCGGGCACTTGCTGGGAGCGGCTGGTGGCATTGAGGCTATTTTTACCGTGTTGGCGATAAAAAATCAGGTCTCACCGCCAACTATTAATATTTTTAACCAGGATCCTGCCTGTGACCTGAATTATGTAGCAAACAATGCCCGCGAGATGAAGATAGATGCGGCTATTTCCAATTCTTTTGGTTTTGGTGGCACTAACGGAACTTTAGTTTTCAAAAGAATTTAAACTGCTTTGACAGCATGGCGCTGAAAATTGCGGTTTGCAAGCTTGCCAAAGATTGCGATTTGCTAAAGTTTTATTTGCTGAATTCTGCAAGATATCCCTTCTTATTGGAGTCGGTCGCAAAATCTGCCAGCAATTATTTTGATATTTTGTTTGCCTTTCCAGGCAAGGTTATTTCATCTTATGACAATTTTCTGCAAGATTTTTCCGAAGTCTGGACTGAGCCGCAAAGACCTGCAGAATATGGCGAGGAAATTCCTTTTCATAGTGGTTGGTTTCTGAGTTTAAGTTATGAATTAAATTTGGAAATTGAACCTGTTTTGCGACATTCTTATACGGTGACTAATCAAAATAAATCCTGTGCAGTCAGAGTGCATGGCAGTATTGTGCAGGATAAAAAACATAATAAGCTCTATTTTATTGCTGAAGATTCCGCAATGCTTGAATCTATGCTGGAAGATTTCAAGAATTTATCAGATTTTGTTGAGGCAGATTTTGCCAGCTCCCAAGTAGTTGAGGAGTTCCCAAAGTTCTTTTTAGATCGGGTTGCAAGGATCAAGGATTACATACTGGCAGGTGATGTTTTTCAGGTCAATTTGTCAAGATTGTGGCAGGTGGAACTAGGTGAAAAAATCAATCCCGGGCATATTTATGATAAATTACGCAAAGCTAACCCAGCGCCATTTGCGGGTCTAGCAAATTTTCCCGATCATACGGTTATCTCATCTTCACCGGAACGCTTGCTAAAACTTACAGCAGACATGATAAGTACCAGACCAATTGCCGGCACCAGACCAAGAGGTAAAAATATCCAAGCTGATGCGGCGTTATCCAAAGAATTATTAGCCAATCCTAAAGAACAGGCAGAGCATATAATGTTGATTGATCTGGAACGTAATGATTTAGGCCGTGTCTGCGAGCCGGGTACAGTTATTGTGGATGAATTAATGACGCTTGAATCATACGCCCATGTGCAGCATATTGTGTCTAATGTCACTGGTAGAATCAGGAAAAATATAAGCCCGATAGATGTTATCCGGGCGGTATTCCCGGGCGGCACGATTACCGGCTGTCCCAAGGTAAGATGTATGCAGATAATTAATGAACTGGAATCAGGTCCTCGTGGAGTTTATACCGGCAGTATGGGCTATCTGGATCTTAATGGCAATATGGATTTGAATATTCTTATTCGTACATTGGAACAACGGGACCTTAAGCTGAGTTTTAGAGCCGGGGCCGGCATTGTGCATGATTCTGTTGCCAGCAGGGAATTACAGGAAACTCGTGATAAGGCTGAGGGAATGTTGAGGATTTTTACATGATTCTGGTTAACGGCAAGGCAGATGACAAAATTTCCGTGCATGACAGGGGGTTTCTATATGGTGACGGACTATTTGAGACGATTCTGATTAAAAATTCCAAAGCATGTTGCCTTGATGAACATTTAACCAGGCTGTTTAGCTCTTGTGATAGATTAAAAATTAAAGCGCCTGGCAAAAAGACGTTGATCGCTGAAATTAACGACATGATAAAGACCCTTGATCTGGGGGTTTTAAAAATAATTATCACTCGTGGTACTGGTGATTTTAGCGCAAGGGATCTACAGGCCAATCGCGTGTTACAAACCAGAGTATATCCTGGCAGGATAGAAGATAATATGCGTGAAGGGATAAAGCTTAAAATTTGCAAGACCAGGATGTCGTCTAACCCGGCACTTGCCGGGATGAAGTTGCTAAACTGGCTGGAACCGGTTCTTGCCAATATGGAGCTTGAAACAGAATATCAAGACGGTTTGATGTTAGACCGGGATAGTTTTGTTATTGAAGGCACCATGAGTAACTTTTTTTGTATAAAAAATCAGGTAATTTATACTCCTGATCTTGCCACATGTGGTCTGCCCGGAATTATGCGCGCAAAGATTATCAAATATGCTAGATCTTTAGGCTTTGAGGTTAAAGTCTGTAAAATAAAAATTACCGATCTTGCAAATTTTAGTGGGTTTTTTACCAGCAATAGCCTTGGAATATACCCGGTGATACAAATAGGCGATACGCAGTATCAAAAACATATGGTGGTGCAAAAGTTTGCAGAAAAACTCTTATGCGGCTAGTCGTTCTAATTTGTCTTGGGTTTGCTGCAATATTAAAGGCACAAACCATTGGTTGGCCGGTTGAGCTTAACCTTGGCCAGGAGCCGCGCCAGCTTGAGCATATTAGCAATTTGTCAACTATAGAATTGCCATCTGTCTTTTTAGGAGGGCAGAAACTGCATAGTTTGTCAGCTTTGACTTATAGCAAGGATGATAATATTTTATATGCCCTGACGGATAATGCCAGACTTTTTTGGTTTAGGATCAATTTCGATAAAAAAGGCAATTTGCTAAATTTACACTGGCTTGCCACCTACAAACTTCGAGGTAAAACCGGCAAGTTTTTGCGTGGCAAGAAGAATGCGGATTCTGAAGGTATGGATATTATCAAGGCCAATAATGGCATAAAAGGTGATAGCAGCTTGATGATTTCTTTTGAGCGTAAACACAGGGTTTGGCTAATGTCTACGCGAGGCGTTTATCTTAAAAAAGTTACTCTCCCGGCTTATTATGCCAAAGGCACTGGCTTTCACAGGAAAAACAAGGGGTTAGAGTCTGTGGTGAGGCATCAAAAATTTGGGATTTTAAGTTCATTGGAAATACCGGCCAAGGACAATAATTTGCATAGTATTTTCTCTTTCAAGCCATATAAGGCATGGCAAATTCCGAGGATCAAGTTTAATAAGGCCGCAGTAACAGCAATGGAAAATATGCCTAATGCTGATATTTTATTGCTGGAGCGAAGTTATTCTGAAATATTCACTCCTCTGGTTATTGGTCTTAAGCAAGTTCGCTTAGGGCAGGGTGGTAAATTATTATCAGTAAAGCAGCTGGCAATTTTTAATAATGTTGATGACTGGTATATGGACAATTTTGAGGGCTTAACTCACATAAAGGATAACCCGTGGTGCATTTAGGAAATAATTAAAAAAATGTCAAAAGTAAGTTGCTCACGAAAGCTCAAAGAGTATCATAGTATTTT
>Ga0056111_1000075_pt1 | contig 19621 bp, 23 predicted proteins | sample WorMetloBBELIZE2_FD_83874 | JGI IMG/M metagenome (GOLD analysis project Ga0056111, IMG submission 83874) | Marine gutless worms symbiont microbial communities from Max Planck institute for Marine Microbiology, Germany - Olavius longissimus B... ... | reverse complement strand
TTTTAGGTTTTACGCACGTGAACATAAAGGTTCGCGCAGCTACAGTTGGGTAAAGAATACCCTGCAACAAAAAGCGGACAGTTTACGAATTACAAAACCGGACAACTTGACTTATCACTAACACCATTTTCAACCAAACTCCTTCAACGTCTCCCGCAACAAGTTATTAGAATACTCACTGACTACAGTTGCCTGTCCTATAGCCTTTAGCAATATCAGCCTTATTATTCCGTTTGCGGATTTTTTATCAAGCGCCATAATTTTAAGATACTTTTCCACCTCCATACCCGGCCCCCTAACCGGCAAGTTTGCCCTGGTAATCAGGTCTTTAATTTGGGTAAATTCATTTTCTTTAAGCCAACCCATTTTTACGGATAAATCCGCTGCCATCAGCATTCCGGAGGCAACAGCTTCGCCATGCAGCCATTTGCCGTAACCCATGCCTGACTCAATTGCATGTGCGAAAGTATGGCCCAAATTAAGTAGAGCCCGTATACCCGATTCTTTTTCATCCAGAGCTACCACTTGCGCCTTGTTGTGACATGAGGTTTGCACGGCACTTGCTATAACCGCCCGGTCTTTAGCGAGCAGCAAGTCCATATTAGTTGCAAGATATGAGAAAAAATCAGCATCGTTGATAAGGCCGTATTTGATAATCTCAGCCAGTCCGGCTGCAAACTGCCTCTCATCCAGAGTAGCTAGGGTATTCGTATCGATAAGTACGCATTGCGGTTGATGAAAAGCTCCTATCATATTTTTGCCAAGTTCGTGGTTAACTCCGGTCTTGCCGCCGACTGATGAATCAACCTGAGCTAAAAGGGTAGTGGGAATCTGCATAAAATTTACTCCACGCTGGTAAGAGGCGGCGCCAAAGCCCGTTATATCGCCGATAACCCCGCCGCCTAAAGCCGCCAGGGTGCAATTACGATTAAATTTAATTTCCAGCAATTTGCTGTATATTTTGTTTAAGGTTGCCAGGTTCTTATACTCTTCTCCATCCGGCAAAATAAGGGTTTCGACTTGAAAATCCGTGAGCATTTTTTGGGTTTTAACAAGATACAAAGGAGCTACTGTTTCATTGGTTACGATTAGAACTTGTGAGCCTTTAACATGCTTGCCAAGCAAATCTTGCTTGCCCAGCAGCCCGGCGCCGATATAAATCGGGTAGCTGCGTTCGCCTAGATTTACATTGAGAGTCTGCATTATTTTTCCAAGTGTCTGATGATCTTGGTTGCTGCCGTTTTACAGCTGCGCATGCTGCCTGAGTTGAGTATCCAGTCCGCAGTTTCCTTGTATAAGGCGTCGCGTTCCTCTAACAGGGTTTTAAGTTTGGCTTTAGGGTTTGCGGTTAATAGTAAAGGGCGGCTTTTATCATAGCGCAAGCGGTGGAATAATTGTGCGGCACTGGCTTTTAGGTATATCACATGACCGTGTTTTTTTAGATTGTCCCGATTTTCTTTACGCAATACCGCGCCGCCGCCGGTAGCTAGTACTATATTATGCAATTTGCTAAGATCCCCAAGTACGCTTTGTTCCCGTTCACGAAAACTGTCTTCGCCTTCTATGTCAAAAATTGTCTGGATGTCCACCCCGGTTCTTTTTATTATTTCATCGTCGCTGTCAACAAAATCTTTTTCAAAATGCTCTGCCAATAATTTACCGATCGAAGATTTTCCAGAACCCATCAAGCCGATCAGAAATATGTTTGTTGGAATCATTGCGGCATTTTATACCAATTCTGCTAAGATTGTGGCGTGAGCAGAATTCCCAAGAGTTTTATTGATGATTTAATATCCAGGGCGGATATTGTAGAGATTATCGATACCAGAGTGTCGCTGAAAAAAAAGGCCAAAGAGTTTGTTGCCTGTTGCCCGTTTCACAATGAAAAGACCCCGTCTTTTACCGTCAGTCCTGATAAGCAATTTTATCATTGTTTTGGTTGCGGTAAACATGGTACGGCTTTGGGATTTTTGATGGACTATGAAAATTTAAGCTATGTTGAGGCAATAGAATCTTTAGCTCAAAGTTTAGGGCTTGAGGTTCCGTCGGAACAAAAAGACTTTGGAGAAAAGAAACAACCGGCAAAGGAGGATTTGTTTGCAATTTTGCAGGCGGCGAACAATTTTTTCAAAAAACAACTTTACTCGCATCCGCAAAAAGATCTGGTGGTAACTTATCTAAAAAATAGGGGCTTAAGCGGCAAAATTGCCAAAAAGTTTCAACTCGGATTTGCGCCCGATAGCTGGGATAGTCTGGCCAAGGCCTTGGCGGCGGATGCTAAAATCTTGCTTAAATTGGGCTTGTTGCGTAAAAGTGATTCTGGCCGAGTATATGATTATTTTCGCTCAAGAGTTCAGTTCCCAATTCATGATTATATGGGGAGAATTATTGGCTTTGGCGGTAGGATCATTGGTGACGGCGAACCAAAATACCTAAACTCTCCGGAGTCAGTTTTATTTCATAAAGGCCAAGAACTCTATGGGCTTTACCAGGCAAGACCGGCATTAAAAAAACATGATGCCGCAATAATAGTTGAGGGTTATATGGATGTGGCGGCTTTGCATCAGCACGGAGTAGAGCACACCGTAGCTGCTTTGGGTACGGCGGTTAGTAAAGATCATTTGACCCGACTTTATAGAATTGTGAAAAATATTATATTTTGTTTTGATGGCGATCAAGCCGGCAAAGGCGCCGCTATTAAAGCGATGCGCAATATTTTGCCGTTGATTAGAGAAGGGCGAAGTGCAAGCTTTATGTTTTTGCCTCAGGGCGAAGACCCTGATTCATATATTAGAACCCATGGCGAGGACAAATTTTTAAATGCCGCTGCCGATTCCACAAGTTTGGAGGATTTCATCTTTGAACTTGCGGCTGAAAAATCCTTGCCTGATTCTGCAAATGGCAGAGAACTTTTTATGCAGTACGTAAAGCCTCTAATACAGCAATTAGCGCCTGGAATATATCGGGAAAGTCTAATTCAGCGTTTGGCGCCTATAGTTAATTTACCGGATGATCGGGTGAGAAGTTTTATTTTTCCGATAAAAGGCAGCAAAATGACTGTCAGGTCCAAAGGAGCTAATCTTGCGCATAGGGCAATCGCGTTTTTGTTAGAAGAGCCGAAATTGGCGTTTGCGTTTGAGGATTTTGGTGTTTTACAAAATAGCAAAGTTCCAGAGATCAAGTTATTGCTTGATATGTTGGACACTATCTTAAAGGATAATTTGCAGCCGGCACAATTGTATGAGCGTTATGTTAAGGACGAACGGTTTGCAAACGATAAAAATAAAATAATCAATGAGCAAAATATGTTAACCGGGGTTGATTTGCAAAAGGGCTTCTTGGAGGCAATGGCTAACTTAAAGCGGCAAATTGCTAAAAATCAGCTGGCACAACGGGTAAGCACTGCCAATAGCGGGGCAGAGATCAATGAATTAATAAACAAAAAGACCAAGGTTACTAATTAATGATTAGAGTTATAATCAAGGCTTTGGCAAAATGAAAATCAAAGCTGGAATCATAGGGGGCACTGGCTACACCGGAGTGGAGCTTCTAAGGTTGTTGGCGCAGCACCCGGAAGTTGAAATCAAGGTCATAACTTCAAGGTCAGAGGCCGGGAAAAAAGTCTCGGATTTATTTTTAAATCTTGCGGGGCTGCTGGACATTGAATTTAGCGAACCTGATATTGATATCTTAAGTGCCTGTGATGTAGTATTTAGCGCCGCTCCTAACGGCATTGCCATGCAATATGCCAGAGAACTGGTTGAGGCCGGGGTCAGGTTAATAGATCTGGCGGCTGATTTTAGATTCAAGGATTCCACCTTGTGGAGCAAATGGTACAGTATGGAACATTCCTGCCCGGACTTGTTGCCAGATTCAGTATACGGCATTTGCGAAGCTAGACGCAAGGATATAAAAGATGCGAAAATCGTTGGCAATCCTGGCTGCTATCCAACCGCGGTTCAGCTTGCCTTGTTGCCGCTCTTAGAACGTGATTTGCTTAAGCCTGATACTATTATCGCTGATTGCAAATCAGGAGTAAGCGGTGCCGGGCGGGGCGCAAGCGTTGCTGGTTTACAGGCAGAGTCAGCTGAAAATTTTAAAGCTTATGCGGTGACAGGCCACAGGCACAGGCCGGAGATTGAGCATAATCTGCAGGATATTACAGGCTCTAAAGTAAATTTGGTATTTGTGCCGCATCTGACCCCGATGATCAGAGGAATTCATGCCACGATTTACGCGGATTTAATCAACCACAAGATGGATTTGCAGGAAATTTTTCTTGCAAGATATGAGAATGAATTTTTTGTAGATGTATTGGAAAATGGCACAGAACCTGAAACTAAATGGGTCAAAGGCTCCAACAAATGTAAACTCGCAGTCCAGCAAATTAAAGGTAGCAGTAAGGTAGTGATTTTGTCAGTTATTGATAATCTGGTAAAGGGCGCGTCAGGCCAGGCGGTGCAAAATATGAACATTATGTTTGGCTTGCCGGAGGTTACGGGACTTACCCAAGTTGCGTTGATGCCTTGATTTTTTCCCAATTTAGCCTAATATTGGAGTTATGAAAGGACAAGTAGTGGAGTTTGGCGCCGTTAAACAGCCAAAAGAACAAGAGGTGATTTTTACTGCGGCTGCGGCCAATCAGGTTAAAAAGTTAATAGAACAGGAAGACAATGATAACCTGAAACTTAGAGTTTATGTAACAGGTGGCGGTTGTTCAGGTTTTCAATACGGGTTTAAGTTTGATGAAAATATCGAACAGGATGATCTTAAGGTAGAAAAAAATGGCGTTACCATGCTGGTGGATACCACGACCTTACAATATATGGCGGGAGCCGAAGTGGATTATCTGGAAAGCTTGGAAGGCGAACGGTTTGTGGTGACAAATCCTAATGCTACAAGCACCTGTGGTTGCGGGTCTTCTTTTTCGGTTTGAATGTATTAGTTGCAGCTATTATACTGAATCGAATAAACCCCAGCCAGGCTGCTCACTTTACGTGCGTATTTTTTTAGCCAGGGCTTCTTATGATATGTTCCCCGGCGATAACCGCCTTGGCCCTCGTGATATGCCAGGTATTGTGCGTAGGCATTATGTTTGGATATCCCCAGATTTTTGCGGGATTTGTGCATATACCAGCCCATAAAATCAATTGAGTCGGCAAAACTGCTCCTGCTGACAAAAAATTTACCGGTTTCTTTTTTATATTGTTTCCAGGTGCCATCAAGTGCCTGGGCATATCCTTGTGCGGATGACACGCGTTGCCAGCTTGGGATAAAACCTAAGATTTTTTTGCGCGGGGTTTTGACATCGCTCTTGAACGCTGATTCATAGCGCATGGTTGCCATCAAAACCGGTACCGGCACTCCCCATTTTCTTTCCGACTTGCGCGCATGCCTTTTCCAGGACCTTTTTTCACTAAAAATCTCACATATATTATTCTTGTTGCTTGGTGAAGTTTGTTGGGATAGCTGTTGTGATATTTGCTGACACGCAACAGCTATGGCTAAGACAGACAGTAAAAATATAGTTTTAATTTGCATTGAGTTTTAATTTATGTCTTTAGTTTTTATAACAGAATTGTAAATTCCCTTCAAACTTAAATTCGCTCGGTATTCTTTAGCGCGTTTTAGGCTTTTGATTGGCCCAAGACTTACTCTATGCCAAGTGATGTTATTCAATTTAACAGTATCTACAACTATGTTTTTAAATTTATATTTTTTCAGCAGGCGCACAAGGGCATTAGAGCGACTTAAAGTTTTAAAAGAACCTACTTGTACCATGTACGATTTTACTGAAGATAAGTCTTTTTGCGCAGTGTGAGAAAATTTTGGCGGCGGCTCGATAGTTCTCTCCCCAGGCAGTAGAGTGTAAAAATTATATTCTATTTCAGGCTCATCGCTAACCTGGTCGGCAATGTCTTTTTTTGTCACTGCGTCTGATTTAAAAAAACTTAAATTGGCGATATAAGGATAGGCCAGGAACAGGATCATGACATAGGCAGCTATTTTTAAAACGCTTACTATTATATCTATACGTTGGCTACGTCTGGTTTGACGCTCTCGTTCTATTGCGCGTTTGCTGCGATTAACGGTAGAATTTCTGCCAGGCATTACATTTTATTAGGTGCTGAAACTCCGATAAGACTCAGAGTGTTTTTAATAATTATTCCTACCGCGTTTATCAAACATAGCCTGGCATTTCTTAAAGCTGAATCTTCAATAATAAATTTATGTGAATTATAGTAAGTGTGATATTCATGCGCCAATTCCTGGAGATAAAATGCCAGATAATGCGGGGAAAAGTTATGAGCTGCTTTAACCAAAGTATCCTCAAACTGATGCAGGCGTTTTATCAGCGCTTGTTCTTTTGCGCTTTCTAATAGCTTAAGATTGGCAAGACCGCTATCAATATCAAAATCAAGTTTTTGCTCTTGCAGTCTACTCATAACGCTTTGCACGCGAGCATGCGCATATTGGATGTAATATACCGGGTTATCAGTCGATTGAGACTTAGCAAGGTCAAGATCAAAATCAAGGTGTTGATCTGATTTGCGCATAATATAAAAAAACCTGGTAGCATCTACGCCAACCTCATCATATAACTCTCGTAAAGTTACAAAAGAGCCACTTCTGGTGGACATGGGAATTTTTTTGCCAGCCCGATATAAGTTAGCGAATTGTACCAAAATGATTTGCAATTTTTCAGGCTTATAACCCAGGGCTGTTATGCTAGCTCGCATTCTTGGGATGTAGCCGTGGTGGTCTGCGCCCCAGATATTAATCAGAGTATCAAAGCCTCGGTTAAGTTTGTGTTTGTGATAGGCAATATCTGAGGCAAAATAGGTTTTGAGGCCATTTTCCCGTACCACTACCCGATCTTTCTCATCACCATGCTTGTTGCTTTTAAACCATTTGGCACCATGTTTTTCGTATATGTATTTTTTGGCTTCCAGTTTGTGCAGGGTTTGGTCAATTTCTTCATTATCTGCAAGTGATAACTCGGAAAACCAGTTGTCATATTTTACTCTGAATTGTTCAAGGTCATGCCGGATGTTACTTAGGATAGCTTTGAGGGCGGTTAACAAAATGTATTGATAGTTTTGCTGAAGATGAGTTCTGGCTTTAGCAATTAAATCGTCAATATGCTGTTCTTTATCGCCGCCTTGGGATTCATCAGGTCTTATATTATGGTAAAGCGCGCTGGCATCGATAGTAAACTTGTCAGACATTTCCTGGCGGATATATGCAGCAATATCCCAGATATAATCACCTTGATAGCCATTAGCAGGAAATTCCGCAGAAATTCCCGCAAGATCCAGATAACGCAGCCAAACGCTCACTGTCAAAATATCCATTTGCCGGCCTGCATCGTTTATATAATATTCGGTAGTTACAGCAAATCCGGCTGCACGTAAAATGTTTGCAAGACTTGCGCCAAAGGCGGCGCCGCGGCCATGACCTACATGCAAAGGGCCGGTAGGGTTAGCAGAAACAAACTCCAGGCATATTTCCCCCCCGGTCTCAGGCTGTAGGCCGAACTTTTCCTTTTGCCTTAGTATGGTTTCAATGATTTGGGTTTGAATGTTTGCATTTATAAAAAAATTTATAAAACCAGGTCCGGCAATTTCGACTTTTGTGATTGAGTCATCAACAGGAATAAACTTGACAAGTTTCTGTGCTATTTTCCGTGACGGAGTTTTAAGACTGCCTGCCAGCTGCATGGCTATATTGGATGAGAACTCCCCATGTGCGGGATTTTTGCTGTGATCAAGCTGTATTTTGGGTTTGGCGGTGTGACCGGCATCAAGAGATTTCAGTAATTTATCCAATGCCTGCGAAATCAGCGAGCTTAGGTGTTCGCGCATTTTTACCTTGCCAAAGTTTTTTCTACTTTATCACGAGTGTCCTTGCCACGTAGAATTTCAATTAAGCTTAAAGCAAAGTCCATAGCCGTACCTGGTCCGCGTGAGGTTATAATGTTGCCTGCAACTTGCACCGCGGCTTTGGTGCTAAGCAGCCCCATGGTTTCAAGGGTTCCAGGGTAGGCAGTAATTTTTTTACCCGCCAGGAGCCCCTTGTCCGCCAATACTTTAGGTGCCGCGCAAATAGCGGCTAATAGTTTGTTTTGCTGTTGCATTGTGTGAATAATCTTCTCAATTCTGGGATCATTATTAAGATTATCAGCTCCTGGCAGCCCTCCAGGCAAGACAAGCATATCGTATTCGGCTTTAAGTGCGGCATCAAGGTCAATATCAGCGTAATGCAAAGTTTGACGGCTGGCAAGCACCGGGTTTTTATCAAGATAAGCACTCACGACTTTAACCTCAGCACGGCGTAGCAGATCTATGACTGTGATTGCCTCTAATTCTTCAAAGCCTTCGGCTAATGGAACCAGAACCTTTGCCATTTCAGGTTACAGCTTACGTAACAAATGCAAGCCTTTAAGCAGATTAAGCGCTTCGTGCAAAACAAAATCCTCTTTTATAAGATTATTGCCATTTTTTTTAGAATCGGTTTGAGATTTTGGTTTTTTATCTGCCTGTTTGCCGTTAACAGAATCATCAATTTCAAGATGCCCGGACAAATCCTTTTCCAGAACGGTGGTAATATCAGATGGATTTTCATCAGACTCAATTTTAATTGGTTTGACTTCAATATCAGGAATAATACCCTTAGCCTGTATAGACCTGCCTGAAGGGGTGTAATATAACGCGGTGGTTATTTTTAATGCCGCACCATTTCGCATGGGCAATACCGTCTGCACCGAGCCTTTGCCAAATGTTTTACTACCCAGAATTATGGCGCGTTTATGATCCTGCAGGGCGCCTGCCACTATCTCGGAAGCAGAAGCAGAACCGTTATTTATCAATACCACAATCGGCGCGCCATTGACAAGATCGCCTTTGGCGGCCTTAAACTTAGTTTTGCTTTTGCTGGTTTTTCCTTCGGTATATACGATAAGCCCTTGCTCCAGAAAGGCGTCAGACACATCAATTGCGCCATCTAGTACTCCACCGGGATTATTGCGCAAATCCAGCACCAGACCATTTATTTTTTTATCAGAATTTTCTTTGGTAAGTTTTTCCAAAGATTGTTTTAAATTATCATAGGTTTGCTCTTGAAACTGACTGATTCTGATATAACCAAAACCAGGTTCCAATAGTCTCTGGCGTACGCTTTTGATATTGATTATATCCCGGACTATTTTTATTTTTTTTGGCTGGTTTTCACCTTCCCGGACAATAGTCAAGGTTATAGGCTCGCCAGGTTTTCCTCGCATTATTTTAACCGCATCGTTCAAGGTCATGCCTTTGACCGAGGTTTTATCAAGGAGAATGATAAGATCACCGGATTTAACTCCGGCTTTTGCCGCCGGAGTATCATCGATGGGAGATATTACCTTCACAAAACCATCTTCCATACCGATCTCTATACCCAGGCCGCCAAACTTGCCTTCGGTATTTATTTTAAGTTCACCAAAGTCCTCCGGCAGCAGATAGGATGAATGCGGATCAAGGCCACTAACCATGCCGGAAATCGCATTATTTATAAGTTTTTCATTATCAACCTCGTCCACATAGGTTTTTTTTATGTTGTAAAAAATTTGGCTGAAAGCTTCCAGTTCCTTTAATGGTATTTTGCTGGTTTTTGTGAGTTTTTTATCGGCAAACACAAAATTTTGGCTGGCAACAATAAAGCCAAACAGGAGACCGAAGCCAAGCCAGAATAGATTTTTTAAATTCATTTTTCCCAAGATTTCAGTATTTGGCCTAGATTATACAGTTATTATCTATGATAAAATCCGCTATTTTTATTGAGTGCTATTTTATGAGCCATATAAATATTCCAGCAGGAGAGCAAATAACCTATACCGGCAGCACCATAAATGTTTCGGATAATCCGATAATACCTTTTATAGAGGGTGATGGCATTGGGGTAGATATAACGCCAGTAATGCGCAAGGTAGTGGATGCGGCTATTGATAGGGCATATGCTGGAGCCAGGCAAATATCCTGGATGGAGATATACGCAGGAGAAAAGGCCAACAAGTTATATGGTGGTGATATTTGGCTGCCAGATGAGACCTTAGTCGCGGTTAAGGATTATAAGGTATCAATAAAGGGGCCTTTGACTACTCCGGTGGGTGGCGGGATTTGCTCATTGAATGTTGCCTTGCGCCAGGAACTTGATTTGTATGTGTGTCAAAGGCCGGTTCGATATTATGCTGGAACTCCATCTCCAGTAAAAAATCCGGAAAATACCGATATGATAATCTTTCGGGAAAATTCAGAGGATATATACGCTGGAATCGAATGGGAGGCAGGATCAGCCGAAGTTGAAAAGCTAATAGATTTTCTCAAGCGTGAGTTGGGAGTTAGTAAAATAAGGTTTCCTGCAACATCAGGTATTGGCATAAAACCGGTATCGCGCGAAGGTAGTGAGCGTCTTATCAGAAAGGCGATTCAGTACGCGATTGACAACAACCGGGATTCAGTAACCCTGGTGCACAAGGGCAATATTATGAAGTTTACCGAAGGTGCTTTTAAAACCTGGGGTTACGAACTGGCGGCTCGGGAATTTAACGCAATAGAACTGGATGGCGGCCCCTGGCATGTTATGCGAAATCCAAATACTGGAAGTGGTATTATCATCAAGGACGTAATAGCTGATGCCTTTTTGCAGCAGATTTTGTTAAGACCGTCAGAATATAGTGTCATTGCTACTTTAAACTTAAATGGCGATTATATTTCCGATGCTTTGGCAGCGCAGGTAGGCGGGATTGGCATTGCCCCTGGTGCTAATTTATCGGATGAAGTTGCTGTGTTTGAAGCAACTCATGGCACCGCACCCAAATATGCCGGGAAAAATCAGGTTAATCCTGGTTCGTTAATTTTATCAGCCGAAATGATGTTACGGCACATGGGCTGGCGCGAAGCCGCGGATTTGATTGTGCAGGGTTTAGCTGGAGCCATTTCCAACAAGACCGTAACCTATGATCTTGCAAGATTGATGCAAGGCGCCACCAAACTTGGTTCTTTAGAGTTCGGCGATGCGGTCATTGCCAGTATGTAAAGAAAACATTGCAAATCGTAAATATTTCTGATCCTTACGATCTTTCCCGGGAAGAAAGGTCAGATATTGCGGAGCAGATCAGGCAGCAAAATTTTGCTCTCTATAAGTTTGACGAACCGGAAGTTAAGCTTGTAAAGGCAAAGGCAGCGATAAGAGCTTTTGGCAAACAACTGGGACTTATAAATCTGGATGCACATCTTTGTGCTGATGATGATGTTATAACCCCGCTTGCAGTGGCGCAAGCGAAGGGGCGGGAAAATTATATTCCTTACTCTGATAAGCCTATTTCCTGGCATACCGATGGTTACTATAACTCGCCTGCCAAGACCATACGCGCGGTTATTTTACATTGCTTACAGCCAGCAGCCACAGGAGGGGCTAATCAGGTGCTTGATCATGAAGTTATGTATTCATGGCTTAAGGCCAAAGACCCCGAATACATTAAAGTATTGGAACAAAAAGACGTTATGACAATTCCGGAAAATAGAATTGGTGGTAGTTTAGTGAGAACTGCGGTTAGCAGCCCCGTGTTTTCCAGTGATACAAATGGTAATTTATACATGCGCTATACAGAGCGCAAGCGCAATATTTCCTGGAAAAACCAACCTCTGGTTTTGGAAGCGCTGTCATATCTGACAAAACTTTTGCATGAACCGAGCGCGCATATCCACAAAGTAAGGCTTGAGTCGGGCCAGGGAATTGTGTGTAATAATGTGTTACATAATCGGGAAGGTTTTGTGAACGATGCTGATAATGAGCGCATCATGTTAAGAGCCAGGTATTATGACAGGATTAATAATGCTTAATTTAAGTGAAGTATTACTGCAAAAACAGCATGAGCTTACAAGTTTTGTCGAGCTGGAGAAGGAAATAGAACATATAGCCAAAACCGGTGATGAAAGGTTTTTTCGGATGGATATTAAACCGCCGTTTGCCGATACCCCGGAAAATTGGGAAGATCGTTTGGAGGCGGCTTTTTATTAAATGCTAAAAACAGAACATGCTGGCAAAATAGAGCAGGATCCTGAGTCCAGGCAACGACGTCTGGATATGTTGGAAGGACAATTAGCGATGATGTCCGATAACATGGACGATAAAAAAGCTGAAATAATGCTGAATTTAGGTACGTTATACCTTGAGTTTCAAAGCAAACAAGACGCCTGGGATATGGCCTGGCAGGCTTTTACATACTATATAGACCAAGAGAATTGGGAGTTTGCGGTTATAGCTTGTGATATTTTAATGTCAGCAGAGCAAAAAGATTCAATAAAAGCCTTGGCGCATGGTATCTGGATTGGGGTCAGCTACCCTATAAACCCTGAAACAACGGTAGCAATATTGCAGCACTTGATCGATGAATCACCGCCTGGTTCTGATACCCAGGCGGTAGTGGCAGTAGCGGCACATTATATTGCGGATATTAGGAAACCGGCGGGCCAAGCCGGTGAAAATTTGTTGTTTTTAACCAGCCAAAGGCTGGCTGAAATTGCTGCCAAGCATCGTAATATATCTAATCAACAGGAGTTTGATATCTGGATGCAGGGTAACGAGTTTGATAATCCTGACTCCTTTTTGCCAAAACTGTCCATGGCAGTCTCGGCGTTGGTTGAAGATTCCTGGTGGATAGACCGTGATGCCTTAAGAGCTAAAATTCCGGACTGATATGTTCTGGCAGGAAGATAATAAAACCCAAAAGTCTGGCGAGCCAGAAGTAATGGATGTCAGTTTTAAGGCCAATGCCGATTGTATGCCGGTTGATCATGCTTATGCTTTATATAAGGCGGTCACACAGATCTTGCCATGGATAAGAACTGAGCCGTATAGCGCAATTCACCTTATTTATGGACCGGAGTCCGGTAACGGCTGGGAAAGACCCGCCGACTCATCATCTTTGCTTTATTTGCCTAGACGCAGTAGATTTGCGGTGCGTGTGCCTAAAAGTAAATCCGAAGAAGTAATAGAACAGCTGGATGGAACCAAACTCGATGTGGCAGGCTATGTGCTTAGGTTAGAGAAGCCGCACATAAAGGAGTTATCCACTATCAATACAGTTTATGCTCGCAATGTGGTGATAGATAGTAAGGCAACAGAAGATGAATTTTTAACTTCGATAGTGAACGAATTAAAACCTCTGGGAATTGCGGTTAAAAAAATTATGTGTGGCAAGACGCATGTTTTAGAATATCCACCGGTAGGAGAGTTGCATACCAAAAGTGTGATGCTGACAGATCTGGATATTCAGGATTCCTTAAAATTACAGACAAACGGAGTGGGAGAGTATCAATTTTTAGGTTGCGGGGTATTTTTACCGTATAAAACGGTAGAAAATATCCCTGGAGTAATTTAATTTCATAAAGGAGAGTAACGATGTCATATGAAGTAACAGAAAGTGGTTATTTGGTAAATCATGAAACATGGAATGAAGACATTGCGAAAGATTTGGCGGCCAAGGAAGGTTTGGAGTTGAGCGACAAACACTGGGATGTGATTAATTATTTACGTGATGAATATATTAATAATGGCAGCAATCAACCAAATGACAGGAATATTGTAAAGGCCATGAAGGATAAATGGACGGGCGAGAAGGTAGATTCAAAATCCATTTATACTCTGTTCCCCAAACAGCCATCCAAGCAAGCCGGCAAGATCGCGGGATTACCTGAATCCAGACGTAAGGGTGGGTATTAAGATTAATAACTAAATGTCAAAGTAGTGTAGTTCAGCCTGACGAGCATATTCTACAAGCAGGATCCTTACCAAGTTTTAGAGTACGAAATTCGCTTGCAAGACCATCGAATACCAGAAGTTTTCCAAGTAAAGTACCGCCGGTTTTGCTAATTATTTTAATTGCTTCTAATGCCTGCAAAACCCCCATAACGCCTACTATTGGACTTAAAATTCCGTTTTCTGAACATAAGGTATCCTCAGGTAAATCTTCAGAATACAGACATTGATAACATGGGCTATTAATATTTGCAGGGTTAAATGTTGCAATTTGCCCGTCAAAACCAACCGCCGCAGCTGAAACCAGGGCAGTTTTAGTCGCAAATGCGGCGCGATTAATTGCAAACCTGGATTTAAAACGATCCGTACAGTCCAAAATTACATCATGTTTTTTGCATTCTTCTATAAGTTCTTTACCTGCTAGGCGTTTTGTTATGGCGTTAATTTTTATTGCAGAATTTATTTTCCGTAAATTTTTCTTGGCGGATTTTGCTTTATTTTGCCCCAAAGTTTGCTGGTTATGAATGATTTGCCTTTGTAAATTGGATATTTCTACAACATCATAATCCACCATAGTTATTTCACCGATCCCGGATGCGCCAAGGTAGATGGCTGCTGGAGAACCCAGGCCGCCAATGCCGACTATCAATACTTTTGACTGTAATAACTTTTCCTGTCCGGAGTAGCCTAATTGTGGAAGCAGAATATGTCTGCTATAGCGCTCTAGCAGTTTATCATTCATTAATCAAGCGATGAGTTAACTTGTGATAAAGCTTCCAAAGGATTGGAAGCTTTAGTGATTGGCCTGCCCATCACCAGATAGTTACTGCCCATTTTCACCGCATTCGCTGGAGTCATAACTCTGGTTTGATCATTTACCGATGCGCCCTCCGGTCTGATGCCAGGGGTTACGAGCAGAAATTCTTGCCCCAAGTTTTCACGTAAGAGATTAAGCTCTAGTGCCGAGCATACAACTCCATCTAACTCGCAATCCTCAGCAAGTTTTGCAAGTTTTAGAACCTGCTTGGCAGGAGAGCTGGTAAAGCCAATTTCCAGCATGTCAGTTTGATTCAGGCTGGTAAGTACTGTAACTGCAATAAGTAAGGTTTTATGACCATGTTTGACAAGCTCGGTTTTGGCTGTTTGCAGCATTTTTCTACCGCCCTGGGCGTGCAAATTAACCATCCATACCCCAAGGTCAGCTGCCGCCAAAGCTGCATTGGCTGTGGTGTTAGGAATGTCATGGAATTTTAAGTCCAGAAAAACATCAAAGTTTAAATTAACCAGCTGGCGCACGATATTAGGACCAGTGCGGGTGAATAATTCCTTGCCGACCTTGAGTTTACAAAGGTCGGGGTGCAGCCTGTCAACTAAAGTTAACGCAGACTTGGCATTTGGAAAGTCCAGCGCCACAATTATTTTACTTTTTGACATTAAGGTTCGGGATTTATACTTGTCTGGTAGTATATAACAACCTTGATTATCGGTAACAAAAATGCGATTTGAATTAATAAGCTTTAAGCTATGCCCATTTGTACAACGTGCGGTAATTGTTTTCAAGCATAAAAATGTCGAACACACGATTACGCACATAGATTTAGCCAACCCTCCGGCCTGGTTTAAGGAAATTTCACCCTTGGGCAAGGTGCCGGTTTTAAAAGTGGATGATGAGGTTTTGTTTGAATCTGCTGTAATAAATGAGTTTATCGATGAGGTTACTGAGGGTTCCTTGCTAGCACAAGATCCGCTTGCCAGAGCCGGACAAAGAGCCTGGATTGAATTGACCTCTAGCCTCAACGAGAATATTTACCATCTAACTGGCGCTAAAACAGAAGAACACTACACCAAGCAGGCCGAGCAAATCAACGCCAGGCTTAGTTTGGTAGCACAAGTAGTGCAAGGCAGCAAGTGGTTCTATGCCGATAGCCTCAGCTTGACTGATGCCGCATTTGCGCCATTTTTTATGCGTGCAAAAATTTTGTCTGAGTTTTCCGCGGATTTAGTCGCGGACCATGCAAAACTTAGTAATTGGACTGAAAATTTGCTTGGTCTTGATGAAGTAAAAAATTCGGTAGTGCCTGAGTTCAAGGAGTTGTTCGTCACAATGTGTAAAAAACGTAGTGAGTATTTAGCAGAATTGATGGCAGCACATTAGAAAATTTGCAACAGTAAGTAAAATCTTAGCAAGAAATTATGCTAGTATATTATTGATTATTTATATTTAAAGGAAATTCAAAATGGCAACCATAGAACTCAACGAGAAAAACTTTGAAAGCATAATTAATGATAATGATATTGTCATTGTGGATTTTTGGGCGCCTTGGTGTGGGCCTTGTAAAAGTTTTGGGCCAATTTATGAAGAGGTTTCCGAGGAATTTGACGATGTAGTCTTTGCCAAGGTAAATACTCAGGAAGAGCAAAATCTGGCGGCACATTTTCAAATTCGCTCGATTCCTACCTTAATGATTTTCCGTGAGCAGATTATTGTGTTTTCGCAACCTGGCATGATACCTGCAGAGGGCTTGCGTGATCTTGCCGGCAAAACCAAAGCTTTGGATATGGCGGAGGTCAAAAAATCTGTCAAGGAGTCAAAACCGGCCTGATTTTCACATGTTTTCACATGGCGCCGAAGGAGTATTTTTGCTAAAATGTAAGCAAATTGTTGAGGGATTAAGTGAAAACTACTAGTTTTGGTTTTGATGCGGATTTAATTAACAAATATGATAAATCAGGACCAAGGTATACCTCATACCCGACTGTGGTTGAATTTTCTATAAATTTCACTGCAGAAGATTATAAAAAAATTGCCCAAGCGACTAACGCTGAAGACAAGTTGCGCCCACTGTCTTTATACTTTCATATTCCTTTTTGCGACACAGTATGTTTTTATTGTGGCTGCAATAAAATAGCCACTAAGGATCGGAGCAAATCTCCGCCATATCTTGCCAGACTTTACCGCGAGCTTGCAATGCAGTCAAAATTGTTTGATGACTCAAGGGTGGTAGATCAGCTACATTGGGGCGGTGGCACTCCCACTTTTTTAAATGATTCTGAAATCAAGGCTCTGATGGCCAGGACTCGGCAGGAGTTTAATTTACGTGAAGATGATAAAGGCGAATATTCAATCGAAATTGACCCTAGAGAAGCTGGTCGCCGGACTATAGAGCTTTTAAGATCTGAGGGATTTAACCGCATAAGTTTAGGTCTGCAGGATTTTGAGCCTAAAGTTCAGCAGGCGGTAAACAGAGTTCAGACCGAGACGCAAACATTGGCGGTTTTAAATGCGGCCAGAGAGTTTGGCTTTCACTCGATTAGTATTGATTTAATCTATGGATTGCCGTTGCAAACAGTCAAGAGTTTCACTGAAACTTTGCACAGAATTTTAAGCATAAGGCCGGATAGGTTATCAGTATTTAATTACGCGCATTTGCCAAAAATTTTCAAACCGCAAAGACGGATTAACGACAGTGATTTGCCAAGCTCGGAACATAAACTTGAGATACTGCAGGCAGCCATGCGGATTTTGCAAGATGCCGGATACGTGTATATTGGTATGGATCATTTTGCCTTGCCGGAGGATGAGTTGGCAATCGCGCAATCTGCTGGTAGCCTGTACAGAAATTTCCAAGGTTATTCTACCCATAAGGAATGCGACCTGATAGGTTTTGGTGTAAGCTCTATCTCTATGGTTGGTAATTGCTATGCACAAAATGCAAAAGATTTAATTGAATATGAAGCGCAGATAGATGTTGGCAAATTGGCAGTTTTTCGGGGGATAGAACTTGATTCGGACGATATTTTGCGCCGCGAAGTCATAACGGAAATTATCTGCAATTTTTATTTAAAATTCTCGGTAATTGCAAATAAATACCAGATAGATTTTTCCTCCTACTTTGCCTTTGAGTTAACAGAGCTTGCAGACATGCATGAAGATGGACTTATAGAACTTGGAGCTGATTATCTTAAAGTGTTACCTGCCGGCAGATTGTTGGTAAGAAATATATGTATGGTGTTTGACAAGTATCTGCGGTCCAAAACCAATGCTAGTTTTTCCAGGGTCATTTAGGCACATTATTTTCTTTTTTCTAACTTGGCAATTCTTTTAAGTTCTTTGGTTCTGGCATCAATTCTAGAAGACAAGTAAAAATCATTGCGGGCCAGAGATCGGGCAGTGTTAAGCTGCCTTATGGCTAGTTTGGTTCTGCCGGATAAAAAATCATGGTTGGCCTGCCAAAAATATGACTCGGCAGTTTCACCCTGGGCGGCTTTAAGCTTTGCCATTAATTTATTTATTTGCGGGTTATTTGCATGTGATTTTAGCGCTTGGTCCAGGACTTTTTGGGCGGTGGTCAAATCTTTAAAACGAATAAGTATATTGGCATATCTTCTAATTGCCGCAGTATTGGTCGGCCTTTGTCTATAGGCAGCTTTATATTGCTTTTTCGCCAAGCCTAGATTGCCTTTGGTTTCAGTACGCCTGGCATTTAAGAGCCTGGTGTAAATGTTACTGGCAGACAGTTTAAGACCCTTGGTATCTTTAGCAGTTGGATTTTGCCGCAGTATGGCCTTAATCGCTAAGAAGGCTGCGGAATTTTTTTTGCCTTTGGCAGATTTGCCCGCACGTTGTTCAGCATTAGCCACTCTATCTGCAGTTAAGGGATGGGTTAACAAATATGAAGGTATTTTACTGCTGCTAAACCTTTGCATTTTTAGTAATCTTTGCATGAAATCCACCATGCCCTGAGGGTTATAACCTGCTGCACGCATGATGTTTATTCCAATATTATCAGCTTCTTTCTCATGGGCCCTGGTGTAGTTTATCAGGCGCTGCATGTTTGTACCCCGGGCAGTGGCTATGGTGGCTTGACTAACCTGGCTGGAACCTGCTGCCACCGCGATTGCCACCAACAAGGCCTGCGTTAACATACGTCCCGGGTCACTTACTGCTTCACTGGTTCTTTCCAGGTGGTGCTGGCTGACGTGAGCTATTTCATGCGCCAATACTCCGGCCAGCTCACTTTCTGATTTTGCCTTTAAAATAAGCCCCTTGTAAATTCCAATAGCACCGCCTGCCGCGGCAAATGCGTTTATCTTGGAGTCATTTATAACAAAAAATTTAAAGCGTTTGGGGCTTCTGCCACTGTGGCGGCTAAGTTTATTGCCAAGTTGTCTTATGTAAGCTTCAACTTCAGGAATTTCTACCAGTTTGTTACCGGCTCTTAACTGTCGTACAAATTCAGTTGCTATTGAAGACTCTTCATACCGGCTGTACAAGGTGCTGGCACTGGTTCTAGCCGTGTTTGCTGGTGTCAGCCCCAATTTTTGCACATCGACAGTCAAATTAAGATCTCTGGCGCCAATATTGAGACCAATAAACGTCAGTAAAAGGGTAGTTAAGGCTTTTTTGAGCATTAGTCCTTGGGTCAATTTACGAACTCAAAGTTGCTAACATAATAGCATTATGTCATTTATTATGAAAATCACTATCCATTAATTGCATTTAATTTTAGGAGTGAATATATGAAAAAGCAATATGTTAAACCGAAGTTGATTAACCTCACACAAGAAGGAAAAGGTACGATCGACACTGATGAAGGACTTGCACCAAGTGACGTACTCATGGGTCAATACGCTAATCACTTACCGGTTACTGTAACACCGACAGGCACTAGACACCAAATGGCGGGCAGTAGAAAAATACACATTGTTAGTGATAAGTCAAGTTGTCCGGTTTTGTAATTCGTAATCTGTCCGCTTTTTGAAATGTAGGTCATGTTGCGACCTTGGCACTTATCCACAAGTCCACAGGCGACGAAATTATCTA
>Ga0056111_1000074_pt1 | contig 20273 bp, 17 predicted proteins | sample WorMetloBBELIZE2_FD_83874 | JGI IMG/M metagenome (GOLD analysis project Ga0056111, IMG submission 83874) | Marine gutless worms symbiont microbial communities from Max Planck institute for Marine Microbiology, Germany - Olavius longissimus B... ... | reverse complement strand
TTTCGATACGGTGTTATCATTAAATACATTAGAACATATATTTGATGCACGAACGGTGATTGCTGACATGCATCGCGTGCTACGTCCCCAAGGAGAAATAATTTTGTCGGTGCCTTTTTTATTCCCGATACATGGTCATCCAGATGATTACTTCAGACCCACACCGAGCTGGTACAAAGAAGCGTTGGGCGCGGCAGGCTTTCATAATATCGAAGTTACTCCGCTGTCATGGGGACCTTACACACTTGCTTCCATATGTTCTGACCTGCCGGGGCCAGGAAAAGGAATTCGCAAGCGCTGGGCGTTGATTTTAGATTTGCTCTACCACAACTTGCGCTCTCGCGAAAAAACTGTTAATGAAACAGAAGAAGAACTTACGCGTTTTGCAAGTGCATTTTTTGTCCGAGCGGTCAAATAATATTTTGACCTAATGCCCCCCTTTCTCATCACAATAGGCCTGACAACCTATAACGCCGCTAATTCAGTTGGCAAAGCCATTCAGTCAGCTTTATCCCAAACTTTGGGGCCGATAGAAATCGTTGTTGTTGACGACGCCTCTACTGATGAGACACCAAAGATACTTGAACAGTTGGCCGAAAAATATAAAGAGATCAGGTTCTTTACCAATAAAGAGAATTCAGGGGTTGCCATATCTCGCAATCGTATTCTGAAAGAGGCTCAAGGGGAATTTGTCGTTTTTTTTGACGATGATGATGAAAGTTTACCACAGCGCATCGCAGAGCAATATCAGCGCATAGTGAGTTACGAAAAAAAATTTGCCAATGGCGCACCTGTGATTTGCCATACAGCTCGAAGGGTTATTTACCCAAATAACAAAGAGCTAATCGAACCAACTATGGGGGTTATAAAAGACAAACAGGCTCCCTTCGGACCTGCCGTGGCAGAACGAATTCTTCTTGGCACACCACTGGAGGATGGTTACGGATCGTGTGCGACCTGTAGCCAAATGGCACGGCTTTCAACCTACCGTCTACTTGATGGCTTTGATCCGTCACTTCGTCGTGGAGAGGACACGGACTTCAATATACGCCTGGCCTTAGCGGGCGGACATTTTGTAGGAATAGAGAAGCCACTCGTCGTTCAGGCAATGACTAAGACGAGTGATAAAAGCCTACGTGATGAATATTATTACTGGCGGCTGATTTTAGAAAAGCATCGATCCATAATGGAATCTAAAGGCCAATTTGAATTTTCTATTGCCTGGCTTGATATGAAGCAAAGTTGGCTAGAGCGAAAGCGATTAACATTCGTCCTGAATCTATTAAAGCTATTCATGAAAAATCCACTGTTAACCTTACGGCGCTTATATCTTGCTTTACCAAATATTGGCTTAAATAATCAATTTAGCCGCTTCCATTTTAGCAAAACCGAATGAAATGGGCCATTAAAATAATAACCAAAATATTATTTTCCCGGCTCCCAATACCCTATGCATTCTGGAAATCAATAGGCATTTTCCGACATGGCTGTATGGATTCATCTGACTATCCCATCAAGATATTTAATCTCCATGTTAACCGCGCTTATCCTAATGGCTTGCCAAATAATTCTGTAATTCTTGAATTGGGTCCAGGTGATAGTGTTTCATCAGCCTTATTGGGGTTTGCTCATAATGCTCAGTCTATCTATTTGGTAGATGTTGGTGATTTCGCCAGAAAAGATGTTGGCTTTTACAGAAACCTTTCTGAGCTAATGGAGCAAAAAGGTATGCGTATGCCTGATATCTCATCAGCAAAGGACATCAATGATATTCTTGATACCTGCAATGCCCGTTACTTAACAAAAGGGCTTAAAAGCTTAAAAAGCATTGATTCCAACAGCGTTGATTTTGTTTGGTCGCATTCTGTATTAGAACATGTAAGTGAATGTGAATTTAGTGAAGTGCAATCTGAACTGTATAGAATTCTAAAGCCAGGAGCATTAGCATCGCATAACATCGATTTTCAAGACCATCTGGATTACTCATTAAATAATCTTCGGTTTTCTAAAAAGCTTTGGGAATCACTGCTTTTCACCAATTCAGGTTTTTACACTAATCGAATACCAGCAATAAAAATGCATGAAATGATTCGAAATGCTGGTTTTAAAATTACTCACGAGGCTTTTGGAAAATGGTCTAAGCTTCCAATACAACGTGAATCTTTGCATGTTGATTTTCAAAAGTATAGTGATGAAGAATTATCTAACCGCACCTCTTCCATCCTAGTCAAAAAACCGAATAATATCTTATTATAAATCTGATGTTTATTTAAAATGATCTACAATATTAATCTACGTTCACTTATAGGTGGGTTGCTTTCATATACACCAGGTCTTTATCAGTGGTGGGATAATAGAAGACCAACTGGTAATGCCGCCTCTGCAGAATATGCTGAAGGTATTTGGCAATTCCACCTAAAAAACCTTCAGCAAGTAAAAACTGAAAATTATATGCCAGATTCAATAGCTGAGTTGGGCCCAGGAGCTTCACTAGGTTCATGCATATCTGCTTTAAAAAGCGGAGTGCGGATTGCAATTGGCCTAGATGTTTGTCCTTATGCAGAAAATATAAATTTAAATATTGATGTGCTAAATAAGATCATCCCTCCAGCAGCAAATCAAGAATTACATGATGAATTAACCAAAAATATTACAACATTGAATGATAACAACGTTAATTCAAAAAATCGTTTACGCTATGTAGCCCCTTGGTATGAAGCTAAAGTCATTGAACCTGATACTATTGACTTTATTTTTTCCCATAGCGTACTAGAACATGTCAACAACCCTATGGAAGTTTATAGGTGCTTATATTTTTGGTTAAAACCCGGCGGTATGATGAGCCATAAAATCGACCACTCCTCACATGAAATCACAACAACATGGAACGGGCATTATTGCATACCTAGATGGATATGGGCAGTATTACAAGGAAGAAAACCATACTTGCTAAACAGATTATCTCCATCGCAGCATCGAGAGTTTTTGTTAGCCTCAGGTTTTGAAATACTCTCTGATGATTACGTCAAATCCAGCGATGGAGATAACAATTGCTTAAGCGTTTTATCAGATGACGAACAGATTAAAACAAGCACTTTTATTTTAAGAAAACCTAGCTCATAACTATTTTTAATATATTTTGTTAAAGTGAATAAAAATCCACTTATTTCAATAGGCATTACCTCTTTCAATGCCGCATTAACAATAGAGCGCGCACTTAATAGCAGCCTTTCACAAGACTGGCCTAATCTTGAAATATTAGCAGTGGATGATGGCTCAACTGATAAGAGCTTTGAAATTCTTTCTCAAGCTGCCCTTGCTGACAACCGCCTCAGAATTATTCAGCACTCAGATAACCAAGGTTGTGCCGCTGCACGAAACACATTAGTAAAAGAAGCTAAAGGCGAATTTATCGCTTTTTTTGACGATGATGATGTCAGTAGACTGGATCGTTTACGGTTGCAGTACAAACATATTGTGGATTACGAACAAAGCACTGACACGCGGCTTATTGCTTGCTATGCCTCCGGCAAAAGAGTCTACCCAAATGGTTATGTCTTACCCCTGCGTGCTGTCGGTTCAGACGGCCCGCCGCCAGCAGGCACCGCAATGGCGGATTATCTGTTGTTTCATAAACGTGACCCGGCTTTTTTTTATGGGGCAGGCACGCCAACCTGCTCGTTGATGGCTAGAACTTCTCTGTTTCGTGAGCTAGGTGGTTTTGATACGGCAATGCGACGGCAAGAAGACGTCGACTTTGCCATCCGTCTAAGTCTGATGGGTGGTCATTTTATCGGTATACCCGAACCCGTGCTTACCCAACATGCTACAGGCGGTAATGAGAAAGGTGCGCTGGTGGAATTCGAAAGTTTTCTTCGGCTGCTGAACAAAAATGCAGACTATTTACAGACTACCGACAGTTACCGTTATATGCGGATGTGGTCTGAAATGCGTTATCGTCACTTTGCAGGGCAAGATGGGCATGCATTCTTGTTGCTAACACGGTTGTTTTTAGCTTACCCAAGGCGCACGACACGACACTTTTTATATTCTGCTACTCGTCGTTATAGTCATGAACGAAAAATGAACAGGCGTTCTTTAAAATAGCAAGACATAAAATGAAAAATAAGATACTCAACCTTTTAAAGTTGATTTTTTCTGAACCAGCTAGAAGAAAACTCAGGTTATTACAGAAAGCGATTGTATATTTTTGGCGCCGTCAAGTAATTCGCATACCTATAGCTATAAATAAACCGATAAAGATTATCGTAGGTGCAGCGATAACAAACCAAAAAGGATGGTATTCAACCAATGAAGAATGGTTAGATATCACTTGTGCCGATGACTGGGAAAATGTTTTTCATGGAAAGAAATTACTCAAAAATGTAGTTGCAGAGCATGTTTTTGAACATCTTACACCTGAACAGACTAGAAAAGCACTTCATTTGATTGTCGTTCATATGCAACCTGGATCTGCTATTCGAATAGCGGTTCCTGATGGATACCATCCTGAACCTGAATACTTAAGACACGTTGGCATTGCTGGTATTGGGGCAGATGCTTCAGATCATAAACAATTACTGAATTGTGACTCTCTAATTAACTATTTAGCAGAAGCCGGTCTCACTCCAAAACTAAAGGAAGGGTATCTAACAAACGGAGATCTTGTTCAACAGCCACTTCATTTAGAGTTAGGGCTTGTATTTCGAAGTCGCTCTAATAAAGCCAATATCGCCACACGCGCTGGTTGGGATTTTATTGATGCAAATACATCACTTGTTGTTGATGGTATTTTTAACAAATGAGGCATATTGTATTAATGACAATTTCTCTAAATAATATGGCTGGCGGTCTTGAAAAAAACTTCACCCTTCTTGCTAACCACCTAGCACAACAAGGAAAAAATGTTCATGTAATAACCTTTGATTTACCAGGTGCGTCTTCATATTACAAATTTATTGGAAATATAAATTGGCATCAAGTGGCTCGCACACCACCTCACTCACCAATCAATTTTTGGCAACGCTTTTATCTTCTTGCAAGGGTTCGGAAGGTCCTTAAATCTCTAGAAAAACCTATTATAATTTGTTTTCACCACGGTATATTGGCCAGGGTTTTTTTTTCTTCGCTCGGTTTAAGTTTACCAATAATTTGTTCTGAACGTAATTCTTTGGACTTATATAATCATATAACGCAAACAAGAAAATGGTCCCTTAGTTTTTTACTTTTAGCACTAACCAAACGCATCACGGTACAGTTTCCTCATTATATTCAGGATTATCCATGGTGGTTGCGAAATCGAATTGATGTAATATCGAATCCAATTGCTTCTGCAAAAACACATGCAATACCCAATAAACCGTCACCCAAAGCTCGTTTTTTCTTGATACAGGTCGGGCGTCTTTGTGATCAAAAAAATCAAATTTTACTCATTAACGCATTTTCTGAAATATGTGATGAAAACCCGCTTTGGGATTTATATCTTGTCGGAGATGGTGAGTTTAAAAGTAAAGTTTTGACCCAGATAAAGAAATTAGATTTAACAAATAGAGTATTTCTGCTTGGAGCGTGTACTAATATTCCAGAATTACTCAGTAATTCGCATATTTTTTGTATGCCATCCAAATGGGAGGGGTTCCCAAATGCTTTAGCAGAGGCTATGGCACACGGGTTGCCCGCTATAGGACTACAAAAAACCGCCGGAGTTAAAGATCTTATAGTCCATAATAAAACAGGTCTACTTTGCGATGAAGAAGAGTTACCGCAAATGCTACAAACACTAATGCGAAATCCTGATATGCGCGCTTCAATGGGACAAAAATCTATTTCCCATATTGCCAAATACACTTCTGAGAAAACGTTTCAACTGTGGGATAAATTACTCACCGAGATATCTGATCATTAATGCCATCCAGAGTATCAGTTTTATTTGTTTGTCGTAGTTTTCACCAAATGGCAGGTGGTATTGAGCGTATGGCAACGCTGATCATGAATCAAATGGTGAAAAAGGGTTTTCGTGTTGGATTGATTACGTGGGATTCTACAGATGCAATAGCACATTACCACTTAGATCCTTCAGTTACTTGGATGAAGCTTGATTTAGGCTCACCTAACACAAAAGCTAACTGGAAATTGCGTATTGAACGACAATTGAAACTGAGGCAAATGATAAGGTGTTTTCATCCTGATGTGGCGATTGGATTCCAAGTTGGAACTTTTCTTGCCGGATATACTGCAGCTTTGGGCATGGGAGTGCCTATAGTAGCAGCCGAACGTAATTCGCCAGACTCGTTTAACTTTGAAGTAAATGGGCGCAAGTTACGTAAATGGGCCGAAATAGCATTAAGATTAGCTGATTGCGTAACCGTGCAACTTGACAGTTATAAAGAAAAATATCCAGCCAAACTCAGAGAAAGGATTGTAACCATTCCCAACCCAGTGATGACGGTTGAGTATCCAGCTTATCCAAATGAAGGAGTTGAGCCACCTCAACGTATCTTGAACGTGGGACGCCTGTCGTATCAAAAGAATCAAGTTTTTCTTATTAATGCTTTTGCCCTGATTGCAGAATCAAATCCAGACTGGGTTTTAACATTGGTTGGTGAAGGCGAAAAGCGCAATGACATTGAACGCTTGATAGATAAAGCCGGATTAGGTAGTCAAGTCGAGCTGACCGGCGCTGTAACCGATGTAGATACATGGTATTGCAAAAGCGCCTTTCTCGCTTTTCCTTCACTATGGGAAGGCTTTCCGAATGCCCTTGTGGAAGCTTTTCGTCAAGGCTTGCCTGCGGTAGGGCTTGCACAAACAGCAGGTGTAAACGAGTTGCTTCAGCACCAGCAGTTTGGACTTTTAAGTGCTTACGATGAGGCATCTTACGCTTCTGCCATGCAAACCATGATTGATGATCTTGAGTTTCGCCAAAAGGCAGGCCACAAAGCACAAGAGTCAGTATTTGCCTATGAACCTGAAACTATTTTTAACCAGTGGTCAGCCCTTTTTACTCGCTTGGCAAATAAATAGCACTAATGAAGCTTTTGTTTGCCATCAAACGCCTTGCCAATGCAGCTGGAGGAGCGGAGCGGGTATTATGTACGGTCTGTTCCGGCCTGGCAGCTCGAGGGCATGAAGTGTATATCGTCACCTTCGACTCACCGGGTGGTCAGCCTTTTTATGCATTAGACGCCCGTATCAAGCGTATTGATCTAGAAATTGGTAATTCCCTCAAACCGGCTGGCATTCTTGAAACACTTAAACGCATGAAAGCATTACGCCAAATTGCTTTATCAGAACAGCCAGATATTGCTATAGGCTTCATGCACTCAATGTTTATACCAATGGCGTTTGCTCTTGCCGGTACAGGCATTCCAACGCTGGGAAGTGAACATATTGTTCCGGAACATTACCGGACGCGTCGCTTTGAATTTTTCCTTTTGATCATTGCCACCAGGTTATTAAAGAAAATCACCGTATTATCGACAGCAATTCGATCAACTTATCCTGATAGCGTCATGGCCAAAATGGTAGTAATGCCTAATCCCGTACACAAACCGTCAGATCAACGAAAAAAAACAAGCAATGAAAATCAACGTATCCTATTAAATGTTAGCCGATTAGACAGGCAGAAAGATCAGGCAACATTAATCAAGGCCTTTGCGAAAATTGCCGATGAATTTCCAGATTGGCAGTTGAGAATTGTTGGAAATGGTCCGCTTCGTAATGAGCTAGAAGAACTAGTGGAAGAATCAGGCCTGGTAAACCGAGTGGTTTTGCCGGGTATAACATCTGACATCGACAGCGAATATCTGGCGGCAGATATTTTTGTAATTTCATCCATCTACGAGGCTTTCGGTCTGGTAACCGCAGAAGCCATGTCACATGGCTTGCCAGTGGTCGGGTTTGCAGATTGCCCTGGTACAAATGAGTTAGTTCAACATGGCACAACAGGAATCCTGGTTAATTCCAAAAAGGATCGCATAAAGGAATTGGCTACCGCCTTGTCTGATTTGATAAAAAACCCTGCTCTACAAGAACAACTTGGCCTTGCTGGAATAAAGGCTATTGATAAAAGTTTTTCATCTGAGCAAGTCTGTTCTCACTGGGAGAACCTACTTATCTCCACAACGAGAACAAAAGTTTAACCATGTGCGGCATCGCTGGTCTGTTTGCCTCGTCTTCCTGCCTTGGGGTTGATTTAAAAAAAATAGCGCGAGACATGGCGAAGCCTTTAACTCACCGCGGCCCAGATGATGCAGGCGTATGGTGTGATAATGCTTCAGGTGTTGCACTCTCACACCGCAGGCTCGCCATTCTTGATCTGACCGAAGCTGGACATCAGCCTATGACATCGCTTTGCAGGCGATATGTAATGGTTTTTAATGGCGAAATATATAACCATCAGGAAATAAGAGAAAAACTTCATCGAGCAAATGCCTCAACAGTCCGAACATGGCGTGGGCACTCAGATACCGAAACACTTCTTGCTGCGGTTTCGAGATGGGGCCTGGAGAAGACACTTAATGAGTTAGTCGGCATGTTTGCTTTCGCATTATGGGACTTGAACAAAAAATGTTTGTATCTAGCAAGAGATCGACTTGGAGAAAAGCCACTTTACTATGGCTTACATAAGGGGGTCCTGCTTTTTGGTTCAGAACTCAAAGCGTTGAGAGCGCACCCTGATTTTCAAGGTGAAATAGATCGAGATATCTTAGCGCTTTATCTTCAACGTAATTACATAACATCACCTCATTCAATCTACCGGGGGATTTATAAGCTTCCTCCCGCTACTTGGTTAAAAATAACAGCGGATGATATCTATCACACACAACTACCGGATCCTGTACCTTACTGGTCATTAAGTCAGATTGCTTTGTCAGGCCAAGCTAACTTGTTCCAGGGTAGCGAAGAAGATGCCACAATAGAGTTGGAACGCCTGCTGAAGCAATCAATCTCAAACCAGATGATTGCAGATGTTCCCCTCGGCGCATTTCTCTCCGGTGGCATAGACTCATCAATTGTCGTAGCACTCATGCAGGCGCAATCAGAAAACCCAATACGCACCTTCACCATTGGCTTTAATGAAAGTAATTACGACGAATCAAAACATGCCAAGGCCGTAGCAAAACACATTGGCACTGAACATACAGAGCTAGTTGTAACGCCAAATCAGGCGCTAGAAGTCATCCCACGACTGGCTTCGTTATATGACGAACCATTTGCAGATGTCTCACAAATTCCCACTATCCTGGTCAGTGAACTTGCACGTAATGATGTAACAGTCTGTTTATCAGGAGATGGTGGGGACGAGTTATTTGGTGGCTACAACCGACATATCAATGGCCCTGTACTTTGGCGCAAGATGAGGTGGCTACCAAATAATATACGCAGCGCTCTATCCAAGCTCATAACATCTGTTCCGCCATCGCGCTGGGACAGCTATTTTAATAAAGCATGTGCTATCATGCCACGGAGTTGGTGTTATTATGCATCGGTGGGAGATAAATTTCATAAAATCGCAGGAATGCTGTCAGCTAACTCGCCAGATGAAATCTACGACCGGCTAATTTCTCAATGGCACGAACCAGAACAGATTGTAACAGGTGCATGCCAATCTCTATTGCCCATCGGAGAGAATCCTTACCTTCCAAGCGCATTAGAGTTGGCACATCGCTTTATGTTTCTGGATGCGACCACCTATCTTCCTGATGATATTCTGGTAAAAATTGATCGGGCCGCCATGGGATACTCGTTAGAAACTCGGGTTCCTATGCTTGATTATCGATTGGTCGAATTTTCTTGGCGGCTGCCCCTCAAGATGAAGATTCAAGGAAATACAGGTAAGCGGGTATTACGTCGACTTCTTGGTCGATATGTTCCCCGTTCACTGATCGAGCGCCCAAAGGCCGGCTTTAGCGTTCCACTCGATACCTGGTTAAGAGGACCACTAAAAGAGTGGGCCGAAGAATTACTCGACGAAGATAAGCTCAAGCACCAAGGTTACCTTGACCCAAGACCCATCAAACTTAAGTGGCAAGAACATTTACAAGGTAAACGTAACTGGTCTCACCAGCTTTGGGGCGTCTTGATGTTTCAGGCTTGGCTAAATGAATATCACGTTAGCAAATAGTAATAAATGTAAATCGGCATGAGATTATCGAAATCATTTAAGACAGTCTTACTAGTAGTGCTGTCTATGTTATTGCTATCACTAAGTGTCTTGCTCGCTGGCCCCGAAAAAGTAATCAATGACTTTTCGAAATTTCATTTTTCGGTAGTCATTGCTATTTTAATAGTCTTTGCTTTCAACCTCATCCTGGTTTCTTTTCGACTATCAAAGATTTTAAATCACTTTGGGATCAACTTACCTTTCAGCGTTGCCACCAAGGCAAGCCTGCAAGGACATTTTGCATCTTTATTTTTCATCTCTTTGTTTGGTCAAGTGGCAGGACGACATAATGTACTGCGTCTTTATGGCGCGGAACCTGTTTTAATAGCAGCCTTGACTGCGCTAGAACGCATTATTTTATTCGCCGTAAGTGCAGGTCTTGCTTTCACCGGGGCAATCTGGATTCTTGATGTTAACGCTATTACCGCTTTTCTCAACGATATTTCTATCATTCAAGTTTTGTTTGTCAGCAGTATCTCGTTTTTGGCTAGTTTTTGGTTTGGAAAGTCGAAATTTGAAAGCCGATTGTTCAACAGTCTTTTCAAAAGACACAGATTTTTTCAACTTACAGAGATAACACTAATCACCCTGCTAGCTCAAAGCTTGGTCATAGGTACGTTCGTACTTGCGGGATTGAGCTTAGCTCCTGAAATAGGCTTTTGGAAGCTGTTTGCTGCTGCTGCCCTAACTAGTTTTGCCGCCAGTCTGCCAATTTCAGTAAATGGTTGGGGAATACGTGAAATAACAGCCATATTTGCATTTGGCACGGTAGGAATGCCCTCATCTATGGCGCTAGCTATCTCCGTTTTAATTGGACTATCTTCAACCGCTGTTGTATTGGCAACGTACCCTTACATTTTTACAAAATCCGAAACCAACAATCGACGCATAGCATCCCCCTCATCCCTATCTTCATCAAAACCCAATTTAGAAATTGAAAAATCAGCCACCTACTTACTTATCATTGCAGGTGTGATTTTAATTTTCTTCCAGATCCATGTTTCACTTCCGAACGGCTTGCTTAACATCAACTTGGCCGATCCGTTTGCAATTTTGGCTCTCGCAGCTGTTGTCACACACGCTTTTTTCAAACGTCAGTTACCTCTGTGGTCAATACAATACTTCAACCTATCTCTTTTCATTTTTACGTGTTTACTTGTTTTCTCATTTGTTAATGGATTACACACCATTGGGATAACTCAGTGGGCTCTAACAGGTCGAACTTTGGGATGGCTTGTGTTACTTGGATATTTGAGTTTTGGCATTCTGGCGGCCTCATATTTCAGAAGAATAGTTTTAAAGCGCTTTATTGAAACCTTAATTGCCACTTCTGTGGCTATCATCTTGTTTCATGCCATCATGCGTTGGCTAATCTATACTGGTTGGCTAGACGCAGGTGGAACCACGTTGAATTTTGAAGGTTTTTCAGGAAACCGTAATGCCTTTGCATTCCAGCTCTTAAGTTGCTCGGCATTACTACTTGCCTTTACTAATCATCAGAAAAAATTAATCCCTATTCAAGTCGGGAAATTCAAGATTCAAAGAGAGCAAATCACAATAGCCGCACACGGAATAATACTCGCCGGGATAGTTTTTACGGGATCCAGGGCAGGCATTCTGACTGGTTTATTTTTATTGATATTTTCTGGCGCGTCAAAATTCACTAACCTCAGCGCTCTAAGAAACAGTTTGCTTTATGGTTTCATTGTTTGGGCATTTTTTATTCTTTTTCTTCCTTGGTTTAGTCAAATTCCGGAACAAAACATCAATACTCGCTTTGCAGTACAAAGCATTTTTTCTCACGACGACAGTAACCTGGAGCGTTGGGAAAGCATTCGCTATGGTTTTGAGATGTGGAAAGACTCCCCTTGGCTGGGCGCTGGTTTAGGCGTCTTTACGGAGATAAGCCCCCAGTGGTTCAAAGAGAAAACTGTGATTCATTCCACACCAGTCTGGGTTCTAGCAGAGCTTGGTTTGATTGGAGCAGTAATTTTGATTGCCATACTAACCTGGTTTTTAGTCAGCATCGTTCGCACCGGGATTAGAAAACCCACTGATCGAGCTGCAATCATGTTGCTGGGAGTCTTTATCGTATTTAGTTTAGTGCATGAGATTTTTTATCAGCGTATATTTTGGCTGGTGCTCGGATTTTGCCTGGCTGTATCTCACCAAGAGCGATTAAAAGAAAGATTTACTCGCTCATGAAGCCACATAAAGTAATGTTTATTGTAACGGAAGATTGGTATTTCTTCTCCCACCGTCTGAGATTAGCGCTCGCCGCCCAAAAAGCCGGACATGAAGTTATAATGGCGGCACGCATGACTGATCATATGAAGGTTATTGAAAACTCAGGAATCCGCGCTATTCCTCTTCGACGTATGAAACGTTCAAGTCTCAATATCTTTAATGAAACAGCTGCTTTTGCTGAGTTGCTGATGCTATTTCGACGAGAAAAACCCGATCTATTGCATTTAGTGGCATTAAAGCCCGTTATCTACGGATCAATAGCATCCCAGATTTTGGGAAGGTCATGCAGAGTCAACGCGCTTGGTGGTCTTGGTTTTATTTTTTCATCTAAGCGCCTTGTTACAAGTTTTCTTCGCCCCATCCTCATCGCTGTGTTTCGTTTAATTTTCAACACCCCAAACAGTCGATTAATACTGCAGAACGTCGACGATAAAACATTGATAACTGAACAGGCTGGCGTTGACCAACGAAAAGTACGTTTGATCCAAAGTGCGGGAGTGGATGTGAAGGAATATACAGATACCGGATTACCGCAAGGAATACCTATCGTCATGCTGGCTTCACGCATGCTCTGGGACAAGGGAGTTGGCGAGTTTGTGGAAGCTGCACGCCTACTAAAAAAACAAGGCGTTATTGCTCGATTTACCCTGGTCGGTGATCCCGATGACGAAAATCCATCCTCAGTTCCTCGCGAACAACTACAAAAATGGAACGACTCTGGTATTATCGAATGGTGGGGATATCAAGAAAATATGCCCCAAGTGCTTTCACAGGCTAGCATTGTTTGTTTGCCCACCTTCTACGGCGAAGGCGTGCCTAAAATCCTGATTGAAGCAATGGCTTGTGCACGGCCTATTATTACAACCGATATGCCTGGATGCAGAGAGCTCGTAAGGGAAGAACGCAATGGGGTACTTATTAAACCCAATGACGCAATCGATCTTGCAAACGCTCTGTCAAGACTCCTAAATGACCCTTTGCTGCGTCAGAAAATGGGATATGAAGGAAGATTGATTGCAGTGGAAGATTATTCACTGCCAAAAGTTATAAAAGAAACTTTAAATGTTTATCGGGAACTACTGAGTTAGTGACTACACTTATTACAGGAGCTTCTGGGTTTGTAGGGAGCAAGTTATGCTCCGAATTACTCGCGCGAGATCATGAAATTCAAGGAATAGTTCGTTCAAAATCACTCGCTCATCTAGCTCCGAGTATTCGAAAACATTATCGTGCTTTAGGAAATATCGAATCCGATACGGATTGGTCTAAAGCTCTTTCTGACATTGACTTTATTATCCATTGCGCAGCTCGTGCACATGTGATGAATGAAACCGAAGCTGATGCTTTGGCCGCTTACCGTGCTGTTAATGTCGAAGGCACAAAGAATTTGGCTGAGCAGGCTACTGATGCCGGTGTTAAGCGATTTATTTTTCTGAGTTCGATAAAAGTTAATGGTGAGCGGACTAACTCCCCTCACTCTAACCCTCTCCCAGAGGGAGAGGGAATTTTAAGAGAACATTTTTCTGTCAACGACAATCCCGCTCCCAAAGATGCTTACGGCATTTCAAAATGGGAAGCTGAACGGGCTTTGTACGAGGTATCTGCAAGAACCGGCCTGGAAGTTGTCATTATCAGACCTCCATTGGTTTACGGTCCTGGTGTCAAAGGCAATTTTTTGTCAATGCTTGGCTGGCTGAACAAGGGAATTCCGCTTCCTTTAGGGACAATCCACAACCAGCGCAGCCTGGTCGGTATTGATAACCTTGTCGATCTGATTATCACCTGCATTGATCATCCTGCTGCTGCCAACCAAACCTTTCTGGTGAGTGATGATCAGGATCTTTCCACAGATGAATTGTTACGTCGCATGAGTAAAGCTTTGGGAAAGCCGGCTCGACTCCTTCATGTTCCTGCATGGCTGTTCCAGCTTGGTGCGCAGATGTTTGGCAAGCAAGACATCGCCCAACGTTTGCTTGGAAATCTTCAGGTCGATATTTCCCAAACCAAGGAGATACTCGACTGGACTCCTCCGGTTAGTGTAGATGATGGTCTTAGAAAAACCGCAGAATGGTATTTGAACCAGAAATGACCCGTGCTCTGGATTTGTTGCTTTCTGTGGTTGGAATAGTTCTACTATCTCCGCTGATTTTAATGGTCATAATTCTCGGCTGGTTTGACACTCGCTCACCACTTTTCCGTCAGGAACGCGTGGGACGTGCGCAAAAACCTTTTGTACTTGTGAAATTTCGCACCATGCGACCCGATACGGCTTTTGTTGCTTCACATCTTGCGGATGTTTCATCAATTACCCCGCTCGGCCATTTTTTACGCCGAACTAAGCTAGATGAACTGCCCCAGCTTTGGAATGTAATCAAAGGAGAAATGAGTTTGGTAGGGCCCCGTCCTTGCTTATTTAATCAGCAAGAATTAATCGCCGAACGTGATAAACGCAGTGTTTACAAAGCACGCCCCGGAATTACAGGCAAGGCACAGATTCAGGGTATTGATATGTCAACACCGGAATTATTAGCGGAAACAGATGCACAAATGCTAAGAACACTGAACCTACGTAGTTATTTTCTATACATTATTTTGACGATTCTCGGCAAAGGCTCTGGAGATCGCGTGAGGACAAAGCTATGACGATCAGGGGGCATTGAAATGATATTGAATGTACTTCGTCAAGCCTCTCAGCCGGTGTTAGCACTTCCCCGTTACGCCAAGCGCTTTATAGCTCTCACGGTAGATATCAGCCTGTGTATTTTAACAGTCTGGCTGGCTTTTTATCTGCGATTGGGAGAATTCGTCAGCCTTGCTTACGATACGCCATGGGCTTCGGGGCTGTTATCGGCCTCCGGCATTTCAGTGATACTTGCACTACCGCTATTTATTGTATCGGGGTTGTATCGTGCCATATTTCGTCATTCCGGCTGGCCGGCGATGATGGCGGTTTCACGGGCACTGGCGGTTTATGGTTTAGTTTATGCCAGCGTGATTACAGCAGTTGGTATTTCTGATGTGCCACGCACGGTAGGACTCATCCAGCCCTTGTTGCTGTTTTTTGCCGTAGGTGGCTCGCGTGCAGTGGCGCGTTTTTGGTTGGGCGGTGCCTACAGAAACCAGCTGCAAGTCTCAGCCTTACCCAAAGCACTGGTATATGGCGCAGGCTCTGCCGGGCGCCAACTCGTGTCAGCACTTTCCAATAGTTACGAGATGCGCGTAGTGGGCTTTCTGGATGATGATGACCGCTTGCATGGCCATGCCTTGAACGGAAAGCCAATTTTTTCACCACATGAGCTACCCGGGCTGATCGAATCCAAAGGTGTGACGCATGTGCTGTTAGCTATTCCATCTGCAAGTCGTAAGCGACGTAACGATATCTTGAAAAAGATCGGCCAGCATCCCGTGGCCGTGCGCACACTCCCGTCATTTACAGATCTGGCCGAAGGCCGAGTAACAACTTCCGATTTACGTGAGTTGGATATAGATGACCTGTTAGGGCGTGAGTCTGTTGCACCCAATCACATTCTGTTGGCTAAGAACATTACCAACAAGGTAGTACTAGTCACCGGCGCAGGTGGCTCTATTGGCAGTGAACTGTGTCGCCAAATCATTAAGCTCGGCCCAAAGAATCTTTTGTTGGTGGAGATGAGTGAGTATGCGTTATATACGATTCATTCTGAGTTGGAAGGTTTGTCAGCTCAATCTATCCCTCACCCCAGCCCTCTCCCCGGAGGAGAGAAGGGACGGTTTGTTGTTACATTATTAGCCTCGGTTCAGAATGAAGACCGCATGCTGGAGATTATGGACACCTGGCAACCCGATACGATTTATCACGCAGCGGCTTATAAACATGTACCGTTGGTAGAACACAACCTTTCCGAGGGTGTAAAAAACAATGTCATCGGCACATTAACCGCCGCACAGGTTGCGATTGACAAAGGGGTTTCCGATTTTGTGATGATCTCAACGGATAAGGCTGTGCGCCCCGCTAATGTGATGGGTGCCAGTAAACGGCTGGCAGAGATGTGCTTACAGGCGTTATTTGCCAATCAAGCCTCTGATTCCCGTTCCCGTAAGGAAAGAGGGAAAACCAGGTTATCCATGGTTCGCTTCGGCAATGTGCTGGATTCATCTGGTTCTGTGATTCCACGCTTTCGTAAACAGATCCGAGATGGCGGACCCATTACCCTGACCCACCCTGAAATAACCCGTTACTTTATGACTATCCCTGAAGCCGCACAGCTGGTAATTCAGGCCGGTGCCATGGCCAAGGGCGGTGATGTATTTGTACTGGATATGGGAGAATCGGTAAAAATTGCCAACCTCGCAAAACGCATGGTCGAGTTATCAGGACTGTCTGTAAGAAATAATGAAAATCCGGATGGTGATATCGAGATTACCGTCACCGGACTTCGTCCTGGTGAGAAGCTCTATGAAGAATTGTTACTTGGGGATAATCCACAACCCACTCTGCACCCCAAGATTCAGCGTGCGCAGGATCCCTTCATTCCCTGGGCTCAGCTTGATACCGACCTTAACACCCTGAAACTACTGCTTGAACATAACAACGTTGAAGCCGTCATGGCTCTTTTGCAAAAACTGGTTACAGGCTTCAGTCCCAGTAGTGAGATTGTTGATTGGGTTTATGCTGAACAAATACTAGCAGCCAATAGCTCAGAGAAAAATGAATTAAGCTGATCGGAGCGGATAAGAAACTGCTACCCCGCGCCAGCTTCAAGCTGCCGCGGGTTTTGTGTTTTTTAGGTTTGAAAAATTACGCACTGAAAAGTTCAGCCTCCACATGCCACCGAGTTTAATGGCGGTGTTTTTTGAACGAAATTCGAACATTGTACGAGCAAAATCCGCAGAATTTTGATTAAGAAAGCGGTGCGAGCAAAGCTCGCGCATTTGTGGTAGCTTGAGAGTCCGCTTGCTCACGAGAAACGCTTCCGATTAGCACTCGCTATCGCTCGTATGCCTCGTCAGCGTTCTCGTGGTTCGCTCATCGGCTTCGTTGAGAGTTTTGTGGTGATTGTACGGAAAGAAAAGCGGATTGTGCCCAACTATCGAATGGCATAAGCAAATCATATTGCGCTTGTCCCAACCTGCCCATGCGCGCGCAAGCGGAACTCCCTTATTGCGATGAAGACTGCCCAGAAAACTGCTCCTCAAGAATTTGATAATGTTCAGGGAATACGACTTCCATCATTTCCAGTAAATACTGAACGTTCTTTTGTGCTTCAGGAACCAGTGAGGGATCAAAACCATCTCCAGTTATATGTGATTGATCATTGGTAAATTTATATATCGCCGTTTTCTTATCCTCATCAAAATCCAGTTTCTCCATTTTTTTGTAGGAGTTTTCGCCACTTGGGACACGGAACATCAAAAAAGTATCAAGAACATTTCTTGCAATATTTGGTATGTGATAAACAGAAGCAATGCTTCCGTCTGTTTCAAATGTGTACAGAACCTTAAACAGATAATGATATTCGCTCTCGTGCTCTTTCAATTCTTTATCAAGATCTGAAATATACGCTGTTCTTCCATCGGTTGTTGAATACCGATTTTTTTATCATGTAGTATTGGTGTTCCGCAGTCCTATTTAGCCAGTTCAATATGAGTTTTAAGAAGCTGAAGTTGTGCGTAAAAATAAAAACTTGTTCCGCGTCTTTTACTGCGTTTTTCAGGAATGCAAATGCTTGAAATAACGAATTTGAGTCAAGGCTAGATATGGGGTCATCTATAACAGTTATGCCATTATCTATATCAAAGTTTTGATCTTTCAAATGCACAATAAAATACACAAATGCTATAGCTGTTTTTTCGCCCTCACTTAAATTTTTTGCAATTACACCATTACGCTTAATAACATAGCTACCTTCGGAGGCTACCTCAAACGCAATTTCATCTCTACCTAAAAATGTTTGTAATTGTTTATTCAGCGTGTCGCAAGCCTTATGTTCAGACGAGATTTTGTTTTTATTTTCAGCTATCTGCTTTTTTAATTCTGTTATGCCAACAAAAGAAGTGGCTTCATCACCATTTTGAAGCTTTGCAATTTCTTTCTCGTACTCTTTAATTTCTGAATCAAAACCATTAACCTCATCAAAGATTTCACTTAGGTGGTGTATTTTTAATAATTCAACGGCTGTGTCTTTTTCTGCCTGAAAATTATCACTCTTTTGGTTATGTTGCTCTATGGTCTCATTTGCAGAATCAAGAGCAGATTGAAAATTATTGCTTAATGATCTTGAGAAATTTATTTGTTCCGTGGTTTTTTGTTTTTTGGTATTCAAAATCTCAACCATAGCCGACAATTCGGCGCAATAATTTTCTTTTTCTTGATTGTAAGTTATGGCTCGTGATGTAAAAGAGGTTTGTAGGTCTGTGTAGAATTGGGCTTTATTTGGGAGCGAAACTCTTTTAACTGATTGGATAGCCTGTTGAAGGCTAGCAACTTTTTTGTCTATCTTGTCCTTTAGCTTTTTATCAGCTTCGTTGAAATGACCGAGCAATGCTTCAATCCTGCCATTTGGTAAATTCAATCTACAAAATTCACATTGTTCACTCTCTTTTGTGTGCAGAGTTAATCCATGTTCAACCCAGGCTGAAATCTCTTGATTTTCAGCAAGCCTGTCAATCACATTTATTTCAACGGTCTCTTTGCAAATGCCAACAACTTCATCGTAGGTACTAGATAAGTCTAAGTCTGTATCAAACTCAATTTTACCAACCTTGTCTTTTTGTTCCTGTTTAATAACAGCCTGCTGTTTTGCAACTTCATAAGTATTTAAAATTTTCTTTTCACTTACAGATTCAAAATCCTTTTCAGCGTCAGGCTTCCTATAGTTTCTAGTAGATGAGCCTACAAGGTTTGCACCGATAATTTTTGCTGCCTCAGTAAATTTGTTAGCTCTATCGGATTCTTTCTTTGTCTTTTCAGCTTCTTTGGTACTTTTTTGGTTTTCAAGATCGGTCAGAGTTTCTTCATCAGTTTTTACTTTATCGGCAATTTCTTTATTTTCTTCTCCAAGAATAAAAATGGGGCTTGCTTTGCCACTAATCAACTGTACGTTTTTCTGTATATAATCTTGGTTAAAAACCCGTATTTTTTGATTAAATTGAGTGTTTTTTTTGCAGTACCGCTTTCGTGTTCAATATCATATTCCAAATCAGAAAATTCTGGGGAAATGCCGTCTTTAAGACACGCAAATAACTTTGAAAGTGTAGTTTTCCCAGAACCATTCCAACCGTAAAAAAGATTGTACCTACCGAAGTCAGGCAAAGAACTATCCCACTGATAATCAGCGAATAGCCCTAATCCTTTTACTTTTTTTATCTTCTTGATTTTGCTCATTCATTTTACACATTATCTCTCTTTGCCAATTTCAAATATGTGACGTTTATTTCTTCGTCAATATCTTTAATTGTATCTGGTTTATCCCAATTCTTATGTGCTTTTCTTGATAGCGATACCAGCTTTTGGTGTAGCTCATCATCTTTAGAAAATTTTGGAATAAATAGTGGTGGTCTAATTTTGAAAGTTCTTGTATCGGAAGAATTGAGGATAAATTTTTGCGTGATTGGCGCGTTTAAAATAGCACAGATATAGTGTGATTCATCCTCAGTGATAAAGCTTCCATCTTCTCCCTCTGAAATAGAAACTGCGTGGTTTTGAAACTGTGGTCTTTTGTCTTCTCCCTACGGAGTCGCCCTCTTTGAAATAACAGCGGCTGTTAGTGATAAGTCAAGTTGTCCGGTTTTGTAATTCGTAATCTGTCCGCTTTTTGAAATGTAGGTCATGTTGCGACCTTGGCACTTATCCACAAGTCCACAGGCGACGAAATTATCTATC
>Ga0056111_1000073_pt1 | contig 20752 bp, 19 predicted proteins | sample WorMetloBBELIZE2_FD_83874 | JGI IMG/M metagenome (GOLD analysis project Ga0056111, IMG submission 83874) | Marine gutless worms symbiont microbial communities from Max Planck institute for Marine Microbiology, Germany - Olavius longissimus B... ... | reverse complement strand
GGCGCCCCGGGGCGCCAACTCTACCGGTCTCCCCAACCGAGAATGGCGGGAAATTATATTGCAACATAAAATTATCTTTATACGAGCCTTCAAGAGCATCAATAATTTGTGCGTCACGGTCAGTGCCTAAAGTAGTTGCCACTAAAGCCTGAGTCTCTCCACGGGTAAAAAGGGCAGAACCATGCGCTCTTGGCAATACTCCGGTTCTAATGTAAATTGGGCGGACAGTTTTACTATCCCGTCCATCTATCCTGGGTTCACCTTCCAAAATACGGCTGCGCACAACTTTTTTTTGCAATTTGGAAATAGCACCGGTTATATCGTCAGCATCATAGCCATCTTCATCATCTGCATTTACAAGTTTTTCGATAGCCTGGGACTTAACCTCATCAATTTTGTTATAACGCTCCATTTTATCAGCGGTTTTATAGGCTGCAATTATCTGCTCTTCGGCAAAATTACTTACCAAGTCCGCCAGTGCCATGTCTTCTGCCGGAGCTTGCCATTGCCAATCATCCTTGCCTACCTCAGCTTTTAACTCGTTAATTGCATCTATTACTACCTGCATTTGTTCATGACCAAACAGCACCGCACCTAACATTATATCTTCTGGCAATACATTTGCCTCCGATTCTACCATCAGCACCGCATCTTTGGTGCCGGCAACTGAAAGCTCAAGATCTGATTCCTGCTTTTGCTCCAGAGTTGGGTTCAAAATATACTCACCATCTTTAAAACCCACCTGCGCTGCACCTATGGGCCCGGCAAAAGGTACGCCGGAAATAGCTAAAGCTGCCGAGGCGCCAATCATTGCCGGAATTTCCGCATCAGAGCTTTTGTCAGTTGATTTAACCGTAGCGATTATTTGTACTTTATTTTGAAAGCCTTTGGGGAAAAGCGGCCGAATTGGTCGATCAATAAGCCTGGAGGTTAGAGTTTCTTTTTCAGTCGGGCGGCCCTCGCGTCGGAAAAACCCCCCTGGAATAGTGCCGGCGGCATAAAACTTTTCCTGATAATTAACTGTCAGCGGAAAAAAATCCCGACCTTCCCGCGCCTCCTTTTCTGCGACCACAGTAACCAGAACCACGGTTTCACCCATACTTACTAAAACTGCTCCGGTTGCCTGTCTGGCAATTTCACCGGTTTCCAAAGTAACGGTTTGACCTCCATACTGAAATGATTTTTTGATTGCTTGCACTATATATCCTCTAAAAAAAACGGAGCTTTTTGCTCCGTAAAATATCGTTAAGTTTGTTTCTCTTTTACTTTCTTAAACCAAGATTTGCAATTAAATTCTGGTATCTTTCTGAATCCCTGGATTTAAGATAATCCAGCAGCTTACGCCTGCTACTTACCATGCGCAACAATCCATGACGGGAATGATAATCCTTCTTATGCGATTTAAAATGTTCGGCAAGATCATTAATCCGGTGAGTAAGAAGCGCAACCTGCACTTCAGTTGAACCAGTATCATTCTTGGATCTTTGAAATTCGTTTACTATTTCCATTTTGCGCTCAACGCTAAGCGACATCAGTTTGCTCCGAAATTTAACTTTAAAACTGCGACATTGTACAAGAGATACATACCACATAACAACATATTTATGGTTTATACTCCTCTGGCTTTTAACATCAAAGCTTTCATGTCTGCCACCGCCTGGGCAAAACCATTAAAAACAGCTTGGGCAACCAGAGCATGACCGATGTTTAGCTCAACAATTTGTGGGATTTTGGCAATTTCAACTACATTATCCAGATTTAGCCCGTGACCGGCATTTACTTGCAGGCCAAGTTTCTGTCCCAATCTGGCCGCCGCAATGATTTTAGCCAGATGTTTATCCCTGTCTTTTGCGTTTGTCGCGTCGGCATAATGCCCGGTATGAATTTCAAAAATTTTGGCGCCAATCTTGGCAACGGCTTCCACCTGTTTTGAATCAGGATCAATAAAAGGCGAAACTCTTATACCAGCTTGGTGCAAACTTGCTACTGTCGCAGTTAACTTGTCCATCTGCCCTGCCACATCAAGCCCTCCCTCAGTAGTAAGCTCTTCACGTTTTTCCGGCACCAGGCAACAATCCTGAGGTTTTACTTTTCTAGCAATATCAAGCATTTCAGATGTTACTGCCATTTCCAGATTCATTTTGGTTTTAAGCATATCTTTGAGAACAAACACATCTTTATCCTGAATATGGCGTCGGTCCTCTCTTAGATGCAAAGTGATAGAATTGGCTCCTGCCTGCTCGGCAATTAAGGCTGCCTGTTTAGGATCCGGATAGCTAGTGTCGCGTGCTTCACGTAAAGTGGCAACATGGTCGATATTCACCCCCAGATATATATTGTGTTCAAGCATTTTTTAGCCGCAAATAATCTTGCAATATGGCACGGCTTTTTATCTGCCTGCCTGCCAGTGCCTGATTTAACATAAAGCGCATCAGATATTTTAAGGACCGCAAGGCATGCTGCTTAACAGTCATTCTATGGCTAAAGTTATACAGACACTCACCACTAACAGCGCCTGATTTATTTTTTTCGACTTTGACCAGACCTTTACCCGCTGCCGGAATATAGTACGAATCAAAACTAATCTTTTCACCATCAAAATCATGTAACAAATCAAGGCCAAAGCCAATTTCCTTTAATAATTCATATTCAAAATACCTTAGGGCCAAATCCGCCACTTTACCTGCTGCCAAAATCTTTAAGGTGGACTCATAACTATGAAAAAAATCTCCACTCCCTTCACTCTTACCAATAAGCTTCAGACTAATTTCATTCATATACATACCACAATATAAAGCTGAGCTAACAAGTTTATAATTTTTTTTTGTCGGTTCAATATAAATAATATTTTTCAACTCACCCTTACCTCCAAGCTGAACTAACATCATGTTAAACGGACGCAATAAACCTTTATATTTAGAATTTTTGCGCTTTGCTCCCTTGGCTAGGGCAGAAATTCTGCCAAAATTTTTACCTAACAACTCAACCAAAATGGAAGAATTTTGAAACTGCCTCTGCCGTAAAACGAACACAGGTTCAAACTGCAAATCATTCACTCTGATACCCCAGGCTATTCAACAACCTTTTATCATCCGCCCAGCCGGAACGAACCTTCACCCAAAGCTTTAACAGAATCTTCTTGCCCATAATGTCTTCTAATTCCTGTCTTGCAGCCTGTCCAACATTTTTTAGCATTGAACCATCCTTGCCTATGACTATCGCTTTTTGATTATTACGTTCAACAAAAATTATCGCCAAAATTTTTATTATTTTATCTTCCTCTTCAAAAGCTGCAACTTGTACTGTTATCGCATATGGTAATTCAGCCCCCAACTTACGGGTTAATTTTTCCCGAACTCTTTCTGCCACAATAAATTTAGCGTTTTTGTCAGTAATCTCATCCTCGGCAAACACATGCGGTGTTGCTGGCAAATAGTCCTTAATCAAAGTTTCCAATTTGCCAACTTCCTGGCTTCGCAGGGCTGATATATATAAAATCTGAGCAAAATCAGCCTGTTGTCTTATCCTATCAACAAAGAGCAATAATTTTTCTTTATCAGCAATCAGATCAATTTTATTTATTAACAAAAAAATCGGCACGCCCTGAGTTTGCAAGAATTTCAAGATATTTTCATCTTCCTCCTGCCAATTAACTCCTCCTGTTACGAACAAAATCAAATCTACCCCCAAAACCGCAGACCTTGCCGCCTGGTTCATGTAACGATTCATGACATTTTTAATTTTGCTGTGGATACCAGGAGTATCTACATAAATCACCTGGACATTATCTTCGGTTTTTATTCCCAGGATATTATGTCTGGTAGTTTGCGGCTTACGTGAAGTGATGCTAAGTTTCTGGCCTAAGATACTGTTTAATAAGGTTGATTTGCCAACATTGGGTTTGCCGCTAATAGCGACATAACCAGATTTAGTTGGCTTCTGCATTCTCAATTTTCTCAAGCATCATACTAGCCGCCAACTGCTCAGCCTTACGCTTGCTGGTGCTGGTAGCGGTAGTTTCAAGTTTAAATTCTGCTATTTTACATAACACGGTAAATTCCTGTGGATGGTCGGTTTTTTCATTAACACTTACGTATTCCGGCAATGACATTTTTCTTGCTTGCAATAATTCCTGCAGCCTGGTTTTAGCATCTTTCAAGATATCAATTTCAGGCATAGACTCCAACTTTTCTTTATATACTACAAGCAAATATTGACGTACATGATCAATATTCTTGTCCAGCAACAAAGCACCGATTAATGCCTCAAATGAATCTGCCAGCACTGAATCACGATTACTGCCGCCTGATTTCAATTCGCTCAGGCCAAGTTTTATTATGTCAGCAAAACCATTGGCACGGGCAAGTTCGGCCAGAGTTTCTTTGCGCACCATTGACGAGCGCAAGCGTGAAAGATCCCCCTCTGCAGCTTCAGGATACATGGAAAAAATCTTTTCACTTATGATATAACCTAATACCGCATCACCTAAAAATTCCAGACGTTCATTGTTTTTTTTACCAAAACTTCTATGAGTTAACGCCAGCTTTAAAAGATTTTCATCCGCAAATTCAATCCCCAAACCTTGTTGAAATCTTGCCAGACTGTCAGACATTAGACTCAATACCACCAATTCTATCTAACTGTATTCCTTTGCCGCAATTTCCATGAAAATCAACATTCATCCAAATTGCCTGTGCCCTGCCAATTATATTCTCATCCGGCACATAGCCCCAAAAACGACTGTCCTGACTATTATCCCGATTATCCCCCATGACAAAATATTTACCTCTTGGCACTACCCACTCACCTTCACGCATAACAGGTCTTTCCCGCATCTGCATGATTTTATGTTCATGTCCTGGCAATGCGGAACTCAGCACCTCCGAAGTATATTCGCCACAATTGCCATCGCGCCAGGTTCTGCGTGATAATGCCTTGGTAGCAACCAGCTTTTCATTGACATATAAACTCTTGCCGCGCACTTCAATCAGATCACCCGGTACCCCAACTACTCGTTTTATGAAGTCAGTGCCAGGGTCCAGGGGATAACGAAACACGATAATTTCACCACGTTTAGGCGAGCTTATAGCAAAAATTTTATTGTGCAGCACCGGCAATCTAAGCCCATAAATAAACTTGTTTACCAACACAAAATCTCCAATAACCAAAGTCGGACGCATGGAGCTTGAGGGTATTCTGAAAGGCTCAAATAAAAATGAGCGTAAAATAAAAACCAGTAGGAATACACCAAATAGTGACTGGATAAAATGTACAAAACCTTTGGTAACATTTGGTTGTACCAGTTTATGGTAAACCCAGAATACGAAAGATACTAAAGTTAATAATGTGATTATAAATTCAAAGCTCATGTCATTTATCCACCTGTAATACTGCCATAAATGCCTCTTGCGGGATCTCTACCTTACCAACCATTTTCATTCGTTTCTTGCCAGCTTTTTGTTTTTCCAGCAATTTGCGCTTACGGCTTACATCACCGCCATAGCATTTGGCTGTTACATTTTTTCGCAAAGCTCTAACATTGGTCCTGGCAATAATCTTCGCGCCAATCGCAGCCTGAATTGCAACTTCAAACATTTGCCGCGGAATTATTTCCTTAATCTTGGCGGCCAGTGCTCGCCCACGTTGTTCTGCATTGTCCCGATGCACAATAATTGACAAAGCGTCTAATTTATCGCCATTAATCATAATGTCAACTTTTACCAAATCTGCCGGTGCAAAATGTTTGAAATTATAATCCATAGAGGCAAAACCACGACTTAATGATTTTAGCCGATCAAAAAAATCAACCAGAACTTCAGAGAGCGGTAAATCATACACAATTTGCACTTGTGAACCCATATATTGCAGACTTTTCTGTAATCCGCGCTTTTCTACACAAAGCCCAATGATCGCTCCTACATAGTCATGCGGAGTTAATATAGTGGCGGCTATAACAGGTTCACGAATTTCCTGTATCTGGTTAACTGCCGGCAAATCCGTTGGGTTGTCAACCGTAATCAGGTCACCATTGGTTTTTTCCACTTCATAAATTACTGTGGGCGAAGTTATTATAAGGTTTAGATTGTATTCACGCTCTAATCTTTCCTGCACAATTTCCATGTGCAACATACCCAAAAATCCGATACGAAAACCAAAACCTAAAGCTTTTGATACCTCAGGTTCATATACCAAGGCCGCATCATTTAATTGCAGTTTAGCCAGAGCTTCGCGAAAATCCCCATAGTCTTCATTCGCAACTGTATACATGCCGGCATAAACCTGTGGTTTTATATCCTGAAAACCTGGCAATCTTTGATTATCCGCAGCACCAACCGCAGCTAGTGTATCCCCCACCGGCGCACCATGAATATCTTTAATTCCGGCAACCACATATCCAACCTCGCCAGCGGATAAAGTGCCGGTAGATAAGCGCTTGGGGGTAAAAATTCCGACATCATCTATTTGGTAGATATCGCCACTTGACATGATTTTTATCTTTGATTTGACAGTTAGTTTGCCATTTACCACCCGTACCAAAGATACCACACCCAAATAACTATCAAACCATGAGTCTATAATCAAGGCTTGGGTTAAGATATTTGCATCTCCGGTTGGGGCCGAAATATCTTTGATAATCTGCTCTAACAATTTGTCAATTCCCTCACCGGTTTTGGCACTTACCCGTAACGCGTCTTGTGCCTCAATCCCAATAATATCCTCTATCTCACTTGCCACCTTTTCAGGTTCGGCAGAAGGTAGATCAATCTTGTTCAGCACCGGTATTACCTCAAGATCCAGACCTATCGCCGTATAACAATTAGCAACAGTCTGTGCCTCCACTCCCTGTGCCGCATCCACCACCAATAGCGCTCCTTCACATGCGGCCAATGAGCGGGATACTTCATAAGTAAAATCCACATGTCCTGGAGTGTCAATAAGATTTAACAAATAGGTTTGACCATCCTCAGCCTGATAGTTTAAAGATACACTTTGCGCCTTGATGGTAATGCCACGCTCACGCTCAATTTCCATCGAATCCAAAACCTGGGAATTCATTTCACGTTCCGTTAATCCTTCACAATGCTGAATCATCCGATCAGCAATGGTAGATTTGCCGTGATCAATATGCGCGATTATGGAAAAATTTCTAATTTTGGATAAATCTGCTTCCATCCTGGCTATGATTTTATAAAAAATTTGCTAATTTTCGCACATCCAGGAAATAATGGCAGATTTCTTTACCATTCGTTACACCCCAAACAAAAAATTTGGGGTATAACGATTAAAATAGTTACTTCTTGTAGGCCAAAAATACCGGCCCAGACTGACGCAAAATATAAACTGGGACTGATCTGCCTTTGGGCATTTTTTTAATAAGCTCTTTAAACTGCACAACCGAAGTTATCCTTTTATATGCCAGTTTAACTATCACGTCTCCAGCCAAGATTCCTGATTTGGCAGCGTTACTATCATCAGCAACCGCCTTTACTAACACCCCGCCTCGGTCAAGCTTAAAGTCTTTGCGAACCTTTTCCGGAACTGCAGATAAACTCATACCAGCCACATCAGTTGCTTTTGGCTTGCCAGTTTTGCCTTTAGCAAGAGATTTATCATCCTTGGGTAATTTGCCGACTATTACGTTTACAATGCGTTTTTTACCTTCACGCCAAATTTCTAGTGGAGCTGAGGTGCCAGCCTTAACACTGGCAACTATCGGCGGCAGGTCAGAATTTTTGGAAATTTCCTGACCAGCAAACGTCAATACCACATCTCCCACTTGCACCCCGGCGGCCTCTGCCGGACTATCAGGAAACACTTTGGCTACCAGCGACCCTTGAGGTTTAGACATGCCAAAAGATTGGGCAAGATCGTAAGTAACCGGTTGAATTAAAACTCCAAGCCAGCCACGAGCTACCTGCCCGCTATTTTTAAGCTGGCTTATTACATTCATGGCTACATCAATCGGGATCGAAAACGATACTCCCATATAGCCTCCGGATCTGCTATAAATCATGGAATTCATGCCTACTACTTCCCCTTTTAAATTAAACAAGGGCCCACCGGAATTGCCTGGATTTATCGCAACATCCGTTTGAATAAAGGGCACATAATTATATTCATTGGCTCCAGGCACACTACGACCCTTAGCGCTTACAATCCCGGCCGAGGCGGATAAATCAAATCCAAATGGCGAACCAATAGCAAAAACCCACTCGCCAACTTTCAAGTTTTTGGCACTACCTATTTTTACCGTTGGTAAATTAGTTGCCTCTATTTTTAACAAGGCCGTATCCGAATGTTTATCACTACCAATAACTTTAGCTTTAAATTCACGCCGATCTTTCAATCTGACGATGATCTCTTTGGCCTTGTCTATAACGTGGTGATTCGTCATTATGTAGCCATCATGACTTATAATCATGCCCGAACCTAAAGAACTTACTTCCTGCTGCGGGATAAAATTCTGCTGTTCAAACTCGCGCTTAAAAAAATGTTTGAATATATCCGGAATTGAATCAAATTCAAAATCCTTGCCAAAGTCATCAAAATCAAATTTTTTATTATGACCAAAGCCTTTGGATCTTTTAAGTTCGGTACTTATATTGACTACCGCCGGACTATAGGCCTCAATCAGCGGGGTGAAGTTAGGAAGTTTAACTTCCGCCTGCGCCACCACTACCAACAATAACAAACCTAAAGATAAAAATTTCTTCATTTACTTTCCTTTTCAAATTTAACTATTTGTCCGCCAGCTTTACTTAGCAGAATTACCGGGTTTTTAGTTGTTTGGATTTTAAAAAAAATAAAACCAAAGCCCATACCAACAAACGCAAGCAAAGCTACGGACAATTCTGAAGCAAAAGACCAAAAATTTTTTAAAAAGGTTCCGCCAATCGCAAAAATAAAAAATATTGCTAAAGGCACAAAATAAACTTTCAGGGATGTGTGCAACAAATCCTTTTCTTTTAATCCTACTTCTACCGTATCCCCAACTTTTAGACCGGATGGCGTGTCCAGAGCCAATAATGAACTCTTGTTACCAAAAAACTTACCTAATGCTGAAACCCCGCAAGCTGTCTCACCACAACCATCACATGCAAAACGTTTCTCAACCTCAACATAAGCAATATTTTGCTCAGCACGCACAACCTTGGCAAAAGTTTTAATCATTTATGTTCTATTGACTCGGCAATTTTTTGCACAGTTACTGGTGGCATTTCCCCCAACACTGTAATATGCTTGCCATTTAGCAGTTTGCGCCCAAAAAAACTGGTGCGGCCTATATCCAGAAAGCCAGATAGTGCCGATTTGGAACCATCATCCAAATAAACTGAAATTTTTACCATGCCATCCCCAAAAACCAGGTGTTTCTTTAGTTCCTGATCTTCCGCCGGCTGGTCAAATTTTTCCAGTAGCATAAACCCTGGCGGCAGCCAGCCGATTTTTAGTGCATTATCTTTAAACTGTTTGCCTATAATCTTCTCAGAACCAAACTCACCCTTAATTGTAAAAGTGCTAACTGGTTTATTAAGCTTAGGCGCAATGAATCTTAGCGAAGTAAGCATAGCCTCGGATTTTAAATTATCATTATGATTCAACCACTTGGCTCGCAAATACAACCCGGTTTCTTGATCCAGCCATAATCGATAGCTGTAATGATATTTGTCTTTTGCCTTGATATTTAACACATAAGAGTTACGTCCTGCCACCCGATCTTTCCCAACAAATTTAATCTCATATTTATCCAGAGATTTGTGCAGATTTAAAAATGTATCTGCCAACGGATTTCTAAGAACTGTATCGCGTTTACCATTTGGCAGCAGCACCAACATTCTGGCATCATCTACTATCATTTCTTGCTTAACACCTTGTAAAGAAATCAGCCTTTCATATTCCCTGCTGCTACCATTAGCGGCTCTATGCTCAACCATAAATGAAGAAATATTGCCCCTTTCATGCAAAACCAGAGTGGCTTGATAATTTGCACCACTGGCCGTTTCCAGCATTTTGTTCAAAAGTTGATTAATATCCGGCGCGGCAAAAACCAGATCTATTTTTACAAAAAACAGTAAAACAACAAATAATCTGTTAATCATTCTGGATAGGAAACCACTCTTATATGGGGAGCCTTCTTAAGTTTTGATTTAAGGGCGGAAGCATCATGCCTAGTTATATAGGAATTAATCCTGGAGTCATTCAGGCGTTCAATTTTTTTATCATTCTCAATCACGATATGGGTATTATCCGCAACAATGTCTGACGATGCAATTTTAACTTTAGATAAATCGGCAGACTGATTTAGCCAAACCGGAACCCCAAGTGCTACTGCTCCTACAATACCAGCTGTAATTGCCAAACGTTTTTTATTGATAAACGAAAGTATATTATTCGGTGCTAAAATTGGCGGATCATCAGCAAGTTTTTCACGCACACAGGCGACAACCTTGCCTGTCACAATTTCAGGCGCATTATTTCTGATAGCATCGCCAATAATATGATAGCGCTCCCAACATCCAAGAAGCTGGTTATCCGCCTCAACTTCCAGCTTGCTTTCAGCGTCAATAAAAGATGACATATTTTCCAGGTTTCTATCTTTGTTCATATCCTTTATCTATTTTCCAATAACGGCTTTAACTTGTAATCTATAGCCTCACGTGCCCTAAATATTCTAGACCTAACCGTACCTATAGGGCAATTCATAAATTCTGCTATTTCCTCATATCTTAAACCTTCCAGCTCCCGAAGTGTAATCGCGGTGCGTAACTCATCAGGCAACCCCTCCATAGCCGCAAACACAGTTGTCTGTATTTCATCCTTCAATATGTTATTCTCCGGGGTAGCCTGATCCCTTAGACTGGAGTCAAGTCCAATTTGTTCCGCAGCGGTTGCATCTATATCTTCTGCCGGAGGCCTGCGTTTTTTGGTCGCTAAAAAATTCTTGGCAGTGTTAACTGCAATCCGATATAACCAGGTATAAAAAGCGCTATCACCACGAAAGTTCTTAAGCGCCCGATAAGCTTTAATAAATGACTCTTGTGCTATATCTTGTGCCTCAACTTCATTTTTTACAAACTTATTCACAAGGCTCACAACTTTGTGCTGATATTTTAGCACCAGCATGTCAAAAGCTTTTTTATCACCAGTCTGTACTTTTCTGATTAGCTCCAAATCAGTCTCACTCCCGGAACTCATGTGCGATAATCCGCATTTATAGTTATATAGTCATGCGACAAATCCGAGGTCCATACGGACTCCTTATAACTGCCACGCCCCAAGTCTATGCGTACAATTATTTGTTCTTTGCGCATTACCTTGCTGCCAGACTCTTCAGTATAACTTTGCGCCATAGCACCATTCTCCAGCACCTTAACCTCGCCAAGCCAGATATTTACCTTACTAACATCAAATTCTTTTATTTTACAGTTGCCAAGCGCTACCATTATTCTGCCCCAGTTAGGATCACTGGCAAAAAATGCAGTTTTAACCAAAGGTGAATGGGCTATGATATATGCAGCATTCAGACATTCGCCGGAACTTGCCCCGCCGCTTACCTTAATTGTTATAAATTTTGTCGCGCCTTCTGCATCCTGCACCATATTTTGTGCCAGAGTTTGCTGTAACTTGATTAATTGCTCCAGAAACTTTTCCCTCTTTTTGTCAGTATCAAGCTTGACCCCCCTAGAACTTGCCATCAAAACACAAGAATCATTGGTAGAAGTATCACCGTCCACAGTTATGCGGTTAAATGACTTGTCACAAGCTGTGAGCAGCATTAAATCTAATTCCTCTTTAGCAACCGCAACATCAGTTCCAATAAAGCTCAACATGGTTGCCATATTTGGCTTGATCATCCCAGAACCTTTAGTAATACCGGTTATGGTTACCTCCTCACCATCTATAGAAAATTTAACCGTCGCCCCTTTGGGCACAGTGTCTGTGGTCATAATGCCTTCGGCAGCATCATTCCAGCCATTAACATCAAGTTTTTCCAGCAAACCATCAAGTCCGGCAACAATTCTATCTACCGGAAGTTTTTCAACGGTGACTCCAGTTGAGAAAGGTAAAATACTGGCAGCCGGTACTTTTGCTTTTGTAGCAAGTGTTTTGCAAACCTGTCTTGCTGCCTCCATGCCCTCAATGCCAGTTCCGGCATTGGCATTGCCAGTATTAATAATTAAATATCTAGGAGAAGTGGTTTGTAAGTGCTCGCGACAAATTTGCACCGGAGCGGCGCAAAAATGGTTTTTGGTAAAAACTGCGCTAACCGTAGCGCTATCCTCTATTGCAAACAACACTAAGTCTTTACGACCAACATAACGAATCCCTGCTTTCACCGTTGCGATCTTGATGCCGGTAACAGGATGTAATTTTGGAGTTTTAATAGTGCCAACCGGCATTACTTTAACTTGCCGTGGCAGTGTTTATACTTTTTACCGGAACCACAAGGGCATGGTTCATTACGTCCAATTTTGCGAGAATTTCTGACAAAGGGCTGTTGTTCTCTATCCTGACTGGAATCAGCCTGAGATTTTGATTCCTTCGCAAATATATTACTGGAGGCATGTTGAAACTCCATCTGCATACTTTCACGCCTTTGTTGTTCCATTGCCCGAATTTCTTCCTCAGTTGGCACTTTAACCAGGGTTACCATTTGCAAAACCTCGCGTTTGATTCTATCAAGCATAGTCTGAAACATTTCAAATGCCTCGCGCTTATATTCCTGCTTGGGGTTTTTTTGCGCATAGCCACGTAAATGTATGCCCTGACGTAAGTGATCCATCATCTGCAAATGCTCTTTCCAGCAGTGATCTAGCACCGCGAGCATCCTTTCTTTCTCAAAATGTCTAACCACTTCACTTCCAACCTTGGACTCTTTATCCTGATAAATTTTTTCCATTTCCAGGATTATTTTCTCGCGCAAGGTTTCCTCATGCAAAGCATCATCATCCTCCAGCCATTTACTGATTGGAAAATCAAGATCAAAAGTGTGTTTTAAATCATCAGTAAGACCTTGAACATCCCACTGTTCTTCCATACTTTGCGGTGGAATATGCAAGTCCACCATATCGTGTATTACATCTTCACGAATAAGCCTGATCATATCTGCCACATCATCCTTATTCATTAAATCATTGCGTTGCTCGTATACTACCTTGCGTTGATCATTTGCCACATCATCATATTCCAGCAACTGCTTACGCATATCAAAGTTATGGCCCTCTACCTTGCTTTGTGCATTCTCTATTGCCCGATTAACCCACTTATGCTCAATAGCCTCGCCTTCCTCCATGCCAAGTTTTTGCATCATGCCACCTAAGTTTTTGGGAGCAAAAATTCTCATGAGGGAGTCTTCCAAAGATAGATAAAACCTGCTGGAACCTGGATCTCCCTGGCGCCCGGAACGACCACGCAATTGATTGTCGATTCTCCTTGACTCATGTCTTTCAGAGCCAATCACATGTAAACCGCCACTTGCCACCACAGCATCATGTCGCTTCTGCCATTTTGTTTTTATCTTCTCTATAGCAGATTTGTCCTGGGCTGCGCCTGAGGCTTTAATATCAGCATCCAGGCTGCCTCCCAACACTATATCCGTACCACGACCGGCCATATTGGTAGCAATAGTTACCGAACCTGGCGCTCCTGCCTGCTCGATAATATGCGCTTCACGCTCGTGCTGTTTGGCATTTAGAACCTCATGCTTTACCTTGTTTTTGGTTAGAAGACCGGATAAGTATTCGGAAGCCTCAATTGAGGCGGTTCCAACCAACACCGGCTGTTTACGGGTCAAACAATCCTGAATGTCCTGGGCAACTGCGGCATATTTTTCCTTGGCGTTAAGAAAAATTTTATCGGGATAATCCTGTCTAATCATCGGTTGGTGAGTTGGAATAACCACAACTTCTAGACCATAAGTCTGCTGCAATTCAAAAGCTTCAGTATCAGCAGTACCGGTCATCCCCGAGAGCTTTTCATACAATCTGAAATAATTTTGGAAAGTAATTGAGGCCATAGTCTGGTTTTCATTTTGAATTGTCACTCCTTCTTTGGCTTCAATCGCCTGGTGCAGACCTTCGGACCAGCGCCGCCCCGGCATGGTGCGCCCGGTAAATTCATCCACTATGACAATCTCGTTATTCTGCACTATGTAATGTACATTCTTTTGATACATGGCATGCGCGCGCAAAGCCGCATACAAATGATGCATCATGGTTATGTTCGCGGCATCATACAGGCTCTCCCCATCACCTAATATTCCGCGTTTTATCAATATATCCTCAACTTTTTCATGGCCACTTTCGGTCAACAAAACCTGGTGGCTTTTTTCTTCCACTGAAAAATCGCCAGGGCCATCTTCAGCCTCTTGCTTTGTCAGTAATGGCGCAATTTCATTCATTGTTTGGTAAAGGTCTGATTGATCATCAGTCGGGCCGGAAATAATCAACGGTGTGCGTGCCTCATCGATCAGAATTGAATCTACCTCATCGACAATAGCGAAAACATGGCCACGCTGTACCCTGCCCTCGGCGGCAAAAGCCATATTGTCTCTTAAATAATCAAAGCCAAACTCGTTATTGGTGCCGTAGGTTATATCTGCAGCATAAGCCTCATGCCTGCTATCCGGTTCCATATTAGAAACTATAACCCCGACCGTAAGCCCCAACCAATCGTATAATTGCCCCATCCATTTTGCATCACGCTCAGCTAAATAATCATTAACAGTAACTACATGTACCCCGCGCTCCGTCAAGGCATTTAAATACACTGCCAGGGTCGCAGTCAAGGTCTTGCCTTCTCCGGTTTTCATCTCAACAATCTTGCCATCATTAAGCACCATGGCACCTATTAACTGCACATCATAATGACGCATGCCTAAAACTCGCTTGCTGGCTTCTCTTACAACAGCAAAAGCCTCGGGCAGGATATCACCCAGGCTCTCACCCTGGCTTAAACGTTCCTTTAGCTTAAGGGTTTTCCCCTGTAAATCTGCATCTGTCAGATTGGCAAATTCTTCTTCCAGAGCATTAATTTTGTTAACCTCTTTTTGGTATTTTTTAATTAAACGCTCATTGCGACTACCAAAAACCTTGGTTAATAATTTTTTCATTATTAATTAACTTTGACTAAAACGAGAGGGTATTGTACTAAAAATAGTACATTAAACTAAGGTGCTGTTAATACGGTTTATCCATTATAAAACTAACAACGAACTCTTACCAATAAGCTTGCCTCGTTTTAATGAATACTTGCTCCCTCAATCGTAGATTTTGTTTTTTGCTGAATTTCAATATCACTAGATAAAATTTCAAAGAATTTATTGCCCCATATTACTTCATAGCCATATTCAGTACAAAATTTAGCCATATACTTTCTTGACTCAAAAGGTGCAGTTACATTGTCTATAATTGGCTCATCGCTGTTTGCTGGCCAATTTTTATCAGATGTATCGCCTTTTGCTCTTACAACTAATGGTAGTTTTTTATCTTCAAGAATTCTCTCATTAATTAAGAATTTTAAGCGGTCAATTGGATAATTCAAAGGCCACGGGTTATCCAGCCATGGTTTAGTTTGAGTTAGATAATGCACCATTGGGATTTTATTGTAAGCAAGTAAATAATCTCCTGGCTTTACGTATAAAGATATTTCGTATAAAAGTTCCTGCACCACCTTTGCTCGATCTTTTGTTGTATACACATTCGTAAGTGAAGGGTGATTTACTTCATGAGTCATTATTAGCCTATTACTATTATCATGGTAAGCTGCAGTAAAAGCAGCAACAATTGAATAGATTAAAATGACTACTATGAGGCCGCGAAATATTAGTGTTTTTTCCTGGGCGGATACATGATAACTTTTCCAGCTTATACCCTTAAGCCCGTATACGGTCATTAACATCATTGGTAAGGCCAGCCACATGCCATTATGGGCATTCCACATACCTCCATCAGAGCCCAAAGGAACTAACGCCAATATCGCAACAGTAATATAAATCAAGTTTATTTGTCTTATATCAGATTTAAAATTAAAAAAGAACGATATCCCCAAAACAATATAAATAAAGCCGGGAAACAACCAATCCCCAATATGATTAAAGTTTAGAATTGGGATTATGGCTACGGCTATTGCAATTAATGATATCCATTGCCAACTTGCTGAAAAATGATTAAGTTTTTTTGCAACAAATACACTTGCCAGGATACAGAATCCGGCAGAAAATAATGACAAGGAATAATCTCGTAAAAGTATTAAAAGTAACGAAACAAATGAATGATGATGCTCACTATCACTTGCGCTAATAAAAAGGTCACTAACTCCGCCAATATAAAGCTGCAGCTGCCCAAGTTGCTGCAACAAATAAAAAATAATAATTATTGTGAATACGTAACCACATAAAAATATTGCTGAAAAAATGCTTATCTTTTTAAAAGGCCATTTTTCTAGAAAGCCGAGTAGCCAAATCGCGCTGATTAGCAAAATTCCTAAGACATTGGGTATTCTTATAAATAGATTAAAACTTAATACTGCCCCTGCTATAAAAATTAAAGAAATATTTTTAGTATTTAATGACCAAAATATTAACGACCCACCTAGTAAATAAAAAAGCGCGCTTAAATTGTTGTAACTAATTATTCCATGTTTTTTATATATAAACAAATATGCCACCAATACCATAAAAAACAGCACAATTTTATTTTTGGGAAAAACCGGCTTTAAAGTGAGGTAGGAAATTAATGCCATTAATATATTTACTAGGGCAAAACCTATCTTATATACAATTAAACTATCAACATTTAATAAATTGGCCCAATAGTGGCCTATGAAAACGGTACCCCAAGTAGGCATGAAGTATGACATTGGGCTCATAAAAAACTGTTGATAAGCGGTTAGCCAATAACCATAATCCACAAAGTCCAGCCCCTGCCAAAACCATATGGACGGATATATCAAAATGACAGATAATACTAAGAAAAACTTAATTCTTTCAGATACAATCATTCGATGCTATGGTTGAAAAGCTAAGACCTTTCCTATAACAAATAGTGATTCCTCTGTCGTCATCCCGGTGTAAAAGGGCAGTCTGACTAAGCGTTCACTTATATCAGTAGTAACTGAGCAGTTACATTTATTCGCCGAACATTTAATTCCCATTGGAGAACTATGTAAAGGGATATAATGAAAAACCGCCATTATATTTTCATTTTTTAAATATTCAATAAACTTTATTCTATTTTCCAGCGACGGCAGCAACATATAAAACATGTGATAGGCTTGCTTGCAATAATCAGGAACTGTAGGCAATGTTACGTTATTACTTATACCCCACGAAGATAGAGACTCATTATAAGTATTCCAAAGATTTTTTCTCCTTTGTTGTATTTCATTTGCTCTTTGTAATTGGGCATAAAGAACTGCTGCCAATATGTCGGATAATACATAACTTGAACCTTTGTCAACCCAAGTGTACTTATCAACTAAACCTTGAAAAAACTTTGAACGGTTAGTGCCTTTTTCTCTGATTATTTCTGCTCTTGCAACAAATTTTTCATCGTTTATTATTAAAGCTCCTCCTTCACCACAGGTAAAATTCTTAGTTTCGTGGAAACTTTGAGTTGCCATATGACCAATTGAGCCAAGATACTTACCTTTATATTTCCCATATAACCCATGCGCATTATCCTCAATTACTACCAAATTGTGTCGGTTAGCAATTTGCATGATAGGATCCATTTCACAGCCAACCCCAGCATAATGCACCACAACAATTGCCCTGGTTTTAGGGGTTATGAGAGCCTCCAGTTTGCTTTCATCGATATTCATCGTATCTGGTCTGATATCGGCAAAACAAATTTTCGCACCGTGCATAACAAAAGCTAAAGCGGTTGAGGCAAAGGTATATGAAGGAACAATGACCTCATCGCCAGGGCGTAAATTCAGTAATATTGCTGCCATCTCAAGAGCGTGAGTGCATGATGTTGTAAGCAACACTTGACCACTATCTAACTGTTCTTCAATAATACTCTGGCAGTTGCGGGCATAGGGGCCATCGCCGGAAATATGGATTGACCCTAAAGACTTTAATGCATTTTTAGTCTCATGTTCAGTAATATATGGAATATTAAAGGCTATCACTTCTACAGCATGTACCAGCCAAAAAATTCTCGTCTATACCTTTAAAACTAACGAATCACCAACTGCCAGCCCATCTAGGTTAGCTCTTTCAAAAGCATTTAAGGCATCAGCTGGACTTTCTACTATTGGTTCTTCATGCATATTAAAACTGGTATTTACAAGCACCCCAATACCGGTTATTTTGCGGTATTCGTTTATAATGTTCCAAAAGCTAGGACTTACTGACTTCCTAACTATTTGTGGTCTTGCAGTTTTATCAATATGTACAATAGCAGGACATTCATTTATACATTTGTCTGTTGCCAAACAAACTATAGTCATAAATTCCGCAGCAAAATATTGTCCGTTCATATCAAAATATTCATCCACCATCTCTTCCATAACCGCCGGGGCAAATGGCATAAATTCCGATCTTTGCAATCTTTGGTTTAGCCATTGATTTACCTCAGGATCTTTAGCGTTATATAAAATAGAACGATGTCCCAGGGCGCGAGGGCCATATTCCATTCTACCTTCATAGCGGGCAATTACCTTGTTCTCAGCAATATTTTGGGCAATGACAGATTCAATACTTTTATATGTGGTAAATTCACAATTTCGCTTATTTAGTTCAGCCTCAATGTCTTCTTGATTATAGTCTTTACCCAGATATACACTGGATAATCTAACTGGGGCATAATCTGACTCATTACTTTGACTAATGGCAAAAGCTGCTCCCGCAGGAAGTCCGCCATCTCCCATATTAGGAAAAATGAAAACCTCATCAACATTGTCAAGTTGCGAAATTTTTTGATTTAGCAAAACATTGGCAAACACTCCACCTGCCACCGCCAACTTGACTGGTTCATCAGGAGATGTACTATTAACTATGTCATTGATATATTTTGTTGCAGATAGCTCCAAGTGTTTCTGGATTCCCGCAGATATATCTTCACGACTATAATTCGCCAACTTTTGCTTAAGCAAGTCAAAATTATCAAGATAATGATATTTTTTGTTTTGAAATCTCTTGGTTTCTTTATTGTATGCAATAAATTCTCTGAATATTTCCAGAGTTTTTTCGGCATCTCCTCTCGCCGCAAGGCCAGTTACCTTGCCTTGTTGCCCAGATTTAAATCCCAGTAAATAAGTTACCAGAGTATAGTAATACCCTATAGAGTGAAAAAAGGGAACCTTATCTATACAGTTTAGTTTGCCTTTTTCAAAAGTATAAACCTTGCTACAATATCCATCACCTGCAGCATCTAAAGTCACGATAAACGCATTCTCCCACCCGCTACCATAAGATGCACTATAAGCATGACAATCATGGTGATCAAAAAACTCAACTTGTACATCACGCAAACTTCCAACATTATTTATCCTGGATAATAACTTTTTCCTCCTGTCAGTTTGTGCTAACCACATAAGCCTACCCAAAAGGGGAATAGTATGCTTGTTTCCTATGGTTAAGTTCGGCGCATATCTACCAGCCATTTTTATCACATTATAAACAGCACCCTCCTGAGAAAAACTCTCCAAGTTCCCTACATGTATCCTGCCTCCAATACCAACTCCAGCAACTCTGTCATTTGGATAATTTTGCCTTATGTATTCCAGCATTTGATTGATAGAATTATCTGGCCAACCATCCTGAAACTTTTTTCTGGTTATCCGCTCTTCATTAATGGCAAATTCAACATTGCCGTCTTTAACCAAACAAACACCAGACTCGTGTTCTTCAGAGATACCTAAATAAAGCATGATTGATTCTAAATATTATTTCTAAAAAATAATTAACCGTTTAAACTGCTATCAACCACGCGCAACTAGCACCACACCAATTAGGATAAAAACTATTCCCATAGTACTGGGAATTGACAGCCTGTCATTAAAAAACAATACTCCCACGGCCACTGTAATAATAAAATTAATGGCAATCGTAATAGGAATAATAGATGAAAATGAAGAAAGAGAAAGAGCTTTGATTGCAAAAAACATTGAAACAAACATAAAAAAAACTGCGCCTACTATTCTTAAATCAAAGAAAAAAACAATAAAATCATAGACACCAATTAATTTATTTGTTAAAAGTTTGTGCTTTATTATCGTCGCACCTAGTACATTGAACATAGCGTAAAGCGTGGAAAATAGAATAATTTTACTCATACTATTTTGTAGTTATATTTTTTTAATGACCTTCGCATTGTTACCTATCTCAATGTTTTTCATAAATCTCATATACACTTTGTAATCAATCATGGCTCTTTTCCCCGTTTTACCCAGCTTTAGTCTAAATATAAAATTTCTTAGTATATGAGGCACTATGTCCATGAGTAAAAAGAAAGTGTTTGAACCCCACGAAAACAATAAAAAAATATCAGCGCGGAACTTATCCGGTAATTTTATATTCATCTAGTTACAGCTTGCCAAATGTTTCAATGTAGTTATCGCAATTATACCCTTTCTTAATTTCTTTAAAAAGTATATGTATGCGTCCATAGTCGCATCAATGCCATGTCTTTCCCAAAAGATTAAGGCTTTGTGCCTGTGTTTGGCTATTTCATTGTCCATGCCATATTTTATGGCATAGTCATACAACCTATAAAAGCCTTTTATTCGATAACCAATGTGTTGATAT